>Ga0075163_10002527_pt1 | contig 24569 bp, 29 predicted proteins | sample JI1023141ADNA_FD_71478 | JGI IMG/M metagenome (GOLD analysis project Ga0075163, IMG submission 71478) | Wastewater effluent complex algal communities from Wisconsin, to seasonally profile nutrient transformation and Carbon sequestration -... | ecosystem: Engineered > WWTP > Effluent > Algae... | reverse complement strand
GCTCATGTCGTGGTGCGTCGCCAAGACCAAGGCCAAAACCATCCTCGACCCTTTCATGGGCAGCGGCACGACGGGCGTTGCCTGCGTGAATCTCGGCCGCCGTTTCATCGGCATTGAGATCGAGCCGCGCTACTTCGACATCGCCTGCCGCCGCATCGAGGAAGCCTACCGCCAACCCCGCCTCTTTGCCGAGCCCAAACCCGCCGCAAAGCAGGAGGCGCTTCTATGACCGTGACCGATCTGCTCGCCCGCATCATCGCGGCGTATCCGGGCGCAACGACGGACGCCATGAAGACCTTCGGCCCGGTGTTCCATGCGCGCCTCGGCAGGCACGAAGGCGACCCGCTGGCAGAGGCCGCGACCGAGGTGCTCGGCAGCTTCAAGCCCACCACCCGGCAACCGTTTCCGGTGCCCGTGGACTTCGAGAAGCACCTGCCGGACTCGCGCCTCCACCTGCCCGAAACCAGCGGCCCAGCGATCGACCTCGCCAGCCATCGCCAGCGCAAGCAGCAGCTCGTCGAGGACTGGCAGGCGCGCCAGGGCGACGGGATCGCCGCACGACGGGGGCGCATGGTCGCAGCGTCGTGTCGGTATGCTGTCTCGCTGCTGGCCGACGTCGCGGCATGGAAGCCAGAACCGGGGCGCATCGTGCTCACCGCCGAACAGATCCAGCTCGCCGAGGATCGCGTCGTCTCAAGCGAGCGCATCGCCGCGCATGGCGCCGGGGCTCTGCGGGCCGAAGACCCGACGATGTGGCAGACGCAGACCGACGCCGTGCGAGAGGCCGTCCGCAGGGGCGAGAGCCTGGCGAAGATGGCGCGCGCCAAGGTCGAGGGCCCCGCTGCGATCAGCCAGTCGCCGGCCATGACCCACCGGCTTGCCGACCTGGCCCGCGCCCGCCGGACCGGCAAGCCGGTGCCCGAGCACGTCGACGAGCCCATAGGCGACGAGCACGCGGCATGAACCGCCAGCACTACCGCGAGCATCGGATCCCGACGTCGCTGGAGCGCCATCTGCCGCGACAACCGGTGTCAGGCGAGACGCTGCGACGGCTGGTCGCCGAGGCGCGCGAGGCCGGCGTCATCGTGTTCCTGAAGTCAGAGCTGGCGACGCTGACGCCCTTCGATCGCGCCATGGTCGAAGGGCTGGCGCAACGCTTCGCGAAGGGGAGAGGCTGACCGTGGCAAGACCAAAGAAGCCGAAGCCGCGACTGCCGACGCTGAAAGAGCAGCTTGCCGAGCACATGCGGGACGCGCCGACCGGGAAGGATGGTGATGCCTATGAGCAGGCCTATCGGCGGGAGTGGGTAAAGCGGCGCAACGAGCTGCTGGACGCGATCCGGTATCGGGACGCGAAGCGCGTGGTCGATGACACCGTCGAGATCGTGACCGACGATCCCGAAGACAAGCGGAAGCGCCGCCAGAACCACACCAGGGCGAAGCAGTCCGAGGTCTGGCGGCACAACCATCTCGACGGTATGCAGCGTGACGCTTGGCAGGAGATGGCGCTGGCGTGGCAGACCCGGACTGTGGGGCTGGGCCCGTCGCGGTCGAAGTACGGGCTCAATGGTGGCGGTGTTCCATCCGGCTACAAGCTCGATCAGGAATGGCGGGGCTGGTGCACCGCCGCCATCGATCGCCGCATCATGGTGGCCGTGGTGATCGACTGCATTGCCGAGCCGAAGACGCTGGCCCAGATTGAGCGAGATCACCGGCTGCGGCGAGGGCAGGCGATGGACCAGTTCATTTTGGGCCTCGACCTGTGGTCGGAGTTGCGTGGCTGGCTGCGCGGCCCTCGGATGCAGGCAGGACCGAGCCTTTTACCCGAGGGTGTCGCGACTGGGTCTTGACATTTGCGCACACTTACCCCCTAGATATGGCACCATTTCGAATTCAAGCGCCCGCCGGGAAACCGAGCGGGCGTTTTCGTTGGAGCATCCATGGACCTCACCGACGCCCTCATCCTCGCCGGGGTGCTGATCGGGTCCGTCGCTGGTCCGGCCCTGCTGGCGTGGAGGCGGCGCAAGACCTGGCGCGCGATCCGGTGGATGCCGATCGAGGACGCGCCCACGGACAGGCCGGTGCTGCTGAGTGATGGTGTCTATGTCGCCGCAGGGCGATGGGCCGACGAGAAGCAGGACCGCATCGGTGGCTGGGTCGAGGCCTGGGCGAAACCGGTGGCGATCCGGAACGCGACACATTGGGCTAAGATGCCGGGACCGCCGGGAGTGTAGCGATGCTCCAGTTCGACATCCGGACCAACGCCCGTGACGTGATGCTGCAGATGCAGCAGCTCCAGAAGAAGCACCTGCCGCAGGCGATGATGGACGCCGCCAATGCGACGGGTCGATACATCCACGCGGCGCTGCGCAGCGAGATGTCGGAGGTGTTCGACCGGCCGACCTCGTGGACGCTGGGTGGTCTACGCTTCAAGCTCGCTACCAAGAGTCGCCCCGAGGTCAACATCTGGCTTGAAGATTTTGGCGGCAAGGGCACGGCATCGGGCAAGTACCTCACCCCCCAGATCACAGGCGGCGCACGCAAGCACAAGCGCTTCGAGCGCGCGCTGATCATGAAGGGGCTGATGCCCGCGGGCATGTTCGCCGTGCCGACGAAGGCTGCACCCCTTGATGCCTACGGCAACGTGCCGGGCCCGTTCATCGTGCGCATGCTCTCCGATCTCCGGGCCTTCGGCGAGCAGGGCTACAGGGCCAACCGCAGAGGTGCGAGGCGAGGGCGCAAGCGCAGCAATTACTTCTTTGTCCCGTTCAAGGCGGACAAGAGCAAGAAGCCGGGCATCTGGTGGCACATGCCCAACGATATGATCGTGCCCATCTTCATCTTCACCACCGCCCCACGATACGCCAAGCGGTACGACTTCTACGGCGTGGCACAGCGCGCCTATGAGCGCGTGTCTCGACGCTTCCTTGAGCAGGCCATTGCTGCACGGGTGCGGATGGACAACAGCGCACCTTAGAAGCAATCCCAAACCATCATCTCGCAACAGCGCAGTGCATGCGGCCTGTCTATCTCGCATCTGCGAGAAAGGGGTAGGTTCCTCTGGCGATCCCTGCGTAGCGGGTAATTCGAACCACGACCGTTCGCTAGCGCCAGAAAATTTCAGAGGTTCCACCACATGGCGATGACGCCAAAGGGCTGGTCGATTTCCGCCCTGGCCGTAGAACTTGGGCGCGATCGCCGCACGATCGCTGCGGCGGTTGCGAATCTGAAGCCGATGGACCGCGACGGCCGGTCGGATCTCTACCGCCTGACCGATGTGCTGCCGCTCCTGATGGGACCGGGCAAACCGACGACCTTTGACGACGCGAAGACTCGCAAGATGGCGGCGGAGGCTGAGCTTGCCGAGGCCGAGCTCGCCCGTGTGCGCGGGTCGCAGGTGCCGATCGCCGACACGGTGAAGGTGGTCGAGGAAATCTGCATCGCCATCCGCGCCAAGTGCCTGGCGGTCCCAACGAAGCACGCGCCGATCCTGCTGGTCGCCGAACGCACGGAGGCGAGTTACCGGGCAGCGCTCGATACGGCGATGCGCGAGGTCCTGCATGAACTTGTCGCTGACGCCGCTGGACACGATGAGGGCCGCGGCACGTCAGGCGATGGCGGCGGCACTGAAACCCCCGCCGACGCTGACGGTCAGTCAGTGGGCGGACACCTATCGCAAGCTTTCCTCTGAGGCGTCTGCCGAGCCTGGCCAATGGCTGACGTCCCGCGCCGAGTACCAGCGCGGAATCATGGATGCGATCAGCGACCCGGACATCGTCGAGGTCGTCTTTATGAAATCGGCGCAGGTTGGCGCCACCGAGATCATCAACAACATCGTGGGCTTCCACGTCGCGCAAGACCCGGCGCCGATCCTGATTGTGATGCCGACGCTGGAAATGGGCGAGGCATGGTCGAAAGATCGGCTGGCGCCGATGCTGCGGGATACCCCGGCGCTGAGAGACAAGGTGAAGGACCCTCGGGCGCGTGACAGCGGCAACACGCTGCTGCACAAGATTTTCCCCGGCGGCCACCTGACGATCTGCGGCGCCAACTCGCCATCATCGTTGGCGTCGCGACCCATTCGGGTGGTCCTGATGGATGAGGTCGATCGCTATCCGCCGTCCGCTGGCAGCGAGGGCGACCCGGTGGCGCTGGCAACGAAGCGGTCGACGACGTTCTGGAACCGCAAGCGCATCCTGACCTCGACGCCCACGGTCAAGGGCTATAGCCGCATTGAGCTGGCCTTCGAGCAGACCGACCAGCGGCGCTATTACGTGCCGTGCCCGCATTGCGACGAGATGCAGGTCTTGCGCTGGGAGAATGTGAAGTGGCCGGCGAACGAACCGGCAAAGGCGGCCTATCACTGCCCTGAATGTGGCGTGGCCTGGTCGAATGTTGATCGCGCTGCGGCCATCCGGCTCGGCGAGTGGCGGGCCGAGGCACCGTTCAACGGGCGTGCCGGCTTTCACCTCAGCGAGCTTTACTCGCCGTGGTCGACGATCCCCGACATCGCGAGCGCGTTTGTCACTGCCAAGGCGTCGCCGGAAACCCTGCGGACCTTCATCAACACGACGCTCGGCGAGACGTGGGAAGAGCAGGGCGAGCGGGTCGACGAGACCGGGCTGATGGAGCGCGCCGAGGAATGGGGCGATACGATCCCGAACGGCGTGCTGGTCATCACGATCGGCGTCGACACGCAGGACGATCGGCTGGAGCTGGAAATCGTCGGCTGGGGCCGCGATGAGGAAAGCTGGTCGCTCGGCTATCAGGTCTTGAACGGCGACCCGTCCGGCGGCGCGGTTTGGACGCAGCTAGACGAGATACGCAACCAGGAATTTACGCGGGCCGATGGCGCCAGGGTCAAGGTCTCTGCGGTGTGCGTCGATTCCCGCGGCCACCAGACGCAAGCCGTTTACAAATACTGCAAGCCGCGTTTCGGCCAGAAGGTCTACGCGATCGCCGGCATGGGCGGCCCCGGCCGGCTGGTCTGGCCGCAACGCGCCAGCAAGAACAACGCGGGCAAGGTCAACCTGTTTCTGATCGGCGTCGATGCCGCGAAGGATGCCATCTATGCCCGCCTACGGATCATGACCGCGGGCCCCGGTTTCTGTCATTTCCCGAAGGATCGAGCCGCCGACTGGTTCTCGCAGCTCACCGCCGAAACCGTCCACACCGTTTTCAAGAAGGGCTTCCCGACGCGGGTCTGGCAGAAGAAGCCGGGCACACGAAACGAGGGGTTGGACTGCCGGGTCTATGCCTATGCGGCGCTGCAGTCTCTGAACGTGGCGTGGTCGCGCTTCCGTGACCATCGAGTGCCCGCCGTGACACCGCCCGCCGACGCGCCGCCGCAGCCACCCGCACCAGCACCGCAAGTCGCCCTCCACTCCGCACAGCCGGCCCGAGGCCGGCGCGTCTACTCGCGAGGTATCTGATGGCCGGCTACACACTGGAGCAGGCGCAGGCGCAGCTAGACGCCTATCTCGACGCCTCAATCGCAATATCGCGGAAGCAGTCCTACGAGATCGACGCCGGCAGCGGCGGCCGTCGAATGCTGAAGTATGCCGACCTCGAACAGGTCCGCGAGATGATCAAGTTTTGGCGCGGCGAGGTTGCCACGCTGACGCCCTCGACCGTGGCCGGCGGCCGCAGCCGTACCCGCTACATCGTGCCGGAGTGATCCACATGATTATGCCGCGCTCCCGCCTGAACGTGATGGATCGCGTCGTCGGCTGGTTCTCGCCGAAGGCTGGGCTAGACCGTTGGCGGGCGCGAACGATGATGGCGGCGGCTGATGGGTCGTGGAAAGGCGGGCGCAAGGATCGCCGGCCGACCCGCAACTGGCGGCCCGGCGGCGGCTCTCCCGATGCCGACACGCTGCGCGACCTGCCGGACCTGCGCGCCCGCTCGCGCGATCTCGCCCGCAATTCTCCCATCGCTACCGGCGCCATCCAGACGACCGTGACCGGCGTTATCGGTCCCGGCCTGCAGTTGCAGGCGAGCATAGATTCCGACGTGCTGGGCATCACGCCCGAGCAGGCCGACGCGGCCGAGCGTGAACAGGAGCGCGAGTTCTGGGCCTACCAGAAGCGTTGCGACTTCACAGGCGTTCAATGCTTCGACGAGTTGCAAGTCCTCGCCTTCCGCTCAGTGAAGGAATCCGGTGACTGTGTCATCGTGCGACGTTATCGCAAGGATCGCGGCGACCTCTACGGCACGAAGCTGCAGGTGATCGAGTCCGACCGCCTCAGCAATCCGAACCGCGCCGACGATACCGACCGGATCAGCGGCGGTGTCGAGACCGACGCCGATGGTGTGCCGATCTTCTATCACATCAGCGACCAGCATCCCGGCGCGCTCCGTGTCGGCGGCATGACTTGGGAGAAGGTGCCGGCCCGGTCAAAGGACGGGCTGCGCGTCGTCATCCATCTGTTCAAGCGCGACCGGCCCGAACTGTCACGCGGCACGCCGTTCCTGGCGCCGGTCATCGAGCACCTGAAGCAGCTATCCGACTACAGCGACGCCGAGGTCACGGCGGCGGTGGTCGGCGCCATGGTGACGATGGTGATCGAATCGCCCGAGGGCCTGGGCGGTGGCGACACAGATCCCGTCATCGGCGAGCAAACGACCAACACGGCAGAGAACGAACTGCAGCTCGGCAACGGTGCCGTGCTCGGCCTGGCGCCAGGCGAGAAGGCGTCGATGATGAACCCGAGCCGGCCGAACTCGAATTTTGACCCGTTCGTTACCTCGTTCCTGACGCAGGTAGGCGTCGCGCTGTCCCTACCGCTAGAGCTGCTGACGCAGCATTTCAGTTCCTCCTATTCAGCCTCTCGCGCCGCGCTGGAAATCGCATGGTCGCACTTCAACGGCGACCGTGTCTGGTTCGCCGAGCGCTTCTGTCAGGAGGTCTACGGCTGGGCGATGGACGAGGCCGTCGCCATGGGTCGGCTAAATCGGCCGGGCTGGTTCACCAACCCGCTCGTGCGCGAGGCGTACCTCGGCGCCAACTGGATCGGCCCGCGCCGCTACAGCCTCAACCCGTACCAGGAGGCGCAGGCTGACAGGCTCGACATGGAGATGGGCACGAAGACAGGCGAGCAGGTCTGCATGGAGCGCACCGGCGGCGAGATCGAGAAGAAGCTCGACCAGCGCGCCAAGGAAATGACGCTCTCTCGCGCGGCTGGCTTGCTGATCGATCCGACGAAGCCGGCGCCGGGCAAACCTGCCGCCGAGATCGACGACGACGCTGACCAAGCCGACGCGGCTTAAAGGATCACAATATGCGAGCAATAGATGCTGTCCTGGGCCAGCCGTGGGCGATCGAGCCCGAATGGCTGCGCATGATCGCCGCCGTGGCCGAGCGTCAATTCGATGCGCCTGCGGTCGCGGCAATGAGAGGAAATCCGCCGCGCCAGGAAGCGGTGATGCAGACCACGGACGGTGTGGCCGTCATCAACATACTCGGCCCGATCTTTCCGCGCGCCAACATGATGACCGAGAACAGCGGCGCCACGTCGCTGTCTCAGGTGCAGGGCCAGTTCCGGGCGGCCCTTGCCGATCCCTCCATCAACTCCATCCTCTTCAACATCGATTCACCGGGCGGCGTGGCCGTTGGCATTGCCGACTTCGCTGCTGAAGTCCGCGCCGGCCGGAAGGTCAAGCCGATCACGGCATACGTCGGCGGCACCGGCTCGTCTGCCGCGTATTGGATCGCGAGCGCCGCCAGCCGCCTTGTCGTATCGGCCACCGCGACGGTGGGCTCGATCGGCGTCGTGGTCGGCGCGTCGAAGCAGGTGGCGCCCGACGCTAACGGCGAGATCAGCATAGAGATCGTTTCGAGCAACGCGCCGAACAAACGGCCCGATGTGATGGACAGCGCAGGCCGACAGTCGATTGTGGCCGTGCTCGACCAGCTCGAAGCCGTGTTCCTCGGCGCCGTCGCTGCAAATCGCGGCGTGAGCGTCGATGCCGTGAAATCCGACTTTGGCAAAGGTGGCGTGCTTATGGGCGCGCAGGCCATTGCTGCAGGAATGGCCGATGCCATCGGCACGATTGATTCAGTTCTGACCAAGCTGGCCGCCGCTGGCCTGGTCAAGGGTGCAACCCACCGAGCCGCGGCGGCGGCATTTTCGGAGAACACCTCCATGAATAACGTAACGACTATCGCTGAACTGACTGCGGCATTCCCTGACCTCGTCGGCGAGATTCGCCGCGAAGCCACGGCTGCCGCTTCGTCCACCCTCAACGAGACGGCGATTGCCGCCGCTCGCGCCGAGGGCGCCAAGGCCGAGCATGATCGCGTTGCCGGCATCGAGGCCGCGGCGCTGCCCGGTCACGAGAAGCTGCTCGCCGAACTGAAGGCGGACCCGTCTGTCACGCCGGGTGCGGCTGCCATGCGATTCATCAACGCCGAGAAGGCCGCGCACGCTGGCCGAGCCGACGCGATCAAGGGCGTCGAGGAGGCAACAGGCCATGTGCAGAGCCCGGCCGCGACCGCCGTGCCGCCCAAGAAGGCGACGCCGAACACGGTCGAAGGCTGGAAGGCCGAATACGCGGAAGATGAGAAGCTGCAAGCCGAGTTCTCGTCGGCCGATGCTTACGTCAATTTTCAGCAGGGCTTGAAGGCTGGCCGCATCCGCATCCTGGGTCGCGTGGCGGCCTAAACCGCCCAACCAATGACGCAACGAAGGCCGCCCCAACCGGGCGGCCTTCTTCTTTCCCCCTATTGAATTTCTAGGAGTTTCCCCAATGACGACTCTCGCTGCGGATGCAAACCGCGACTACGAACTGGGCGATGTCGGTGAATATGCCGTCATCGCGTCCGACATCATCTACGCGCTGGCCGCCGTCGGCATCGTTGCATCCAGCGGGCACGCTCGCCCGCTGGTCGCCGGCGACCGCTTCGTCGGTTTCGCCGAGTTGCGTTGCGACAACAGCCTCGGCGCGGCGGCGGCGAAGAATGTCCGCGTGGTCCAGAAGGGCAAGATCAAGCTTGACGTTACCGGCGCTCTGATCACCGACGTAGGCTGCCCGGTCTACGCGACGGACGACGACACCTTCTCACTCTCGCCTGTTGGCGGAAGCTTCGTCGGCCTGATCGACCGTTTCATCTCGTCCGGCGTGGTCTCGGTGAAGTTCGACACGAACAACATTCTTGATCCCTACGCTGCCTGGCCGATCCGCGAGGAACTGGCCGGCACCAAGACCTTCGACGCGCAGGATTGCGGCAAGGCGTTCTTCGTCACCGCTGCCGGCGACGCCGACGCGCTCACGCTGCCGGCCATCGCGGATGGCGCGCACGACTTCCTGATCGTGGCGATCGGCGCTTACGGCTCGACGCAGGTCGTCATCTCGCCTGCTGCTGCCGACAGCATCCGCGCGGCCGACCTGACGGCGGTCGACGACAAGGATTTGCTTTTGACCAAGGCCACGCAGCGCCGTCACGACTGCGCGCGCATCGCGCTCGGTGACGCCGACGGCTACTCGGCCACGCTCGGAAACATCGTCCACGGCTCGGCGAGCATCTGGACGAAGGAGTAAGCCCTCACTCTTGAACGGCGGCGGCCAACACCGCGCGCCGTTTCTTTTCTCCTCCCTTCGCAAGCCGTCCCAACCGGGCGGCTTTTTCTTTTGGAGCAATCGCAATGTCTCTCAATACTCTTTTGACGAGCCGCGCTGTCATCGCTGAGATGTACAACACGCTCACCATGGCCGAGGCGTCGTGGGTCGACCGTTACGCAATGAAGGTCACGAGCCGGCAGACCACGGAAAACTACGCATGGCTCGGTATGGTGCCGACCATGCGCGAGTGGGTCGGCGGGCGTATGGCCAAGGGCCTGCGCGAGAACACCTGGAGCATCACCAACAAGGACTACGAGGCCACTCTCAAGGTCCTGACGAAGGAACTGCGGCAGGACGCGGGCAACCAGCTTGAGCTTCGCATCAGCGAGCTTGCACGTCGCGTTCTCTCGTATCCCGCGACGCTGATGTCTGCCAAGATTCTGGCCGGCTCAACGACCGCTTGCTACGACGGGCAGAACTTCTTCGACACCGACCATGCCGAAGGCAGTTCTGGGTCGCAGAATAACGACCTCACCGGCGCCGCGGCCACCGCCACGAATCCGACCGTGCAGGAACTGCGCGACGCCATCCTCGCGTCGATGCAGGCGATCCTTGGCTTCAAGGACGACCAGGGCGAGCCGATGAACGAGGACGCCCGGCAGTTCGAGGTCATGGTGCCGAACATCTACTGGGCGACGGCAATCCAGGCGCTGGGTGCAGTGACGCTGGGCGGTGGCGAGACCAACGTCCTCGCCAGCATGGACGGGTTCAAGATCAATCTGGTGAACAACACCCGCCTGACCTGGACTGACGCCTTTGCGGTGTTCCGCACGGACGGCCGGACCAAGCCCTTCATTCTTCAGGAGGAGGTGCCGATCACCGTTTCGGCGGTCGCCGAAGGTTCGGAACTCGAGTTCAACGAGGAAACGCACCACTACGGCGTGCGTTGGTCCGGTGCGCTCGACTACGGCTTCTGGCAGCACGCCTGCCTGTACACCTTCACCTGACGATCCTGCCGTGGCCCGGGCCGAAAGGTCCGGGCCCGGTTCGGCATGGCGCTTTGCGAAGCGGCATCCCAAACCGGAGGGCTGATCCATGAATCTCTACAAAGTCGTGTCTGGCGTGCTCGTCGTCGGTGCCGGGCAGGTCGCGCAGTTGACGAAGGAACAGGCCGCGCCGCGCCACCACAAGCTCAAGCCGCTGGCCGGCGAGCGGCTGGGCGCGGTGGAAGCGATCGCGCCGCCGACGATCGCGCGGGCTTCATCGCCGATGTCGAAACGCGGTGCGACTGCGCACAGGCGCTGACTGTCGGATCTACTGAAACCACCTAACCTAAGCGGAGAATTCATATGGCCGAGTGGGATTTTCCGGCGAGCCGTGCCCAGGCCGTCGTCGGCTGGGGCTTCAGCGTCCCGGTCGCGCCCGCCGTCACCGCTGGCGCCTATTCTGCCGGCGACATCATGGGCGGGCTGCTCGAGTTCGACCTCGTCACCCCGGCGAACGACATGCCGTTCATCCTGCAGGAGGTGCAGATCGCATTGAAGTCGGCGGTTAGCCCGTCGCTTTTGCTTGTGCTGTTCAATGCCGACCCGACGGGCACGACCAAGACCGACAACGCCGCGTATTCGCTTGCCGCAGCGGATGCCTTCAAGGTGATCGCCTCGCTGCCGATCAACGCGCTCGGCGGCTACCTGACCGATCATGGGACGCCAAATACGATCCGGGTCGGCGGGCTTGCGATCCCGATGCTGCCGGCGGCCGGGACGCGCAAGGTCTACGGCCTGCTGGTCGATCTCACCGGCGTCACCTTGGGATCGACGAGCGATCTACAGGTGCGGCTGTCGGGCACGGGTGTCTGATGCGCGCGCCGCAGCGGTTGATGCTGATGGGGCGCCGGCCGGGCCCGCGCAGGTTCTCGTTCCTGAATAACGCGCTGCCGCCCGGCGCCACACTAACCCGCGCCTCTACAGGCTGGTATTTCGACAGCGCTGGCGTGCTGCAGTCGGCCGCGAACGATATCGCGCGGTTCAATCACAATCCGACGACGTTCGCGCCAGAAGGACTGCTTAACGAGCCAGCGCGGACGAGCGTCATTCGCAACTCTGCTTTAGGGGGTGGAGTAGCTGGTAGCCCCGGCACGTTCGCGACCAACGCAGGTTTAGCCAGTCAGGGAACGCTCACAAGAACGCTTGCCTTCGGCACGGTCGATGGAATGTCCTACATGGACGTTCGCCTGGCCGGGACCACCAGCACTACTGGCGCTAACATCTTTTTCGAGCCTGTCGGACAGGTTGCGGCTCTGACCGGCCAGACTTGGGCATTGCGAACTTATGTAGCGCTTATCGCCGGATCGCTCGCCAACATCAACTTCCTGCGGCCAGTCGTCGAAGAATATACATCCGTACCCGCATTCATCCAGACAAGGAGTGATCCCGCTCTTCTAAATATCGTTCCAACGGGCGCTGCACTGCGCACTCAGGGACGAACGGCTACCCTGCTCCTTTCTGGTGGCGTGACAACCGCTTCGATACGGCCGCAGTTGGGTTTCCTGTTCGCTTCTGGTGTCACTATAGACGTCACCTTGCGCATCGGCCTGCCTCAGCTCGAACTGGCGAGTGCATCGTCTAGCCCCATCGTGACAACGTCCGCTGCGGTAACTCGCGCTGCCGACGTGCTGTCTTTGGCGATGGTCGATGGCACCTACGATATCGACATCACCCGCGCGAGCGGCGTGACAAACGTCGTTGGAACCGTCGTGTCTGGAGGTTCCTACACCGTGCCGACCGATCTATCCCCGCTGCAGAGCGTTGTCGCGAGGAGGGTCGCATGAGCTGGTCCCCTGCGATCTACGTGCAATTCCCGAACGAAGCGACAGCGCGCGTAGCGGCTGCTGCTATCGGCGTCGATTTTCCCGAGGACGGATCGGCCCCGACCGGTAACCGCAACTACGCCATGCATGCCCCGATGCAGGCGCCGTGGGCAACAGAGCCCGTCAATGATCCCGAGACCGGAGAGGTGACGACGCCCGGCGTTGTCCAGCCCGGCTATTGGGCGATGCTGCGCCTCAACACCGAATGGCCTGGCTACGCCGAGGCGTGGGCAGCCATCCAGGCAACGGGCGCCGTTCGCGAGCTTGAGAACCCGCCGGTGGTTTGGGCGGGGTAGAGCCGAACGCTGTTCGCCCCAGCCGCCGGGCGGCTTTTTCATGTTCCCGGATGCCGTGCAGGAAAAGAGGATCGACGCCCATGACCTTCCTCGATGAAGTCGACGACGCCGATCAGATCGAAAGCGCCGCCGACCGCCTCGCGTTTCTCAACGCTACCGAGTTCGGGGCGCCAGGCCGATGGGTCACCTCGGCTGGAGCCGCGGCCGATCTCAGCCTGCTGTTCAACGCACCAGTGAGCGCCGAGGGGGGCATCGCGACGGCCGATATCACCATGGCCGCTCCATCCGCCATCTGCCGCCAGGCCGACCTACCGGCCGGAGCCGCCCAGGGCGACCGGCTGACGGCTCGCGGTGTCGTCTGGCGGGTCCGCGATATCCGGCCCGACGGCACCGGTATGACCATCATCGACTTGCAGCGCTGAAGGAATACACATGCCGCACGCCCGCCGCGCCATCGTCCTCGCGGCGGTGACGGCTCTCACCGGCCTCGCCACCACGGGATCGCGCGTCCATGCCAGTCGCGCCTGGCCAGTCGCCGCCGAAAGCACTCCATGCCTGCTGGTCTATGCCCGAAACGAACGCAGCGCTCTGCTCACGATGAAGGGCGCCGCCCGCCGTCTCGGCCGCGAGCTCGTCCTCGCCGTCGAGGGTGTCGTCGCCGAAACGACAGATGGCGACGCCACGCTCGATCAGATCGCGCTCGAGGTCGAGACTGCGCTGGCCGCCGATCCGTCGCTGGGTGGCGCCTGTCTCGACAGCGTCCTCGCCTCGACCGACATCGCCGCGAACATCGACGGTGAGTTCCGGGCCGGCCGGGTCCGCCTCGAGTTCGCCGTGACTTACCACACCGCGGCGAACGCTCCCGGCACCACGATCTAGCCGACCACCGGCACCGAACGACGGCGTGCCCGCCCGTCGCGTCGTCGCGCGCGCGCGCGCCCAGGGCACCCCCTCAAAATCTGGAGAACACCATGGCCACCCATCACGGCCTTGAAGGCGTCGTCAAGGTTGGATCGAACGTCGTCGCCGAAGTGCGCTCGTTCGAGATCGAAACCCAACAGGACACGGTCGACGACAGTGTCATGGGCGACTCCTGGCACTCGCATTTGACCGGCCTGAAGTCGTGGTCGGCGAACGTCGAGTGCCTTTGGGACGAGACGGACACCAACGGACAGGTCGCACTCACCATCGGCGCGTCGGTGTCTCTGACGCTCGGTCCCGAGGGCGCGACCAATCCCGATGTCATCTACAGCGGCACCGCGACGGTCAAGAGCATCGGCGTAGCCACTCCGCATGACGGCGTCGTCACGCGGCGCATCGCCTTTGAAGGCAACGGCGCCCTGTCCATCGGCGCGGCGCCTTAGCGCCAGGCGCATCCCCTCTTCAACAATCCCGGAGAACAATATGGCCACACATCATGGCCTTGACGGAGTCGTCAAGGTGTCGACGTACACTGTCGCCGAGGTGCGATCGTTCGAGATCGAGACACAGCAGGACACCGCTGACGATTCCGTCACGGGCGATAGCTGGCACACGCATCTGACCGGCCTCAAGGGCTGGACGGCGAACGTCGAATGCCTTTGGGACGAATTGGACTCGACGGGACAGGTTGCTCTCACGATCGGCACAAGCGCGTCCCTCACCCTGGGGCCGGAGGGCGGATCGAGCGGCGACACGATCTACACCGGCACGGGCACCGTGAAGAGCATCGGCGTTGCCGTGCCTCACGACGGCGTCGTCACACGGCGCATAGCTTTCGAGGGCAACGGCGCGCTCGTCATCACGACGGTCGGTGCGTGATGACCGACGAAAAGCGCATGATCGACCTCCTCGTCGACGAGTACGAGGACAGCGTGCAGACCGTCACCTTCATGGGCCGCGATATTCGCGTGCGGCCGATGGTGCATGGCGAGTTCCGCAAGATCGCGGCCCTGTACCCGGACAACCAGGCGACGCAGCAGGCTGAGGCCATCGTCCGCATGTGCAAGTACCCGGACGGTACTGCGGTCTTTACGCGCGATGACCGCGCGAAGTTGACCACCGCCGTGCGCATGGAGCGCTTCGGCCAGCTTCTCGCCGTGATCTACGGGAGGACGGTGGAGGAGCAGGAAAAAAACTCCGAAGCAGACGATCAGCCGAATACCAACGATTTGCACTAGCGGATCGTCTGCACCGATTACCTTCAGAAATCGACACGATGACCGTTGAAGATTTCAACGGCTTCCTCGCATACCTCATCGTCGAAGCCGGCGAGCGCAAGAAGAGCAAGAAGGAATAGCCAATGCCGCTTGATGCAGCCCGGTGGCAGATCGACTTGCTCGCTGCCGATAAGACGGCGAGCGCGTTCAAGTCGGTTGAAACCCGCATGAAGTCGCTCGACACGCAGTCGAAGTCTGCCGGGTCGGCGATGTCGGCGGGGTTTGCCGGCGTGACGCGCATGCTGGGTCCGCTGGCGGCTGCCTTCACCGCCGCGGCCATTGCGCAGAAGGTTTGGTCGGCCGGCATGATCGCCGCCAACCTTGGCGAGCAGGCCGAGCAGATCGGTCTCACGACCGATGCCCTGCAGGCCTATCGCCTGGCCGCCGCGCAGAACGGCGTCGAGTCCGCGCAGCTCGACACCGCCTTCATGCGGCTCACCAAGTCGATGGGCGAGGCCGCTGGCGGGAGTGACGACGCGATCGCGCGTTTCGAGAAGCTCGGCGTCAAGCTGCTCGACAACAACGGCAACCTGCGCCGCACGTCGGACATCCTGCCCGAAGTGGCGCGCGGCCTGCTGGAGATCGGCAACCAAGCCCAGCGCGACGCGCTGATGATGGAACTGTTCGGCCGCGGCGGCGCCCGCATGGTCACCATGCTCGAGGCCTTTTCGGGTGGTCAGGCCAAGTTGACGGCTGAAGCCCGCGAGATGGCCGCCATCATGGGCGTCGACGTGATCGCCGCCTGGGACAAGCTCGACGGCCAGCTCAAGGTCGTGAACCAGCAGATGACGGTATTCCAGGCCACGGTCGGCGCGCCGCTGGCGCTGGGCGGGTTGCAAGCTCTGGAATGGACGCTGCGCCTGATCGCGGACGGGTATCGTGGGGCAAAGAACGCCGCCATCGACTTCGGCCTCGCGATCGGTAGCAGCGTTCGAGGCGTCAATATCAAGGTGCTCGAATCCGACATCGCCCAGATCGAGAAGAACATCGCCAACCCGCCGCTGTTCATGCGCGGCGGGCTGGAGACGATGAAGCAGCAGCTCGCCGAGAAGAAGGCGATCCTCGACAAGGCGAAGGCCGACGAGGCGGACTATTTGCGCGGCGCGCAGGAGAACGTCCTCAACCGCCAAATCCCGATTCCGTTCGAGCCGCCGCCAGTCACGTTCAGGGACTTCGGGCTGACGGGAAAGCAGCCGACCGGCAACAGCGCCCGCAAGGCCGGCGAGAAGTCCGCCGCCGACGCGATCCGCGAATCGCAGCGCCAGATGGACGAGCTGGTCGCCCTGATCGAGAAGCAGCGCAAGGCGGCCGATGCGATCGAGGACCGGTTCGGCACCGGGGCCGAGACGCTGGCGCGCGAGACGGCGGAGCTGGCCGAGATCCAGCACCTGCTGGCGCCCGAAACCGTGCAGCGCGCGATGAAGGACCTGACCGACAAGGCCGATGACCAGGCGCGTGCCGTGCGCGGCGCGGCCGGCGGCTTCGACGGATACCTTGCCGGCATCGAGCAGGCGGTCGCCGAGATGGATCGTGCGAACTCTGCTTTCGAGTACGGCAAGCAGACGGTCGACCTGATGGCCGATGCGCTCACCGAACTGGCGACCACGGGCGAGATCAACTTCCAGAAGCTGCTGAGCTCGTTCGTCAACATGATTATCCAGATGGAAATGCGCGCGGCGGCCTCGAATGTATGGGGCGCGCTCGGCGGGGCGGGCGGACTGCTGGGCCTGCTGGGCATCGGCGGCGTGTCTTCCTCGGCGCCGCTCAGCTTTGGTGCCGGCGGCTCCGGCATGGCTGGCGCGGCAGCCTTGCCGATGGGGTGGGCGCCCGGCTTCGCCAGCGGCGGCACGCCTCCGGTCGGGCGGCCTTATGTCGTGGGCGAGAACGGACCCGAGATCCGGGTCGATGGAACGCCGGGAACCATCTTCAACCGTGAGCAGATCGCCGGCATGGGCGGTGGTGGCACCAGCATCGTCATCAAGCAGACCGTGCATGTCGGCGAGTACGTCACGACGGAGCAGTACACCGCCGGCATCCGCGCCGTGAAGAAGGCGGCCGAGGACGGCGCCCAAGCCGCGCTGATCAACCGCAAGAAGCGCGGCGGCCTGACGGACGTGTTCTGATGGCGATTTCCTTCCCCCTGACGTTCCCGACGCATCGCGGCCCGGTGAGCGTGACCATCCGCCCCAAGAGCGTGAACGGCGTCAACGTCTCGCCCTTCTCGCTGGTGCCGCAGGTCTACAAATGGCCTGGCGCCGAGCGCTGGGAAATGGACATTTCGTTCGGCCCCATGAGTCGCGCGAACGGGGAGGCGTGGAACGCCTTCTTCCTGTCGCTCGAAGGGCCCGTGGGCTCGTTCACCGTGGGCGACCCGTCCGGGCAGACGCCGCGCGGCACGGCGACCGGCGGCGTTACGGCGACCGGCAGCGTGCGCGCGACCAGCATCACGCTGGCGGGCAGCGGCACCCTGCTGGCCGGCGACTGGATCAGCTTCAGTTCGCACCGGTGGTTGCACAAGCTTAAAAAGGACGTGACCCTTAGCGGCGGCGGCGTGACGGCCGAGATATGGCCGGGATTGCGCGCCGCCCTTTCCGGCGCGGCCACCGCGACGACCGCCGCCAAGGGACGCTTCATGCTGCTGACCGAGTCGCCGGAATGGTCGGTCGACCTCGCCGGCCATCACCATCCGCCGATGCTCAAGGCGATCGAGGATCTCCGCCCATGAGCCGCGACCTCACCTCCGGCATGGCGACCGGCCTGCAGGCAGCGGTCGTCAGTCCGATCCTGCTGTTCGAGCTGGAGTTCTCGACGGTTCAATATCTGTGGACCGGCGTCGGCACCCTGTCATGGAACAGCCAGACGTGGCTCGGCATCGGCAACATGCTGGAGGTCTCTCCCGTCGAGGAAACCGACAGCATCGAGGCGCGGGGCTTTACCCTGAAACTGTCCGGCGCGCCGCCGGACCAGATCGCGCTGGCGCTGACGGAACTGCAGACCCGGCGCTACGGCATCATCCGGCTGGGCTTGTTCGACAGTGCCGGCGCCATCGTGGCGAACCCGAAAATTCAGGGGCGCGGCCGTCTCGACGTCGGCGAGATCGACGACAGCAACCCGGAGGCGCCGATCATCTCGCTGCAATACGAGAACGAGCTGATCGACCTGGAGCGCGCGCGCGAGTGGCGCTACACGGACGAGCATCAGAAGCTGCTCCACAGTGGCGATGCCAGCCTGCGCTACATCGCCCAGTACGCCGACAAGGTCATCTACTGGGGGCGCGGATGAAGCGCATCGAGGGCTGGGAGAAGCGCTTCGCGGCCTATCTGCACGAGCGCAAGGACGTGCCGTTCGAATGGGGTCAGCAGGATTGTGCCACCTTCATGTTCGGTGCGGTCGCCACGATCACGGGGCAGGAGATGCGCGAGGTCACGTGGACCTCGGCGCTGGAAGCCATGCGGATCATCGAGGAGGATGGCGGGCTCGGAAACGCTGCCTGCGCACCGCTCGGTCGGCCGTCACAGAACTGGCGCGAAATCCGCCGCGGCGATGTCGCCACCATAGATCAGGACGGCCGGCTCGCGATCTGCGTCTGCACCGGGCAGACGCTCTGCGGGCCGGGTGAGCAGGGGCTGGAGCATGTCCCGCTCGACCGCGCGATCAACGTCTGGCGGGTCGGCTAGTTCGAGGGCTTCGCTACGTCACTTGGAAGGATGCGCGTCATTTCTGGACATGAGTTCCGAACGGACGCGGTGCGGACGGCTTCAGCCTGCCCTTTGTACAGCGCAATCTGAGGCGCGACCGACTGGCCCTGCATAGAGCCCAGTGGCATGCCGATCAGGATCACTCCCACGGTGTCATTCTCCCGCGCCTTGTTCTGGGCAGCGGAGGCCGTCGCAAGCGCTTTGTGAAGGCGGACGTTTTCCTCGCCTAGCTGCTCACACGTCCAGCTCTGGTACGGCACCTCGCTCACATAGGCGGGCGCGATGCTCTCGGGTGTCGGGGCGCAAGCGGCGAGCACTGACAGGCCAACGATGGCCGGGATTGCAAGTTTCATAAGACCCTCCCGCCGCAACCCTAGAGGAGCGGGCGAGGCTAGAAAAGCGAGATCGCCATATGCTGCTGATCGGCCTGTTCGCGCTTGCCCTGACGCTAGTTCCGAGCCAGGCCCATGCCGCCTTCATTTTCGGGGCGGTCGCGCTGGCGCTAGGTGGCGGTCTGCTGGGCAGCATCGGCGCGTTCGTGATTACGACCATCATTTCGATGGCGATCTCCTACGTTGCTTCGTCCCTCCTGAAGCCGGCCAGTTCCGCCCGCGCCCGTGGCGACGGCACGCAGCAGCCGATCATCGACAACAAGATCAACGTCCGCCAGCCCACGGCGCCGCGGCAGGTGATCTATGGTGAGGCCCGCGTCGGCGGCGTGTTCGGCTTTATGCACACGACGTCGAACAACAAGTATCTGCATGTCGTCATCCTGATGGCCGGGCATGAGGTCTTCAAGTTCTCGCAGATCTGGATTGGCGACGAAGCCTTCGTGGCCTACGAGAATGCCGCCGCCGCCGGCCCGAGCGATCTGATCATCGACGTCAACGGATTCGTGCCGTCGCCCAGCCAGTTCGCCGGCAAGGTCCGGATTCGACCGTTCAAGGGCGCGCCCGGCCAGACGATCGACGCCGACCTGCTGGCCGAGTGCAGCGATGTCCTGACCTCCGGAGACACATTCGCCGGCATGGCCGGGCTCTACGTCCGCCTCGAATTCGACCAGGCGATCTTTCGCGACATCCCGAACATCACCGCCGTCATCAAGGGCAAGAAGGACATCTTCGACCCGCGCACCGACACGACGGGCTGGTCGGTCAACTCGGCGCTGATCGCGGCCAACTATCTCTGCGACCCGGTCTATGGGCTCGGCGTCGACTACGCCACCGGCATCGACGAGGGTGCGCTGATCGCGGCGGCCAATGCCTGCGACGAGCAGGTCGATCTGGCGGCCGGTGGGCAACAGTCGCGCTTCGAAACCTACGGATCGTTCAAGTCCAGCGACACGCCGAAGGAAGTGCTGGGCCGCCTGCTGGGCGCCATGCGCGGCCGCGCGCCGTTCGATGGCGAGCGCTGGCGCATCCTCGCGGGCGTCTATCAGACCCCGACGATCACTTTGTCGGAGAACAACCTCCGCGCGGGCGGGGTGAAGATCCAGACGCTGACCTCGCGCCGCGACCGGTTCAACGCCGTGAAGGGCGTCTATATCGACCCGGTGCGTTTCTGGCAGGAAGCCGACTTCCCGCCGGTCGTGTCGGACAGCTATGCCACCATCGACGGCGAATCGATCTACCGCGACATCATGCTGCCGTTCACTCGGCATGCCGCGATGGCGCAGCGCATTGCGAAGATCGACCTGCTGCTCTCCCGCCACGAGCTGCGGGTGACGCTCCGCTGCAACCTGTCGGCCTGGCGCGTGCAGGCCGGCGATACGGTCTATGTGACCTTGGAGCGCTACGGCTGGACGAGCAGGGTCTTCGAGGTCCGGTCGACCTCGTTCGCCGTCGAGGACAACGCGCTGGGCGTCGACCTGGAACTCGCTGAAACCTCCGCCGCGGCCTACGACTGGGCGACCTCCGAAGAGGTTGAGGTTGATCCCAACCCCGGCACCGATGGCCCGGACGCGAACACCGTCGCGCCGCCGACCAACCTCACCGTGACGGAGGAGACCTACAGCACGGGCGCCGGGAGCGGCGTCAAGAGCCGGCTGCTGATCGACTGGGACCCGTCGCCCGATGGTTTCCTCGTCGGATATCAGGTCGAGATGAAGCTGCAGTCGGTGACGGACTGGGACCAGACCCACATTCTCGGCCGCACTGCGACCACGGAAACCCACTGGACCGTCGATGACGTCGCCGTGGGCCTCTACCACGTCCGCGTCGCCGCGATTAACACCGTGGAGCGCCGCTCGACATTCATCCAGGAGAGCGTCACCGTCAGTGGCGATACGACGCCACCCGAGGACGTCACCGGCTTCACCCAGATCGCCGGCATATCCGGTTTCTCGAACTTCCACTGGAACGGCGCCACGGAGCAGCGTGTGCGCGATGGTGGCGCGACTATCATCAAATATCAGGCGGTGACGTCAGGCGCGGATTGGGCGTCCGGCGGCTTCGTGTTCGTGGGCGACGGCATCACCCAGGATGCCGTTCTGCAGACGCAGATCGGCACGTTTATGATCAAGTTCCAGTCGGCGACCGGCGTGCAGTCTGTGAACTTCGCATCCATCGTCATCTCGACAATGGAGCAGCCGAAGGTCGGCATCGCTATCGTCAACGGCCTGCCCGCGTCCGACCTGTGGGAAGGCCAGATCGTCTACGACGAGGCGACCGAGAAGCTGTGGCGCTACGTCGTGGGCACCGGCTGGACGACGGCCGTCCCGACGACCGATCTCACCGGGCAGGTGACAGACGCGCAGATCGCGGACATGGCCGCCGCGAAGATGACCGGGCAGATCGTTTCGACGCAGATCACCGACGATGCCGTCACTACGCCGAAGCTGGCGGCCGGGTCGGTCGTAACAGCGAAGATCGCGGCCGGGTCCATCACGGCCGAGAAGATGGTGATCGGCAGCTTCGATAATAACGTCGCGAACGCGAACGTCGTGAACGGGTTGACCAACTGGGGCTCGCTGTCCGGCACGTTCGACAACTGGGTCGCGACGATGCCTACCGATGTGGTGTTGTACACCGGCACCGGAGGCTATGCCGGGTCGCAGAACGCATTGCAGTTCGACGGGACCTACAATTTCGCCAGTGACGGCGCGCTCTACAATTCGAGCTTCTTTGCGGTGACGGCGGGCGAGAAGTATCTGCTGCGCACGGCGACGCAGCGGGTCACGGGCGGCGGCACGCATACGCGATACCTCGCCATTGAGCTGCAGTTCTTCCGTTACGATACCGGCACGTCAGCCTGGGTTGGCGTCGCGGCGGCGGACGCCGCTTATACGCAGGCTCTCACGTCCGACACGGCGGATGTATGGGTGGTCCGCGACAGCAACACCTACCACAGCGCCGACAATATCACCGTGCCTGCCACGGCGACGCGGGCGCGTGTCGTCATCTACAGCCAAGCGGGCGGCAATATCGGCGGAGTCTATCGAGTCGGCCTCGTCTCGGTCTTCAAGCGCAACCCGGCGGCCCTGATCGTCGATGGCGGCGTCATCGCCCAGACCATCGCGACCGACGCCGTGACCGCGAACAAGGTGCAAGCCGGCGCAATCACCGCGGCCAAGATCAGCGTCTCGCAGCTTTCCGCGATCAGCGCCGACGTCGGCTCGCTCACCGCGGGAACGATCACCGGCCTCACGGTCCGCACCGGCTCCGGCACGTCGCGAATCGAGATGACCTCGGGCGGCTCTTATCCCAACGCGATAACGGCCTATGTCGGCGGTGCCGCCGTAGCAACATTCGCCGGCAACGACGGAGGGCTGGGCGGCTTTCTGGCGATTGTCGGTGATTTCTCGGCGGGATATCCGGCGCGGTTCCAGAACATATCGACCACAGGCGGCGGCGGCGGTCTCGGCGGCGGCGCCGTGACGGCAATCAGCGTCGCCGGTTATACGATTTCCGCGGTTCAAAGCGCCTCGGGCGCCGGCACACCGCTCCCCACCACGGCGATCACGGGCGAAAATACAAGCGGCGGCGACGGGCATATCGGCCGCTCGTCCGGCGCGGGTAGTTGGGCATTTTATGACAACAGCGGCACCGGCTACGGCCCATTCACCGGCGCACACGACGGCTTGTTGCCGCTGACGGTAGAGCCGGAACCGGGCGACCTTCTGGTCGATGGTCCGGTGGTCCGCAAGCTAATGTCGGATGTGATCTGTGAGGCGGAGCTGTCCAGCGAAGCCGCGCAGGTCGGCGTGCTGGGCGTGTTCGTTCGGCGCTATCAGCCGAGCACAGAATGGGCGCCGGCCTCGATGCTGGATGACGACAGGCTGCCCGTCGCCGAGTGGGCCGGATGGTGCGCAACGCATGATCTCGCCGTCATCAACGCGGTCGGAGAGGGCTGCATCAACGTCTGCGGGCAGGGCGGGAACATCGCCAAGGGCGACCTGCTCTGCGCGTCGGACGTACCGGGCAAGGCGATGAAGCAGGCCGACAATATCGTCCGGAACTACTCGGTCGCCCGCGCGCGGGAGGACGTGACCTTCGATGACCCGGCCGACCAAGTGCAGATCGCGTGTGTCTACGGCTGCGGATAGGGGCCTTCATGAAATTCGAATGGGAAATCTACGAGCTCGACATCGTCCCGGCCCGCAAGGGATTCGCGGACGTCGTTCGCGCGATCCATTACAAGTTCAACGCCATCGAGGGCGAAGAACGCCTCGAGGCGACCGGCACCGTCCCGCTGGCCCTGCCGGTCGAGGGGCGCGCTTACCTGCCGCTCGCCGAGATCACCGAGGCGTGGTGCATCGAGCAGATCAGCGCCGTGGTCGATGTCGAGGGCCTGCAGGAAACACTCACGGCGACGTTCGAGCGCTCGCGGGATGCCGGTCAATCTAAGAAGGTCCGGGCACCGTTTGCCGAGATCGGCCGGCTGCCCGAAGGTCGCCGGGTGCCGGACCTGCAGCGCGACAAGGCAGCCTTCGAGGCCGGACTGAAACGGGTCCAGCAGGCGGCGGCGGCCGGGGCCGCGGCGGACAAAGAGCCGGCCGGGAAGGATGCGCCATGAGCGCGCCGTACGCCGTCCTGCTCCTGCCCTTCGCCTGGCTGCTCGGCTGCGCGGAGCCGAACGCGCCGCCGCCGGTGGTGACGCCGACGGTCACGATCGCCGACCCGATGGCCTTCCTCGTCAGCGGGGATACCCGCCACGACTGGCCGCCGCCCGTGGGCTATGTCGAACTCACCAGCGAGCGCGTGTCCGCCACGCGCGCGCGCCAGCTCTGGGACTTCGCGCCGTTCGGGACCTACGAGCCGGAGCGTGGCGACGGGTTCCAGATCGCCGAGATCGGCGCCGACGGCTGGGTGCGCTTCTCGTCGACCCTGGATGGCGGCACGCCCTGGGTGCAGTATTTCGTCGGGCAGCGTTGCGGCGGCACCGGCTGGCTGGTGTTCGGCCTCGACGCGCCGACGGGCTCATGGCGCGAGGCCGTGGCCCGGCTCAACATCGCTCAGGATCCCTCTACCTGCCCGCCGTCGCTGAACGAGGCGCTGACGCGATACCGGCTGGAGACGGTCGCGTTCCCGTTCGCGGTGGCCGGGCAGATGTCGACGCGCACGATCTCGACCGTGATCAGCGAGCACTATGACCAGCGGACCATCGGCAGGGCCGGCGCGCTGGAGCGCAGCTATCTCGGGCAGGGCTACGGCCTGCTGCGCTGGGAGGCCTGGGGAAGGGTGCCGCCCAGTATCACCGACCTGCCGGAGCGTTGCGGCCCTGTCGCATACAGCGATCCGCCGGCGCCGGGATGGGTGCTGCGGGATTGTCGTACCTACACGAACGTCATGGAGGCCGGGAATGATTGAACCGCCGCATAACGGCAAAAACGTCCAAGCCTACCGCTGGCTTGTGTCCATCGGCACTGGCGCGACGGTGCTGCTGGCCCTGTGGATTCTCGATACCGTCAAGGGCACGGCGAGGGACGTGACGGTGTTGCAGGTGGACGT
>Ga0075163_10002526_pt1 | contig 24569 bp, 14 predicted proteins | sample JI1023141ADNA_FD_71478 | JGI IMG/M metagenome (GOLD analysis project Ga0075163, IMG submission 71478) | Wastewater effluent complex algal communities from Wisconsin, to seasonally profile nutrient transformation and Carbon sequestration -... | ecosystem: Engineered > WWTP > Effluent > Algae... | reverse complement strand
GGCCACACGTACATCATCGGCGTGTGGCAGAGCGGCCTGCACAGCCTGCGCCCCGGCGAGGCCCCGACGTGGTCGCCGCTCGAGGGTCTGAAAGAAGGGCCGGTCGACGACCCGCGCGCGGCGCTGTGGTCGCGCCGACGCGAGCCCAACACGATCCACTGTCTCTCGGGACATGTCCCCGAGGGCTACTGAGCGCGCCGCGTCCGCGCTGCTAGACGCAGGAGACCGTGACCACCATGTCGCCGGTGTCGGCGAACAGGTCGCAGGCGAAGCCGCACAGCTCGATCGAGTCGTCGATCACGCGCCAGCCGTCCTCGATCTCGCACACCTCGACCTGCGGGAACATCTTGTCGGCGATCGTCACGGCGGTGACCGCCTGGTCGGGCCCCGGCGCCGGGTCGACGGGGAAGATGCAGCTCAGCGACTCGCGCTGCCCGAAGGTCGCGCTCAGGGCGCTGACCAGCCCGGCCTCGTCGGCGGAGTTGATGTAATTGCCGCCGCCGGCGATCGCTATCTCCTTCAGCGCGTCGGAGACGATCACGCCGTCCGGGCGGCCGTCGACGACGGCGGGGCTCGGCTCGGTCGCGGCGCCGACGCCGAACACGAACACGGGCAGGCCGACGTCGAGGGCCGCCTTCGCGGTCTGCGGCGCGCCGGCGTCGAGGCTCTCGAGCAGCGCGGCCCCCTCGGCGACGGGGCTGCAATTGGGCGCGCTGTTGGCGAACACGATCAGCGCGCGCGGCTGGTCGAACGAACCATTCACGGCGTGCCTCGCCAGCGTGAGCGCGCCGCCGAGCGGCGCGCCGCCGACGAAGCTGCCGGGTGGCGGGTCCGCGGGCGCGAGGCCGGCGAGCACCTCGGCCGCCGGGGTCTCGCTCGTCGGCACCAGGAAGTCCTCCGTCACGGTGCAGGCCGCCGGACCCGCGCCGTCCTCGGCGTCCGGGGTCGGGTACGGCGCGAGCCCGAGGTTGAAAACTTTCTCGGCGCCGAGCACCGTCGTCAGCGCGCTGCGCAGGCTGGTCCAGCGCGCGATGGCCGGGGTCGCCGGATCGGCGTCGTGGTCCCACGGGTCGAGCATCGCCGGCGATTGATCGATCACCAGCATGAGGTGCGGTGTGACGATCGGGATCAGGAAGGACACCTCGTAGCCCTCGCAGACCGCCCCGGTGGTCGAGACCTCGCCCGTGCTGCCCGACGGGTCCGTGGTCACGGGCGTGGTCGTCGGGTCCGTGCTCGTCGGCGCGGTGGGATCGACGGTGGTCGGCGCGGCGCTCGAGCTGCCGCTCGCCGGCGCGGTGTCGTCGCTGCCGCCCTCGTCGCCGGTGGCACGATCGGTACAGGCGCAGGGGAGCAGGGCGAGCGCTGGGAGCACGAGGCGCAGCAGCATGACGCGAATGATGGCATGCATCCGCGGCCCGGTGCGCGGACGACGTCGCCCCTGCGCTAGTCCCCGAGCTGGCGCAGCGCCTTCTGGCGCGGGGTCGCCTCGACCTTGAAGCGCTCGAGCGCCTTGCCCTCGAGCGGCGCGCCGACGACCGGGGGGCGCTGCTCGTCGCCGCGGGCGATCAGCAGCGGGTCGAGCTGGGTGACCTCGCCCTGCTCCTCGCGGCGCAGCTCGAGGCGCACGCGGTCGGTCGCGGTCTTGCCGCTGTGGCCGGCGAGCCCGATCAGCTGGCCCTGACGGACCTTCACGCCCGGGCGCAGGTCGCCGAGCGTGCGCAGCAGGTGGGCGTGGCGGGCCACGACGCCGCCGGCCATCTCGAGCTCGACGACGATGCCGGCGTCACCTGTCTCTTCGGCCAGGCGGACCACGCCGTCCCCGAGCGCGACGACCGGCGCGCCGGCGGGTCGGCGGTAGAGGGCGCCCGCGCGGCCGGCGACGACCTCGACGGACGGCGGCATCATGGCGCGGGCCTCCGGCGCGATCGCGTGGAAGCGGACCGGCGAGCGCAGCAGGGCGCGCCGCTGCGGCCGGCCGTCGGGGTCGTAGTACGCGGCGACGCGGCTGCCCTCGGGCTGGTGGCGGAAGTAGGTGAAGCGGCCGGCGGCGCCGCGGAAGCGCACGGCCAGCAGCGCGCCGTAGCGGTGGAAGCTCTTGCCGAGCGAGCGCTTCTCGACGAGCACGTCGATGCGGTCGCGGGGCTGGGCCTCGGCGACGAGGTCGACGTCGAAGGCGAGGACCTCGGCGACCAGCGCGGCGAGCTCGGGGCGCTCGCCGGCCTCGACGACGGCGCGGGTGAGGTCGGCGTCGGCGGCGAGCTCGAGGCGCAGCGCCGTGACCTCGCTGATCGGCGGGTGCTGGATCGTGCGCACCTGCATGCCCTCGCCGTCGCGGCAGGCCTGCACGAGGTGGCCCTCGGCGAGCTCGATCTCGAGGGCCTGGACGCCGCCGAGGCGGTCCATCGCCACGCGCAGCGGGGCGCCGCTGCCGGCGACGAGGCCGAGGTCGAGGCTCGGCCGGATCGCCGCCTCGACGCGGTCGATCTCCGGCCCGCCGACCCCGAGCTCGAGCAGCGCCAGCCGCAGCGTGCGACCGCTGGTGAGCGCGCTGGTCTGCGCGATCTGGTCGTGCAGGCCCTCGAAGATGCGGACCGGGTCGCCGCTGCAGGCGCGCTCGGGCGGCTCCGCGTGGGCGCCGAGCGGGCCGCCGTGGCCGCCCTCCTCGTCGCCGCCGATCACCGCGGCCCGCGGCGCGCCGAGCTCGAGCACCGAGGTGCCCTCGCGCCACACGAACACGTAGGCGTTGACGAGCGCGAGCAGGGTGAGCAGCAGGATCGTCCGGTTCCGGATCTTGCGCTCCATCGGGTCCGCCGCGGCGCGCCGCGGGCCCTCGTCGCCGCGCACGCGCCGGTTGACCTTGCGCTTGGCCGCCGGGCGATGCGCGCGATGCTCCGCGGCGGCCGATGTCGCCGCCGCGCGAGGCGTCGATCGCCCGCCCTTGGCGGGCTTCACCCGCCGGTTTCCCTGGCTCGCCACCGATCCGCCGCTATCAGATCGCCCGACCTCGCGGCAAGTTTCGCCCGTTTTCACAGCCGCCGCCGACGGCCTCGTGCTGCGCGCATGTGCAGCCCTCGCGCGTGGCGCCGGGCCGCGCGGTTCCGCTATGCTCCGGCCCCATGGTCTCCCCGGTCTTGCCAAGCAGAGCGCGCGTCGTCGTCGTCGGCGGCGGCGTCATCGGCTGCTCCGTCGCCTACCACCTCGCCCACATGGGCTGGAAGGACGTCGTGCTGCTCGAGCGCGACCGCCTGACCTCCGGCACCACGTGGCACGCGGCGGGCCTGATGGTGACCTTCGGCTCGACCTCGGAGACCTCGACGGAGATGCGCAAGTACACGCGCGACCTCTACGCGCGGCTCGAGGCCGAGACGGGCGTGGCGACCGGCTTCAACCCGGTCGGCTTCATCGAGGTCGCGTGCGACCCGGACCGGCTCGAGGAGTACCGCCGCGTCTCGGCGTTCAACCGCCACTGCGGCATCGACGTCCACGAGATCTCGGCGGCGCAGGTCGGCGACCTGTTCCCGCTCGCGCGCACCGATGACATCCTCGCCGGCTTCTACGTCAAGGAGGACGGCAAGGCCAACCCCGTCGATGTCACGATGGCGCTGGCGAAGGGCGCGCGGCTGCAGGGCGCGCGCATCATCGAGGGCGTCCCGGTGACCGGCTTCATGCAGCGCCGCGGCGTCGTCACCGGCGTGCGCACGCCGCTGGGCGACATCGAGGCCGAGTACGTCGTCAACTGCGCCGGCATGTGGGCGCGCCAGCTCGGCGCCAGGGCCGGGGTCAACGTCCCGCTGCAGTCCACCGAGCATTATTATCTGCTGACCGACCGCATCCCCGGCATCTCGCCGACGTGGCCGGTGCTCGAGGACCCGGCGTCCTACGGTTATTTCCGCGAGGAGGTCGGGGGCATGATGCTCGGGCTGTTCGAGCCGGTGTGCGCGCCGTGGAAGGTCGAGGGCGTGCCGGAGGACTTCTCGTTCGGCGACCTCGCGCCGGACTGGGACCGCATGGGGCCGTACATCGAGACGGCGATGCGGCGGGTCCCGGTCCTGTTCGAGACCGGCGTCAAGAAGCTGTTCTGCGGCCCGGAGAGCTTCACGCCGGACCTCCAGCCGGTCGTCGGCGAGGCGCCGGAGCTCAAGAACTACTTCGTCGCCGCCGGCCTCAACTCGATCGGCATCCTCACCGGCGGCGGCCTCGGCCGCGTCATGGCCCACTGGATCGTCAACGGCCGGCCCGACGTCGACGTCACCGGCTTCAACATCGACCGCCTGCACACATACCAGGCCAACCCCGAGTATCGCCGCACGCGCACCGTCGAGTCGCTGGGGATGGTCTATCAGTGCCACTACCCGACGCGCTCGATGCTGTCGGCGCGCGGCGCCAAGCTCTCGCCCGTGCACGCGCAGCTGGTCGCGCGCGGCGCGTTCTTCCGCGACGTCAGCGGCTGGGAGGGCGCCGACTGGTACGCCCCGCCGGGCGCCCCGCCCTACGTCGAGCAGCTGTCGTGGGGCCGCCAGGCGTGGTTCCCGTACTGGCAGGCCGAGCACGAGGCGACCCGCGAGGGCGTGATCCTGATGGACATGTCGTTCATGGCCAAGTTCCTCGTGCAGGGCCGCGACGCCGGCAGGGTCCTCGATCACGTCTCGGCCAACAGCGTCGACGGGCCCGCCGGGCGCATCACCTACACGCAGTGGCTCAACGAGGGCGGCACGATCGAGGCCGACCTCACGGTCACCAAGCTCGACGACGAGCGCTACTGGGTCGTCGCCTCCGACACCGCGCACCGCCACGTGCTGACCTGGCTGCGCCGCCACATCCCCGACGACGCCCACGCCTTCGTGACCGACGTGACCTCCGGCCACGCGCAGATCAACGTCCAGGGCCCGCGCTCGCGCGCGCTGCTGCAGTCGGTGACGACCAGCGACATGTCCGACGCGGCGTTCCCGTTCCGCGCCGCGCGGGAGATCGACGTCGGCTTCGCCCGCGCGCTGTGCGTGCGCATCACGTACCTCGGCGAGCTCGGCTACGAGCTGTACATCCCGGCCGAGCAGGCGAGCCACGTCTACGAGCGCCTCGTCGCCGCCGGCGAGCCCCTCGGGCTGCGCCACGCCGGCCTCAAGGCGCTCGCCAGCTTGCGCATGGAGAAGGGCTACCGCGACTACGGGCACGACATCGACAACACCGATTCGGTGCTCGAGGCCGGCCTCGGCTTCGCCGTCGATTTAAAAAAGGCGGGCGGGTTCATCGGCCGCGAGGCGGTGCTCGCCAGGAAGGCCGCGGGCCCGCTGACGCGGCGGCTCGTGCAAATTCTTATCAAGGACCCGGCGGCGATGTTGTTCCACGCCGAGATCGTCCGGCGCGACGGGCGGGCGCTCGGCTACGTGCGCGCGGCCTCGTACGGGTTCACGCTCGGCGGCGCGGTCGGCCTGGCGATGATCGACGCCGGCGAGCCGATCGATCAGGCCTACCTCGACCGCGGGCGCTGGGAGGTCGACATCGCCGGCAAGATCTACCCCGCGATCGCGTCGCTGCGCCCGCTGTACGACCCGGACAACCTGCGCATCAAGGGCTGAGCGTCCCGCATCACATGCAGGGCGCCGGCGCCTGACCGTCGCACCAGACGAGCTCGAAGTCGCACTCGCTCCCCTCGGCGCAGACGCTGCCGGCGAGGAAACGTGCGACCGTAGCGACCTTCCCGGAGCTCTCGGGATACGCGATCGTGACGACGATCTCGTCGCAATGCTCGCCCGGCGCGATCTGTACGGATGCCACCGAGTCTGCGCCCCACTTGAAGCTGCCATCGGGCGCGAGCGGGCCCGGGACCACCGCGAGGATCCCGTCCTCGGCCTGCGACTCGAACTCCTGGACGATCCCCTCGCCCGCGCACACCTGATGCCGGGCGCTGACCTTCCCGTCGAGCGTGATGCCGAGATTCATCAAAAAGTACAAAGTCTCGCTGTCGGGCGTCGAGGGCGGGTTCACATAACCGACCTTGTCGCCCTCCCAGTGAAACTCCCCGGCCATCCGCGCCACGAGCTCGCCCGTCGAAGATCCCGCGGTCGCCTCGCCGTCGCTCGAGCTGGCCTCGCCGGTCGTCGTGGACGCGTCCCCCGCGTCGGAGGCGCCGCCGCCCACACAGCCGGTGATCATCAACAGCGCGAACACGACCCCACCCAGCGCTCCGCGGCCGCGCCGGCGCCGGAACAACCCGAGCATCAGGACCCCGAGGCCCACGGAGCCCGCACCCGGAGCCGCCGGCCGACATCCGCATCCTTCCTCCACACCGTCGAGCCCGGTGTCGTCACCCTGACCGCCCGAGGTGACGCCGCTCGAATCGCCGTCCTGCGCGCTCGATGTGGACGCCGGAAATCCGGTCGTGGGCACGTCCTCCTCGCCACCGGTCGTGGGCGAGGCGACGGAGCAGGCAGACTCATCGAGCAAGCAGTTTTTATCGCACAGAAGCACCCCCCCTGCAAACCCCTGGCTCTGACAGGTTGCACCCGCGAAATCGCTCCCGTCGCAAGCCTCGTCGCCCTCCTGGATGTCATTTCCGCACAATTCGCAGTCGACCGGGACGGGAGCGTCGCAAGCCCGGATCTTGTGGTGACACAGGACCTCATTGAATTGTTGGTAGGCTGCGGGACCGTGATTGCAAGCGATGAAGGTCGCGGCGTCGTCGGCGAACCCGTGATACGTCGCTGTATTTACGCGCAGCGCGTGGAGGAGCGCGCCTCCAACCATGTCGCCAGGGACCTCGCCCTCGAGCGCGGGGAGCGAACTGCACGTGAACGGCGCCTCGGTCGCACACGTCTGCGCGTGCAAGAGCTCCCAGAACGCCTGAAAGAAGCTATCGGTGCGGTAGCCGGGGGAATCGCTGCAGATCCCGGTCGCGGACGAGGCCGTGAACACGTGATCACAGAGCGACTCCTGCGGGCACTCCGGGTCCTCGCTGGTGAGGAAGACGGAGAACGGCTCGCCCCCGGGTCGACAGGCGTCATGATGGGGGCGCCGGTCGTCGCCCCTGCTGACCGCCTTTGGCACCGCACACGAGTCGGCGGGCGCCCCGGACATATACAACGCCCGCATATACCACAGCGCCGCGAGCTGGGCGAAAGTCTCCGTCAGCGGCGCCGACTCGTCCGTGGTGTCCAGCTTGCAGCTCGGAGCGCCGCACAGATCGCCCTGACATGGGCTGCCCGTGTCGATGAAGCCGGCGTCGGCGAACAGGTCGACGACGTGACCGAATTCGTGCGCGATGACATTCGCGCCGAGCCCCTCTACCTTCTCCAGGGTGATCACCGCCAGGTCCTCGAAGACCGGCCCCTGCAGCGGCTGTTCGAACTCGTCAGGCACGGCCAGCGCCGGCCCCTTGACCGCCGCGCGACTCACACAGGCGGCGGTGTCTTCACAGCCGTCGAACTCCACGCTGTTATAGATGAGCACCCGCGGCGCGAATATCTCCGGTGGGATCGTCGACGCCTCTCCGAGCAGCGAATCCCACCGCCCTGCCATCAGTCGATGGGTCCACTGATACATGTTTTGCACCGCGTAGTACGCGGTCTGGGCACTGAACGCCGTCGTCCCGACCGGACCGTCGAACACCCCGTCCGCGTCGGACACGGGTGACAGGACGTCTTGCATCTGGGGGTCCAGGATCCCGCCCGCGTCATACGCGACGACGCGCTCCGTCCCCAAAATCGGCACGCCCTCGGCGAACGAACCCAGGAGCGGGCTCTGGTCGCGCAGGACAGTCATACTCTCCGCGTCAACCGGCTTGGATATCACGTCGGAGTCCATATCCTCCGCGAGGATCGTGACCCCGAGCTCGTCCTTCAACCCGCCGGCGCTGTCACGCGAATAATGCAGGACCTGCGGACTCGCGCTGGTCGAAGGATCCGCCGCGAGGACCACCGTGGCCACGTGCCGGGTTCCTTGCGCCACCCTGGCGTGCCAGCCGATCGCCCGCGCACGCGGTATGGCGACCAGGCGTACGTCGCTCAACCACAGCAAACCGGCCGCGAGACCCGTGCGGAGCGCGACCTCCTGCCGGATGACGAGTTCCGCCGTCTGTTGTGGCTGTTGCTCGGCCGCGAACTTGAATTCGATCCTGGCGTCGATGAGCGAGCCGCGCATGCCGATAACGCCGCGACTGTTCGCTATCAGGCGTACCACCCCGTCCAGACCGAATACGGGAAATCCCCGGTAAGACTGTCGGTACCGAAGGATCGTCAGCCCCCCGCTGGCCGCGCGAAACTCCGCGAGCGGCCGCAGGCTCAGGTGCGACGGAGATATGTCCGCCGCCAGGCCCAGGCTCGCGGGATGCGCCGAGATAAAGTCGAGGAATCGTGGTGTCACCAGCCACGGGGTCCAGGCCGGGTTTAGGGGGAACAGATACGCGCCGAACGCCGAGAGACCATAGGTGTCTCCCCAGCTGTGGCAGTACTGCGCAAAATCGCAGGGGCGCCCAGGACGACAGGGGAGATCGCACTGGGGTCCGGTCGACCCCGGCCCACACGCTGCCAGGCTCTCTCCTGCACAATTCCATCGAGTCACCTGCCGCGAAACCTCGGGCAATGCTACGTGTGGCGGACCGAGTGTTTGCAGCAGCAATAATGCCGGGGTGAGCATTTTCGCATGCTGCCCGCCACGTCCAATTGCGTCGACTAAAATGAAACGGAATGAACGTGAGTTTTACCACGTTCCCATTGAAGTTGCCCCCAATCTACCGCGGGATTGGCAATCCGAGCACTCCAGGCAGGCTCCCGAGCACATTTATCGATCACTGCTTTGCGCTGTCATGCCTGCCGTCACCGCGGACCCGGGGGGCCGACATCGCTGGTACGCTCTACCAGTTGATCGCGTCGCTGCGCCCGCCGGACGATCCGGACGATCCGGGCATCCGCGGCTGAGCCCGGATACCACGCGCATGCGCCCCGGGGTACGATGGGCGCATGAAGCTCATCAAGCCACCCGCGCTCGGACCCGGCGCTCGCCTGGCGATCGTGACCAACGCGAGCGCGCTGACGGCCTCCGAGGAGGCCGTCGAGCGGGGCTACGCGCGCCTGCGGGCCCGCGGCTTCGAGGTCGTCGAGGCGGCCAACTGCCGCACCGAGGTCGGACACACGGCGGGCGCGATCCGCGAGCGGGTCAAGGCGCTGCACGCGTGTTTCCGGTCGCGCAAGGTCGACGGGATCCTCAACTTCTGGGGCGGATACCAGTCGCATCAATTGCTCGAGCATCTGGACCTCGACCTGATCCGGCGCCGGCCGAAGGCGTTCATCGGCTACAGCGACACGACGGCGCTGCAGGTCGCGCTGCTGGCCCGCGTCGGTCTGGTGAGCTTCTCCGGGCCCGCGGGGATCAGCTTCGCCAAGCCGACCGTCCCGGACTTCACGTGGGAGCACTTCGAGCGCGTGCTCGTGCGCGGCGAGGCCGGCGTCGCGCTGGGGACCGCCGCGGAGTTCTCGGACAACCCATGGTTCAAGGACCCGGAGGGCAAGATGCGCTTCGAGGCCAACCCCGGGTGGAAGATCTACCGCGGCGGCGAGGCGCGCGGGCCGATCGTCGGCGGCAACCTCGGGACGATGCTCCTGCTCGCCGGCACGCCGTACTGGCCGAAGCTCAAGGGCGCGGTCCTGTTCGTGGAAGAGGACGAGTCGGAGCGGCCCGAGACCGTCGACCGCATGTTCACGCAGCTGCGACACATGGGCGTCTACGATCAGATCGCCGGCATGGTCGTCGGCCGGTTCTCGCGCGCGGTCGGCTTCAAGGATGGCGACACTCTTGAGAAGATCCTGGACGACGCGCTCCGCGGTCATCGCTTCCCGGTCATCCTCGACGCGGACTTCGGCCACACCGACCCGCTGCTGACGATCCCGCTCGGCGTCCGCTGTCGCGTGAGCACGAAGAAGCCGGAGATCGTGCTCGAGGAGGCCGCGGTCACGCGGGGATGAATCGCCGGTTCACTGCATCCGCGGAGCGACGATCGCCAGGCGGCCGCCCTCGAGCGCGTCGGCGACGGCGCGCTGGAACTGGCTCTCGTGGGTGTTGGTCACCGCGTCGAAGTCCTCGTTGATGCGCGCGTAGCAGGCGAGCAGCAGCCAGGCGAGCGGCTCGCGCTCGCGGCCGGCGGCGTCCAGCGCCCAGCGGACCAGCCAGTGGCCGCGCTCGAGCGTGATGCTCCACTGCGACGCGTCGCCGGTGACCGTCGCGAAGTCCCGCGGCTCGCTCGCCTCGATCTCGATGAACACGCGGCCGCGGTGGTCCCACGTGCGGCCGTTCGGCGCGTCCGGGCGCGGCGGGTACAGCCACGGCTCCCCCGGCGCGTCCGGGCGCAGCTGGTGCAGCCAGTACTCGAGCGTCGTCGCCAGCGAGATCTCGTCGAGCGGCGCGGCGCGGATCGCCGTCGCCCACACCCGGCCGTCGACGTCGATCTCCAGCGACGGCGCCTCGCCGCGCCCGGCCGGCGGCGCGACGAACTCGCGGGCGACGCGGGACGGGCACAGCGTGCGCTCGACCCACGCGCGCAGCACCGGCGGCGTCGCCTCGAGGTCGACCTCGGCGAGCGCCGCCGCGGTCGCGCCGCCGGCCGCGGCGAACCGGCGGACCAGCTGCCACGCGGCGACCGGGAGGCCGCGGCGGCCGGGGAACAGCGGCAGCGCGAGCACGAGGTCGGCGACGCCCTGGACCGCCGGCACGCGCACGCTGCCCGCCGCGTCGGCGACGAACGCGAGGCGGCGCCCGGCGTACGCGAGGATCGCCGCGGCGCCGCGGGCGAACGCGCGGCCGCGGGGGTCGAGGCTCGGGACGCGCGCGAGCAGGTCCTCGTAGACCGCCGCCGTCGCCTGCTGGATCGCCGCGACCACCGCGGCGGCGCGGCCCTCCGACCAGCCGGCGGCGCGCTGGCGCAGCATGCCGACCACGCCGAAGTCGGCCGCGAGGTCGGTGAAGCGGTGGACGTGGCGCAGCTGCTCGTCGACGACGAGCACGCCGGGCAGCTCGGTCACCGCCAGCGGCACGCCGATCGTGCCCTCGACCTCCGGGCCCTCGACCGCCGCGCTCGCCACGAACGCGGCCTCGTCGCCGTGCTCGCGCGCCTCGGCGTCGCTGAGGTGGAAGTCGAACGCCGGCACCAGCGCGCCGAGGCCCGCGAGCCGCAGATAGCTCCACGGCGGCAGCCACAGCTCGTCCGGGACCTCCGCGGCCGGCTCGGCGCCCGCGCTCTGGCGCGGCAGCGGGTGGCAGTAGTGCGCGACGATGCGCCGCCCGGCCCGCAGCGCCGCCTCGACCGCCGCGGCCTCGTGGACCCGGCCCGCGGCGTCCATGGCCGCGGGGCCATGTCCTCCGGGACATGTCCCATCGACCCGGAGGTACGCCGACTCGCCGACCAGCGCGAGCAGCAGGCGCTCGTCGGCGGGCGCGAGGCGCAGCACGTGGTCGAGGTCGGCGGCGTCGGGCGTCGCGGCCTCGTGCGCGGCGAGCACCCAGCCCTCGGTGTGCGTCGACATCAGGGCCGCGAGGTCGCGGGCCGACAGCGGGCGGCCGGTCGCGCTGCGCAGCGCGGGCAGGCCGAGCAGGTCGACGCCGGGCGGCCCGGGCTCGACCGCCGAGAACCCGATCGCCGGGCGCACGCGACCGTCGGCGTCGACGCAGCGGCGCAGCCGCGGGCGGACCGTGCGGGCCAGCGCCGTCAGCACGCGGTGACGCTCGAGCGGCGCGAGCTCGGCCGTGACGTCGACGAGGCCCGCGAGCACGCGGTCGGCCGCCTCCGCGAGCGCCGGCGCGGCCTGGCGCAGGCACGCCGCCGCGAGCGCCCCGGCGAGCTCGAGCCCCGCGTCCGCCCGCGTCGACGAGCGCAGCTGCGACGGCGAGACCGCGGGCAGCTCCACGACCAGCACGTGCCCGGGGTGGACCGCCGGCAGCGCGACGCGGGCGAGCAGGCGGTCGCCGCTGCGCAGCTGGACCTCGACGCGCTCGTTGTCCTCGGCGCTCGCCGGCGAGTACACGCGCAGCTTCACCTCGGTGGCCACGCCGAGCGCGTGCACGACCTGGTCGGCGCGCAGCGGCTGCTCGTCGGACGCGAGCGCCGGACGCAGCTGCCCGACCGTCAGCGCCGGTACGTCGATCGGCTGGACCAGCCACGGCCGCGCCGGCGGCCCGACCGGCCCATGCTCGTAGAACGCGCGGTCGGGGCTGCCGGGCGCGAAGCTCGGCGTGTAGATCGTGACCTCGCTGCCGCCGAGGATCCGCAGCGCGCCCGCCTGACCCGGCTCGACGCGCAGCAGCTCCGCCGCGAGCGCCCCGGCGATCGCGCGCGCGTCCGCGGCCTCCGCACCGGTCTTCGTCAGCGTCGGCGGGACCAGCACCACCCGCTGCGCCCGCCGCAGCCACGCACGCAGCTCGCTCACCGACCCGATCGCCGCGCCGTCGAACGCCGTCGCCTGCAGCGCGCCCGCGCCGACGTCGACCTTCGCCCCGAGCACCGCGCGCGCGTAGGGCCGCACGCGCAGCCACATCTCCTCGTAACGGTCGTCGCGCACGATCTTCGCGTGGTCGGCCGACTTGCGCAGGCCCTCGAAGCAGATCACGCCGCCGAGCGGCTGACCGCGGATGAGCTCGTGCGCGACCGACTCGATCAACACGCCGCGGGTGAGCAGCGAGAACTCGGCGCGCCCGCCCACGTCCGCGCTCAGGCCGATCGCGCCGTACAGGTCGCCCTCGTCGAAGGGCACCGCGCCGCGAAACCCGATCAGGCCGGGCACGCGCTGCTTCGAGTGGCCGAACACCGCCTCGCCGTCGAACAGGATCGGGACCGGCGCCGCGAGGCAGCGCGTCTCGATCAGCCCGCGCTCGCGCCGTGCCGCGCCCGCGGGCCCGCGCAGGCCCTCCGCGCGCACGAAGGTGCCGTTGAGCGCGTGGTCGGGGCGGCCGACGTCGAGGCGATCCTCGCCCGCGTGCAGCTCCATCCGCGTCGTGCCCTCGCGCGTGCCGTCGCCGGACTCGATGATGATCTTCTTCGGGCGATATGCGAGCAGCGCGTTGACCCCGAGCGCCAGCTCGCGCAGATACCCGAGGTCGGCGCGGTCCTTCGACGCGAACAGGAAGTCGAACAGGCGCCCGAGCGCGGCCTCCGGGATGCCGCCGCCGATGTACGCGAGCGTCATCGTCGCGTCGTCGCGGCGGACCTCGATCCACACCGCCCCGTTGGCGATCGCCGACTGGATCAGCTCGAGGATGTACGCGGCTGGATCGGCCAGCGCGAACTCCCGCAGCTTGCTTATCGCCTGCGCGCGCGCCAGCGTGAACCGCCTGCGCTCCGCGAACGCGCCGGGGCGCCGCGCCTGGGCGATGACCGCGTCGATCGATGCCATCTTTAGACCCTGCCCCCGAAGCTCGCGACCTGCTCGGGCCGCGCCGCGGCCATCAACGCGACGTCGCGCCCGAGCAGCCGGTCCTCGACCAGCAGCAGGTCCTTGGCCAGGCAGTAGGCCGCGAGCTCCGGCGCCGCGCGCTGCAGCGCGACCCAGCGCTGGAACAGCGGGTGCCCGCGGTTGACCGCCGCCTCGGGCCGCCGCGGCCGCCGCGACAGGAACGCCTGGCCCGCCGGCGGCCGCTGCATCATCGGCGAGATCGTCCGCCCGAGCACGAACAGCGGCGCCCCGTCGGCCAGCGCGCACGCGACGAGCTTGCCGTATCCGGCGTCGACCCGCGCCAGCAGCTCCGCCGCCGCCGCGATCAGGCGCGCCTCCTCCGGCCGGGGCTCGATCAGCTCGACCTGCACGAACACCGACTCGGGCGCCGCGAAGGTCAGCGCGAACGCCCCGAGCGGCACCCCGAGCGCGACCAGCCGCCCGCGCAGGCTCCGACGATAGCGCTGCAGCCCGTAGCGCAGGACCACCGCCGCGGCCTCGCCGTGCGCCTGCGCCGGGTCATCCCCCGCCCCGCGCGTCCCGAGCAGCACCGGCGTCCCGGCCGCGAGCAATTGCTCCTCGAGCGGCCCGACCGCGTCGCCGACGAACACGCGGCGGTCCTCGCTCGCCGCCGCCCACACCTGCGCGAGGCTGACCGCGCGGCCGTCGACGAGCCGCAGCAGCGGGCGGGAATCATTGCGCAGCAGCGTCGCCGCGGGCTCCAGGGCCAAAAATCGCAGCAGCTCGCCGTGGCGGCGCAGCTCGGCGACGGTCCACGCCGGCCGGCGCGCGAGCGCCTCGATCTGGTCGAGCAGCGCGGCCTGCAGCGGCCCGTCCGCGGCCGCGAGCACCATGTCGATCGCCTTGAAGAAGTTGCCCTCGCGGACCACCGTGTCGCGGCTCAGCGTGTGCTCGAGGTAGCGCGACTTGACCTTGAACGTCACGTGCGCGAGCCGCTGCGCGTGCTCGCCGAGCAGCGTCAGCCCGTCGCGCGAGACCGTCAGCGCCAGCCCCTTGTTATAGAAGCCGTACTCCGGGCGCGCGTGGTAGGCGAGCACGACCTCGGCGCCCTCGGCCGCGCTGCGGGTCAGGCACTCGCCGACGACCTCGAACGGCTGATTGACGAGCTCCGGACCGGCCCCGAAGCTGCGGTCCTCGAAGCTGATCTCGACGTCGGAGTGCGCGCACCAGCGGCGCAGCGTCTCGCGGCTGCCCTGGACGATCTCGCGGTAGCGGGCGCGGTCGCCCGCCAGGAACAGCGTGATCTGCGTGCCGTCGACCGGCGTCTCGAGCCTCGTCTTGGTGAAGCTGCGGTCGGCGTGGAAGCACAGCTCCCACGCCTCGCCGCCGCGCCCGGTGTGCACGAGCACCGCCTTCGGCCCCGGCGCGAAGATCGACACGAAGCCGATCCCGAACTTCCCGATCTTCGTCAGGTCGCCGTCCTTGCTCGACGAGAACAGCCGCGTCAGCTGCTGGTCGATGATCGCCTCGTTCATGCCCTCGCCGAAGTCGTCGACGTGGATCGCGATCGTGCCCTCGTCCTCGGCCCCGACCACGTACTCGAGCCACACCTCGACCGCCGCCGACCCGGCGTCGATGCTGTTTTGGACGAGCTCGCGGTAGAAGTCGAGCGCCGACGAGAACTGCGTGACGAGGTTCTCGACCGCCTGGACCGTGAAGTCGACCTCGAGCTCGGGGAGCTGCGGACCCGCCATCGCCCCGCGATCTTAGGCCCGCCCCGCCCCGCGCACCAGGGCCCGCCCGCGCTCACGGCCGCGCGCCGGCCCGCGCGCGATCGCCATACCTGTCTCGAAGACCAGGTGCTACGCCAGCCACAGGATCGCCAGCAGCACGCCGTCGACGCCGATCACCGCCGGCTCGTCGGCGAAGTCCGGGCCCATGTTCGTGAACCAACTCGGCCCGTCCGCGGCCCACAGCTCATCGGTGAACCACCGCCGCAGCGCCTCGAGATCGATCATGTCGTCGTCGAACCAGGGCTTTCTGCTCGGGTCGAACCACCCGCCAGCCTCGGCCACGGCGCGCTCGGCCGCCTCCTCCGCGCGGACCTCGGCGATCCACGCCGCCGCGCCCGCGAGGATCTCGTCGACGCACCGCAGCATCTCGGCGCGGTCCACCGGCCGCCACGCGCAATCGGTGAGCGTGCCATACGCCGAGTCCTCGGGCAGATGATTATAAAGATCGTCGTCGAGGAATGTCTGCACGACCGCCATCGGCGACGCCGCCGGCAGCATCGCCGCGACCGGGACCGCCTTGAGCCACGCGCCGCCCCGGCACGGATACCACAGCCCCTGGATGTGCCCGGCGAGCTCGAGCCTCTCGGTGACGGATGCCATGGCCGCGAGCGTACCCGAGTCCACGCCGCGCCGCGCGCTCACGGCCGCGCGCGCGCTGGACCGCGCACCGCCACCCACGCGACCAGCAGCGCCGCGACGACCATCAGCCCGAGCGTCAGGCCCCACCAGATCCCGGCGATCCCCATACCTGTCTCGAAGGCCAGGTACCACGCGACCGGCAGCCCGAGCAGGTAGAAGCCGAGCAGGTTGAACACCGCGGCCGGGCGCGTGCGGCCCATGCCGCGCAGGATGCCGCCGCCGACGACCTGGGTCCCGTCGAACACCTGGAACGCGCCGGCGATCGGCATCAGCCCGGTCGCCGCCGCGACCACCGCGACGTCGTGGTTGTACTGATAGGGCAGCAGCTCGCCGGACGCGACGAACATGACGGCCGACAGCGCCATCACGCCGGCGCCGAGCCCGAGCGCGACCCAGGCCGCGCGCTGGGCCCCGCGGCGGTCGCCGGCGCCGATGAGATTGCCGACCCGGGTGACCGCCGCCATCGAGATCCCCAGCGGCATCATGAACGTCAGCGACGCGAGGTTGATGACGATCGTGTGGGCCGCGAGCTCGACCTCGCCGAGCCGCCCGGCCAGCAGCGTCGCGCACTGGAACGCCCACATCTCGAGCCCGAGCTGGACCCCGACCGGCGCGCCGTAGCGGACGATCTCCAGCAGGCCCGCGGGCGCCAGCGCGGCGCGGCTCCACGGCGCCCACGCCCCGTGGTGCAGCCGCGCGGCCCAGATCCACCACGCCAGCGCGACGCACATCAACATCCGCGTGAGCCCGGTCGCGACGCCGGCGCCGGTCAGGCCCATCGTCGGCGCGCCCAACTTCCCGAAGATCAGCACCCAGTTGAGCAGCGCGTTGAAGACGTTGGCGAGCACCGTGATCCACAGCGCCGGCGCGACGATGCTGCGCCCCTGCAGGTACGAGCGCAGGACCATGAACCCGAGGAAGCCGACCGTGCTCGGCATCTGCACGACCACGTAGTCCTGGGCCATGCGCGCGAGCGCGGGCGACTGCCCGGCGAAGATCAGCGCCGGCTCGGCGAGCAGCCACAGCAGCGCCGTCGGAACGCTGGCGAGCGCCGCGACCACCAGCCCGCGCTGGACCGCGAGCCCGACCGCCTTCCCGTCGCCGGCCCCGTGCGCCTGCGTGAGGATCGGGTCGATGCCGAGGGTCAGGCCCATGCCGAACACCAGCGTCCCCATCGTCCACACCGAGCCGAGGGCCGCGGCCGCGAGCGCGTCGCGCCCGACGCTGCCGACCATCAGCATGTCGACGACGTTCATCAGCATCGTCCCGACCTGCGTCACGACGATCGGCGCCGCGAGCACGGCGAGTCGGCGCACCTCGGCGATCACGGTCGGCACCGTTGGCCTCATACCGCAGGCGGCGGCGCCCCGGACTTCACGCGGACGTCGCGGTCGGTACCTGCTCGCGATCGCGCGTGTGGATGTTCACAGGTCGCGCTGGCACTGGCTTCGGCGGCGGCGCCGTCACGTGGCCGACGGGCCCGCGCCACCGGCGGGCTTACGCCGCGAACCACCACAGAAGGATGGTGCCGATCACGATCTTGAACCGACGAAACGTCATGCGCTCTCCTTTGCCGTCCACTGGCTATGCGCCACCTCGCGGGACCAGCAAGCGCGCCTGGACACAGCGGCCGGACAACCGCCCCTGGCAGGCCCGCGGCCGCCGCCCCGCGGCGCCGCGGTCCCGGCGCCGGGCCCTCCCGCGGCGAGAGCTGCTCGAACGACCGGGCCCGAGTCAGCGGCGCAGCGCGTCGTCGATCCACCCGGTGATCGTCCCACCGAACAGATAGGGGTTCATGTAGCGCCCGTTGACGAACACCGCGGGGGTGCCGGTGATCTCGAGCTTCTCGCCCTCGATGCGGTCGTCCTCGACGAGCTGCTGGCCCTTCTTGGCGTTGTAGGCCGCGTCGAACTTCGCCATGTCGAGCCCGATCTGCTTGGCGAAGCGGCGCAGGTCGGGGTCCTCGAGCGTGGTCTGGTTTTCGAACACCAGGTCGTGCATCTCCCAGAACTTGCCCTGCTCCATCGCGGCGACGGTGGCGATGGCGGCCGCCTTGGCGCGGACGTGGCCGGACAGCGGGAAGTGCTTGTAGACGAGCTTGGCCTTGCCGCGAAACTGGTCGATGGCCTGGCGCAGGACCGGGGCCTCCTGGCGGCAGTGCGGGCATTCGAAGTCGGCGAACACCACGACCGTGACCGGGGCGCGCTCGTTGCCGTAGAGCGGCCGGCCCTGGATGTTGATCTCGCGCGGGCGCAGCGAGTCGACGATCGGCTCGAGGTTGTCCTTGATGTCGCTGACGGACGCGCCCGAGCCCAGCGCGTCGGCGATGAACTGCGAGATGCTGAGCGAGTCGCGGCACGACGCGTCGTCGCGCAGCGACACCGCGAGGCTGTGAGGTTTACCGCAGGCGCTCGGCTCGCTGTTGAGGAGCTGGAAGAAGCTGGTCCGCTGCGGCTCGGTCAGGCGCGACAGGTCGACGCCCTTGGCCTCGGTGATCTCCGGGCCCGAGGGGCCGCCGCCGCCGGCCGGGTCGCCCGCCGGGTCCTCGACCTTGCCCGTCGCCGGGGGCGGCGCGACCGTCGTCTCCGGGCTCGCGGCCGGGGCCGTGCACGCCGGGCTACAGGCCGAGAGGATGAGCAGCAGAGGTGCGAGCGTGCACTTGGAGGAGTTCATCACGAGTGTCCTGAGGGGCCCGGGCTGTCCGCGCGCGGACCCGGCCGCCGGTCGAGTCCCTGGAGCGGGCCGTCCCCGGGGCGGGCCGGGCGGGCCGCGGGCAACGCTAACGCACGCCCCGGCGGCCCGCAAGCGGCGGCTGCGGGCCGGGGGACGCGCCCCCGGGCGCGGTGGCAGGGCGCGAGGCAGGCGCGAGGCAGGGCGACGCAGGGCGAGGGAGCGGCGCGAGAAGTCGGCCGGGTGGCGCCGGGTGGCCCCGGACCGCCCCGGGTGACGGGCGCGGGCGCGGCCCCGGGACGCGGCACGGGCACCTGTCCGCTTGCGACGGGTCGCCGCGGACGTTGCGACGCGATTGACAGGGCCAGCCTCGCGGGTGATACACCCCGGCGTCAGGAGGAGTCCCTTTTGAAGATCCTGGTTACTGTGAAGCGGATCCCCGATCCGGACGAGAGCCTCAAGTTCGCCGCGGGCGGGCTCGACTACTCGGCCTCCAAGTGGGTCCCGAACGCCTTCGACGAGTACGCCGTGGAGACCGCGCTGCGCCTCGCCGAGGTCGTCGGGGGCACCCAGCGCCTCGCCGAGGTCGTCGTCCTCAGCATCTGTCCGGAGAACCAGCGTCAGCACGTGACCCAGTTCCTCGCCATGGGCGCGGAACGCGGCATCATCGTCGACGCCGACCCCGACAAGCTCGACACCATCGCCGTCTCCAAGCTGATCGCCGCCGTCTTCAAGAAAGAAGCCTGCGACCTGCTCGTCGCCGGCAAGCTGTCCCAGGACAACGAGGGCAACCAGGTGCCGCAGCGCGTCGCCGCCCTCCTCGGCCTGCCCCAGGCGTGCTTCGCCGCCACCGTCGAGTGGGACCAGACCGGCCGCGCCCTCAACGTCACCCGCGAGGTCGACGACGGCGTCGAGACCAAGCGCATCCCGCTGCCCGGCGTGCTGTCCGTCGACCTGCGCATCGTCCTCCCGAAGAGCGTCCGCAACGGCTCCACGCCGTCGGCCCACGCCTACAACGAGGGCCCGCGGCTCGCCTCGCTCAAGGGCATCACGATGGCCAGGCGCAAGCCGGTCGCCGTGCTCAAGCCCGCCGACCTCGGGGTCGCCGACACGAGCACCGAGGCCAGCGTCGCGGTCACCGCCCCGCCGAAGCGCAAGGCCGGCCAGAAGGTGAAGACCGTCGAGGAGCTGTTCGAGAAGCTGACGAAGGAGGCGAAGGTTCTATGAGCAAGGTACTCGTCATCCTCGAGGTCGCGGACGGCAAGCTGCGGCCGCACTGCCTGCCGGGCATCACCGCGGGCGCCCAGATCGCCGCGAAGACCGGCGGAGAGCTGCAGCTCCTCGTGCTCGGCGCCGACCCGACGCGGGCCGCCCAGGCCGTCGCCCAGGCCGGCTACGGCGCGCGCGGCGTGCTGACCCTCGCGGCCGCCGGCCTCGAGCCGTTCACCGCCGAGGCGTGGGCCGACGCGATCGTCCACGCGGTCAAGGCGACCGGCGCCAGCCACGTCGGCGGCAGCGCGTCCTCGACCCTGCGCGACGCCCTGCCTCGCGCCGCGGCCCTGCTCGACGCCCCGCTCGTCTCGGACATCGTCCAGGTCAAGGCCGCCGACACCTTCACGCGCCCGGTCTCCGCCGGCCGCGCGCTGCTCGACGTCAAGGTCGCCGCCCCGGTCGTGTTCTTCACCGCGCGCGGCACCGAGTTCGAGCCGGCGGCCCCCGGCGCCGGCGTGGGCGTGAGCGCCCTGGCGGCCCCGCAGGTCAACGCCCGCGGCGTGCAGGTCAAGGGCGTGCAGAAGACCGAGAGCAGCCGCCCGGCCCTGACGGAGGCCAAGGTCGTCGTCTCGGGCGGCCGCGGCATGCGCGAGGGCGTCAACTTCAAGATCCTCGAGCAGCTGACCGACCTCCTCGGCGGCGCGCTCGGGGCCAGCCGCGCGGCGACCGACGCCGGCATGGTCCCCGCGGACCTGCAGGTCGGGCAGACCGGCAAGATCGTCGCCCCGGACCTGTACATCGCCGTCGCCGTGTCCGGCGCGATCCAGCACCTCGCGGGCATGAAGGGCTCGAAGGTCATCGTCGCCATCAACAAGGACGAGGAGGCCCCGATCTTCCAGGTCGCCGACTACAGCCTCGCCGCCAAGTGGGAGGACGCGATCCCCCGCCTCATCGAGCTCATCAAGGCCCGGCGCAGCGCGTCCTGAGCCTGCGGGGCGCAGACCCCTACGCGCCCCGAAAACATCCTCGACCCCCACCGCGACGGCCGCCGCATCATCGATCGGCGGCCGTCTCTGCGCGGCCGGTGATACCCTGAGACTCCATGCCGGGTTCCGTGGCATCGCGGCGCGAGCGCGCGCTGGCGCTCGGCGTCGGCCTGCTCGCCGCCATCGCCGTGCTCGTCGCCAGCCAGGCGCTGCTCGCCTGGACCGCCGGCCCGACCGCCGGTCCGCGCCTCGGCTCCGCCGCCGCGGTGCTCGCCGGCGTCACCGGGCTGTGCCACGTCGTGCTCCTGGGCCTGTCCGCGAGGACAGGTCCGATCGACCAGGCCGCCGACGTCGCGGTGCGCGTGCTGGTCGTCGCGCCGCCGCTGGTGTTCCTCGCGGTCGTGCCGGCGATGTGGGGCGCCGCGCTGTTCGCCACCAGCATCCCGGCCCTGCTCCCGCAGGTCGGGCCGATCCTCGGCGCGGTGTGGGCCGCCGCGCTGCTCGCCGCGCCGGTCGTCGCCGCCGTCCTGCGCCGCCTCACCCCCGTCGACCGCGGCGAGCCCGAGGCCGCCGCCGACCGCTGGGCCGGCCTCGTGCGCGCCTGCGTCGCCGCCACCGCCCTCGTCGCCGGCTCCCACGCGCTCGGCCGCGGCCTCGACGAGCCCCCGTCCGCCAGCCTCGAGCAGCTCGCCCTGCTCGCCGCGCTGCTCGTCGTCGTCGGCCTGCTCGCGGTCACCGGCGCCAGCCTCGGCGCGGCCGCCAGCGGCGAGGTCGTCTCGGTCGCGCGCCGCCTCGACCGCGTCGACGAGCACGCCGGCGCGCGCCCGCTGGTGGTCACGCGGCTCGACCGCCTCGGCGAGCTGATGGGCGAGCTCGAGGCGCTGCGCCGCGACCTGACGGCCGAGCACCAGCGCTACCGCGACACGCTGGCGCAGACGCGCGAGGCCGCGGTCGCCAAGGCCGAGTTCCTGGCCGCCGTCAGCCACGAGCTGCGCACCCCGCTGAACTCGATCTGCGGGTTTTCGCAATTGTTGCTCGAGGGCATGCTGCCGACCGACCTCGGCGCCGAGCAGCGCGAGGACGTGCGCCTGATCCGGACCAGCGGCATGCAGCTGCTCGGCCTGATCAACGACATCCTCGACATCTCGATGATCGAGTCCGGCGAGCTGCGCCTGTACTTCGCCCCCGAGGACATCGCGGAGATCGTCGACGAGGTCGCCCGCGCCCACCGACCGCTGGTCCAGGAGGTCGGCGTCGAGCTGCGCGCCGAGGTCCCCGAGGGCCTCCCGCGCGTCGTCTGCGACAAGCGGAGGATCTCGCAGATCCTGAACAACCTGCTGTCGAACGCGACCAAGTTCACCGAGCGCGGCAGCATCACCATCTCGGCCGTCTACGACCCGCTCGCCGGGCGCCTGCTGGTCCGCGTCGCCGACACCGGCATCGGCATCGCCAGCGAGGACATCGACGCCGTGTTCGAGGAGTACCACCAGGTCGGCACGCTCTCGCGCCGCAAGCAGGGCACCGGCCTCGGCCTGGCGATCGCGCGCAGCATCGCGGTCCACCACGGCGGCTCGCTCAGCGCGTCCTCGGCGATCGGCCGCGGCTCGACCTTCACCCTCGCCCTCCCGCTCGACCCGCCGCGCAAGCCGACCTCGATCGACATGACCGCCGAGGTCGTCCGCGCCTCGCAGCGCTTCCGGCCCCACCGCGTCCACTCCTCCTCCGCCCCGGAGGTCGACGCGTGAGCCGCGAGATGCCCGGCCTCGACCCCGACTCCCTCGACAACCTGAGCCAGAGCTCGGGCTGGGACGGCCACACCGAGGAGCACGAGCTCGGCGACATGGTCCCCGGCCTGCCGATCCGCGGCCTGCCGATCCGCCTCGGGGCCGAGCGCGACGTCATGGCCGTGCTCGCGGCCGCGTTCGTCGCCGCCGCCGGCCTGACCGCGCTGACCACCCTCGCCACCTGGGACGGCCGCGCCGCCGCCGAGCCGTGGCCGCTGTTCGCCCTGGTCGTCCCCCACCTGCTCATCCTCACCGCGGTGCTCGCCGCGGCCTACCTCATCCTCCCGTCGACCCGCTGGCTCGCCCCGGAGGACCTCGCCCGCCGCCGCCGCCCGCCGCTGCTGCGCCTCGCGCGGGTGCTCGGCGTGCTCGCGCTGCCGCTCGCGCCGCTGCTCGAGGCCCGCGAGCGCCGCGAACGCCCGCGCCTGGCGGTCCGCGAGGAGGTCGAGCGCGCGCTGACGGCGCTGCTCGGCCTGCCGCGCGCCGCCGCCGGGCTGGTGTTCGGCGGCCTCGTCGCGGTCGCGCTCAGCGACGCCCTGATCGCCGGGCATCAATTGCTGTGGTCGTGGCCGACCGCGCTGACCCACCTCGCGCTGTGGCTGACGCTCGCCGGGCCGGTCGCGCTGCTCAGCGCCGCGGGCGTGCGCCTGGCCGTGCGCGCCGACGTGTTGGCCGCGCCGCTCGCCGTGCTGCCGGTGCGCGACCCGCCGACGATGACCCGCGGCGTGCGTCAGGCCGCCGCGCTCGCGCTGCTGGCCGCCGCGCTCGCGCCCCCGCTGCTCGCCGAGCTGTGGGTGCAGGCGCAGGCGCGCGCGGGCGCGCAGCGGACCGCGGAACGCTCGGCGCGCAGCCTGCTCGGCGCGGTGGAGCCGGGCCAGGAGATCGAGCTCGGGCGCCTGATCGCGGAGATCCCCGGCGCCGCCGTCCGGACCGCCACCGGCGCGACCTACGGGTCCTCGCTGGCGTTCCCGGCCGGGACCACCGGCGCGGTCGACAGCGACGGCGACGGCGAGCCCGACCGCCTGATCGTCAGCGACCAGGGCGCCGCCGCGTCGGTGGCGATCCCGCGCCCGCCCGCGCCCCCGCTCGGCCTGCTCGCCCTCGCCGCCGGCCTGTGCCTGCTCGCCGGCGGCGTCGGCGTGCAGCTGCTGGCCCGCGAGCGCGAGCGCGACCTCGTGCGCGTCCGCGCCCGCGTCGCCGCCGACGGCAGCAGCGGCCCGGTCACGGCCCCGACCACGCCGGAGTGGCAGGCCCTCGCCCGCGCGGTCGACCACCTGGTCGCGCGCATGCACGAGGCGACGATCGCCCGCTTCGTCGCGCTCGAGAAGGCCGAGGAGACCGACCGCCTGCGCAGCCAATTCCTCGCCAACATGAGCCACGACCTGCGCTCGCCGCTCAACTCGATCCTCGGCTTCAGCTCGCTGCTGCTGCGCGGCGTCGACGGCAAGCTCGACGCCGATCAGCGCGAGATGGTCGAGACGATCGCCAACGCCGGCAACGACCTCCTGCACCAGATCGACGCGATCCTCGACATGGCCCGCATCGAGGCCCGCCGCATCGAGCTGCAGGCCGAGCCGGTCCCGCTCGCCCCGCTGATCTCCAAGGCCGTCCAGCGCGCCCGCGCCCGCTCCAGCGAGCAGATCCACTACAGCATCGAGACCGCGCCGGGCCTGCCGACCGCCTTCGTCGACCCGCGCCACATGGTCCAGGCGCTCGAGAACCTGCTGCTGTTCGCCGGCAAGCGCCTGCCCGCCGGCACCATCGCCGTCAAGCTCCGCGCCGGCGACCCCGACTCGCCGCTCGGCCTCCAGCTCCACATCACGACCCCGGTCAAGCCCGCCTCGCTGCAGCAGCTCGACCTCGCCCGCCGCGGCTTCCACCGCCTCCCCGGCCACCGCGGCCTCGGCCTCGAGCTCCCGATCGCCGACGCCCTGCTCCGCATCGAGGGCTCGCGCCTCGACGTGAAGGAGATCGGCGGCGCCATGCTGTTCAAGATCCACCTCCCCGCGGCCGAGAGCCGCCGCAAGCTCCCGGTCATCGAACGCTCCCAACCCCACGCCCCGGGCGTCAGCACCGGCGAACCCGCCGCACCCTGAATGGGCCGCGCGCATG
>Ga0075163_10002525_pt1 | contig 24569 bp, 19 predicted proteins | sample JI1023141ADNA_FD_71478 | JGI IMG/M metagenome (GOLD analysis project Ga0075163, IMG submission 71478) | Wastewater effluent complex algal communities from Wisconsin, to seasonally profile nutrient transformation and Carbon sequestration -... | ecosystem: Engineered > WWTP > Effluent > Algae... | reverse complement strand
CGCGGCAACAGGCTGAAGAAGTTGGCGCCCCGGTCCGACTCGAAGCTGAGCACCGCCGCCATGCGCAGGCGCGAGGCGCCCAGCCCGACCACGTCGCCCACCTTCGCCCCCAGCGCGCTGGCCAGCCGCTCGTCGAGCCACAGCTCGCCGCGGGCCGGGATGCCCGGCGCCGGCGCATCCGGCTGGTTGAGCCCCGGCGCGATGCGGATCGACCCCCGCAGCGGGTGGCCGTCCTCGACCACCTTGACGCCGGCGAGCTGGGCCCCGTCGCCGAGGGTGGCCATGCTGGTGAAGCTGGCGCTCTCCACGCTCCGCAGGCCGCGGCGGGTGGCTTCGGCGCGCCACTCGGGCTTGAGGGCGTGGTCGGCCACCAGCACGATGTCGCCACCGAGGAGCTGGTTGGCCTCGAGCTTGAGCGCCCGGGCCACCCGGTCGGTGAAGAAACCGACGCTGGTGAGGCTGGTCACCGCGATGATCAGCGCCACCAGCAGCAAGCCGAGCTCACCCGCCTTGAGGTCGCGGCGGAGCATGCGCAGGGAGAGGAGCATTTTATGGGGAGTAGGAAATGGGGAGTGGGGAGTGGGGGCGCGGTTTTGGCTGGTGTGCGCTGGCGGCAGGGCTTGGGGGAGGTGATGGGGGCGTGGTGCCGGCCGGGTTGCGCTGGCGATGAGGCAGCGCAGAGATTTGAAGGGCAGGCGGGGCACGGGAGGCCGAGCGACCTCGTGCCCCCCACTACCCAATTCCCACTACCCACGCCCCCCCAACCACCTAGTTCCCATCACCCAGCCAGCGCTGCGCGAGGCGCACCCAGTAGGCGACGCCGTAGGGGATGGCTTCGTCGTTGAAGTCGTAGTGGGGGTTGTGCAGCGTGCAGCCGCCCTCCCCCGGGCCGTTGCCCAGCCAGATGTAGCAGCCGGGTTTCTCCTGGAGAAAATACGAGAAGTCTTCGGCGCCCATGCTGGGCTTGGGGTCGATGAGCACGTGGGGCTTGCCGCACACCTCAGCCGCCACCTGCGCGCAGAAGTCGGCCTCGGCGTGGGTGTTGATGGTCGGCGGGTAGCCGCGGCGGTATTCGAACTTGACGTTGGCGCCGAAGGCCGCGCCGACGCCGGCGCAGACACGCTGCATCGCATCCTCGACCTGGGCGCGGACTTCCGGCCGGAAGGCCCGCACGGTGCCGCCGATGCGGGCGGTGTCGGGGATCACGTTGTAGGCGTCGCCCGCATGGAACTGGGTGACCGACAGCACCGCCGCGTCCTGGGGGTCGGCGTTGCGGCTGACCACCGACTGCAGGGCCTGGACCAACGCCGCGCCGGCCAGCACCGGGTCGACGCCCTGGTGGGGCATGGCGGCGTGGGCGCCGTGGCCGCGGATCTCGATGTCGAAGCGGTCGGCGCAGGCCATCACCGGGCCGTGATGCACCGCGATGTGCCCGAGGGGCTGGCCGGGCCAGTTGTGCAGGCCGAACACCGCGTCCATCGGGAAGCGCTCGAACAGCCCGTCGGCGATCATCGCCGGCGCACCGCCTTCGCCCTCCTCGGCAGGCTGGAACAGAAAATACACGGTGCCGTCGAAGTCGGGCTTTGCGGCCAGCCGGGCGGCGGCGCCGAGCAGCATCGCCGTGTGCCCGTCGTGTCCGCAGGCGTGCATGCGCCCGGGGTGGCGGGAGTGGTGGGCGAAGTCGTTCTTTTCGTGGATGGGCAGCGCGTCCATGTCGGCGCGCAGGCCGATCGCCCGCCCGCTGCTGCCGGCACGCAGCACCCCGACGACGCCGGTCATGCCGACGCCCCGGTGAGTCTCGATGCCGAGGGCCTCGAGGCGGCCGGCCACCAGCGCGGCGGTGCGGTGCTCTTCGAAGGCGAGCTCAGGGTGGGCGTGGATGTCACGGCGGATCGCGGTGATCTCCGCGTGATCGGCCCGGAGAAGATCCAGAAGGTGCATGATGCGTCCCGAGAAACGGCCCATGGGCCTTGATGAACAAATGATAGCAGCGCCCGCGCCTGCAGCCCTACCCGCAACGACTCCGCCATGAAGCTCTTCTACGCCGACCACTTCGTGCTGCCCCTGCCCGCCGGCCACCGCTTTCCGATGGAGAAATACGCCCGCCTGCGGGAGCGCCTGATGGCGGGCGGCGATTTCACGCCGGGCGACTTTCATGTGCCGGCCGCCGCCAGCGACACCGAGATCCTCCGCGCCCACGACGCCGGCTACCTGCAGCGGGTGATCCGCGGCAGCCTCGCGCCCAACGAGGTGCGCCGGATCGGCTTTCCGTGGTCGGAGGCGATGGTGGAGCGCTCCCGCCGCTCCGCCGGCGCCACCCTGGCGGCCTGCCGGGCGGCGCTGGAAGACGGCTGCGCCGCCAACCTGGCCGGCGGCACCCACCATGCCTTTCGCGACCGGGGCGAAGGCTTCTGCGTCTTCAACGACGCCGCCATCGCCGCGCTGGCGATGCGCGCCGAAGGCCGCGCCGAGCGCATTGCCATCATCGACTGCGACGTGCACCAGGGCAACGGCACCGCCGCGATCCTCGCCCGCCAGCCCGAGTGCTTCACCTTCAGCATCCACGGCGCCCGCAACTTCCCCTTCGAGAAGGAAGCCAGCGACCTCGACGTGGAGCTCCCCGACGACACCGGCGACACGGGCTACCTGGATGCCCTCGACGCCGCCCTCCCCACCGTCTTCGCCCGCGCCGCGCCGCGGCTGGTGATCTACCTGGCCGGCGCCGACCCCTTCGCGGGCGACCGCCTCGGCCGCCTCAAGCTCAGCAAGGCCGGCCTCGCCGCCCGCGACGAACTGGTGCTGTCCGAATGCCGCCGCCGCGGCCTGCCGGTGGCCATCGCGATGGCCGGCGGCTACGCCCGCGACATCGACGACACGGTGGACATCCATGCCGCCACGATCACCACCGCCGCACGCCTCTTCCGCCAGCCGGCGGCGGCCTCGCTATAATCGATCCAGACCCCGCCAAGGACATTACCCATGCGTTTCGAAGGCTCCGACAACTACGTCGCCACCCCCGACCTGATGCTGGCGGTGAATGCCGCCATCCGCCTGCAGCGGCCGCTGCTGATCAAGGGCGAACCGGGCACCGGCAAGACCATGCTCGCCGAGGAGGTCGCCGCGGCCCTCGGCATGCCGCTGATGCAGTGGCACATCAAATCCACCACCAAGGCCCAGCAGGGGCTGTACGAATACGACGCGGTGTCGCGCCTGCGCGACTCCCAGCTCGGCGACGACAAGGTGAAGGACATCGGCAACTACATCGTCAAGGGCACGCTGTGGCAGGCCTTCGAGGCCGAGCAGCCGACGGTCGTGCTGATCGACGAGATCGACAAGGCCGACATCGAGTTCCCCAACGACCTGCTGCGCGAGCTCGACCGCATGGAGTTCCATGTTTACGAGACGCGGGAGACCATCAAGGCCCGCCACCGGCCGATCGTCTTCATCACCTCCAACAACGAGAAAGAGCTGCCCGACGCCTTCCTGCGGCGCTGCTTCTTCCACTACATCAAGTTCCCCGACCGGGACACCATGCAGCGCATCGTCGATGTGCACTTCCCGGGCATCAAGCAGGCGCTGCTCAAGGAGGCGCTGGAGGTCTTCTTCGGGCTGCGGGAAGTCCCCGGCCTCAAGAAAAAGCCGTCGACGTCCGAGCTCATCGACTGGCTCAAGCTGCTGGTCGCCGAGGAGATCCCGGTCGAGGCGCTACGCTCGCCCGACCAGAAGGCCAGCATCCCGCCGCTGCATGGCGCGCTGCTCAAGAACGAGCAGGACATGCACCTCTTCGAGCGCCTGGTGTTCATGGCCCAGCGCAACCGCTGACACGCCGCCAGCCATGCTCATCGACTTCTTCCTGCACCTCAAGGCCCGCAGGCTGCCGGTGTCCACCAAAGAGTTCCTGACCCTGCTCGAGGCGCTGCAGGCCGGCCTCGGCGGGCACAGCATGGAAGACTTCTACTTCCTCAGCCGCAGCACGCTGGTCAAGGACGAATCCCTCTTCGACCGCTTCGACCAGGCCTTTGGCGAGTACTTCAAGGGCATCCAGGAGATCCCCGGGCTGGAGGTCGACCTGCCCGCCGAATGGCTGAAGGCGATGATGCAGAAGCACCTCAGCCCCGAGGAGCGGGCCAGGCTCGAGAAGCTCGGCTGGGACACGCTGATGGAGGAGTTCAAGAAGCGTCTCGCCGAACAGAAGGGCCGTCACGAGGGCGGCAGCAAGTGGGTCGGCACCGGCGGCAGCTCGCCCTTCGGCAACAATGGCTACCACCCGGAGGGCATCCGCGTGGGCGGCGAGTCGGCGGGCAACCGCACGGCGGTCAAGGTGTGGGAGCAGCGGGAATACCGCAACCTCGACGACTCCGTCGAGCTCGGCACCCGCAACATCAAGGTGGCGCTGCGCCGGCTGCGCCGCTTTGCACGGCTGGGCGCGCCGGACGAGCTCGATCTGGATGGCACCATCGCCGCCACCGCGCGCAACGCCGGCTGGCTCGACCTGATGATGCGCCCCGAGCGCCACAATGCGGTGAAGGTGCTGATCTTCTTCGACGTGGGCGGCTCGATGGACGACCACATCAAGGTGTGCGAAGAACTGTTTTCGGCCTGCCGCGCCGAGTTCAAGCACCTCGAGTACTTCTACTTCCACAACTGCGTGTACGACCACGTGTGGCGGGACAGCTACCGCCGGCACTCCGAGCGCACGCCGACCCTCGACGTGATCCACAAGTACGGGCCGGACTACAAGCTGATCTTCGTGGGTGACGCCACGATGAGCCCCTACGAGATCATGCAGCCCAACGGGTCCATCGAATACAGCAACAACGAGGCCGGCGCGGTGTGGCTGCGCCGCCTCGGCGACGCCTACCCGTCGCTGGCCTGGCTCAACCCCGAGCCCGAGCGCAGCTGGGATTACCGCCAGTCGATCGGGCTGATACGCAAGATATTGGGCGAGCGGATGTTTCCGCTCAGCCTCGACGGCCTCACCCGGGCCATCACCCACCTGTCGCGCAAACAGTAAAGGTCGCGCCCTGCGGCCAGGGCGCGCAACAGGCTCAGGGCACCCGGTAGTTGTCCTGGGTCATCAGGTCGATACCGCACTGGAGGGTCTCGATCCAGTCGAGGAAGCGATTGACCATCGCCTTGCCCTCGAAGCGGCAGCCGTGCTGCGGCACGATCATCTCGACGTCCAGCTGGCGCACCATGTGCACCCAGAAACGGCAGATCTTGTTGGAGATCATGTAGCGGCGGTGAAAGCCGATCATGGTCAGCACATGGTCGTCGAAGTCGCGCACCGGCTGCGCGGCCTGGTTGTGGTCGACCAGCGAGGCGCCCATGTCACCCGAGAAAAGGATCTTCGAGACCGGGTCGTAGAACTGGAAGTTGCCCTCCGAGTGCATGAAGTGCGCCGGCACGGCCTTGATCTTGCTGCGACCGAGGGGGATGTTCATGCCCTCGTCGGGGATCCCGATGAGCCGGTGGGTGTAGTCCTTGCCGGTGGTGAAGTGCGGCACGAAGCGCGTCCACAGGCGCGAGATCATCACCTTGCAGTGGGTCGCCACCATCCACTTGTTGAGGGAAGCGATGATGTCCGGGTCGGCGTGGGTGGCAAAGATGTAGTCCAGGTCACGCGACGGGAAAAATCGCTGCATCGCCATCAGCAGCCCGGAATACGTCATGTTGCCGCCCGGATCGATGAGCGCGCCGTGCTGCCCGTCGACAATCAGGAACTGGTTGCACTGGACCGCATGGTCCGCCTCCTCGTCCACCAGATCGTAGAAGGCCAGACAGGCATGGGTTCCGTTATTGAAGAGTTCGACGGCCATGGGGGGATGAATTTAGGAGTTGTAATAAATCGCAACTTTATCCGACTCGCCCTGCCCAAACTAGGTCAGTACCGGCGAGATTGACGTTGGTCAAACTATTACCTCGTCTCCTTTCTGCTTTTCGGGTATTTTTGCCGTTTTGCTTTGCACAAAAAGAGGCGCGTCCTTGAGCAGATCACTCCTTATCCTGGCCCTCCTTGGAGGCCTGGCCCTCTTACCCGCCGCCGAAGCCCTGGCCCTTGAGCAGGGTGCGAAAGGTGGCAGCGCCGCGCGCAAGGCCGCCGGCCAGCAGGCCGTGCCCTTTGGAGGTGCGTATTCGCCCACCCAGGCCGGCAAGCGGCCTCAGGACCTGCAGCCCCGGAGCGCCGGCAACTGCGGCCCGCGCGCCAAGTCTGGCGGCTCGGGCCGGGTCACCCGGCAGGACGCGTCCGGCAAGGTGCATGTGTTCAATGACACCGCCGGGCTCACGAACCGCAACGGCAACATCTATGGCGACTGCAATGCAGCCCGCCCCGCGATGCGCCCCGGCAGCAAGGCCGCCAAGCCGGCAACGGCCTACAACCGCAGCACCAACACCCTCAAGGCAGCCCGGGACGGCTACATCAACCGCTCGGCCACCAGCGCGATGATGCCCCGCAAGGCCCCGTCGATGTACGACCCGGCCACCGGCGTCCTGCGCCCGCCCAAGAAGCTCAACGACTACCAGATCTACCAGCAGTAAACGCACGACGGGAGCAACGCCCTGCGGCGCGCTCCCGTCCGGTCTGCTGCCGGGGGTTTTCGGCCCCCGGAAGGCGTTGTCAGTTGGTGTTCATCGCCAGCATCAGCTGGTTGATGCGCTTCACGAAGCTGGCCGGATCGTCCAGCGTGCCGCCTTCGGCCAGCAGGGCCTGGTCGAACAGCACCGCGGCCCAGTCCTCGAACTGCTTGTCCTCGTATTTAAGGCGCAGCACCACCGGGTGGGTGGGGTTGATCTCGAGGATGGGCTTGGAGATCGGCATGCTCTGGCCAGCGGCCTTCATGAGGCGCGCGAGGTTCATCCCCATGTCGTGCTCGTCGGCCACCAGGCAGGCCGGCGAATCGGTCAGGCGGTGGGTGACGCGGACTTCCTTCACCTTGTCGCCGAGGCTGGCCTTCATCTTGTCGAGCAGGTCCTTGAGTTCGCCGGTTTCCTTTTCGACGGCGGCCTTGTCGGCTTCGTCTTCGAGTGAGCCCAGGTCGAGGCCGCCCTTGGCCACCGAGGCCAGCTGCTTGCCGTCGAACTCGGTCAGGTTGCCGACCACCCACTCATCCACACGGTCCGACAGCAGCAGCACCTCGATGCCCTTCTTGCGGAAGATCTCGAGGTGCGGGCTGTTACGGGCGGCATTGAAGCTGTCGGCGGTGACGTAATAGATCTTGTCCTGGCCTTCCTTCATGCGAGCGATGTAGTCGGCCAGCGATACGGTCTCGTCGGCGGTATCGGCCAGCGTGGAGGCGAAGCGCAGCAGGCCGGCGATCTTTTCCTTGTTGGAATGATCCTCGCCGACGCCCTCCTTCAGCACCTTGCCGAACTCCTTCCAGAAGGTGGTGTATTTGTCCTTCTGGTTCTCGGCGAGGTCTTCGAGCAGGCCCAGGACCTTCTTGGTGCAGCCGGCGCGCAGGGTGTCGATGTCTTTCGATTCCTGCAGGATCTCGCGGGACACGTTGAGGGGCAGGTCGTTGGAGTCGACGATGCCGCGCACGAAGCGCAGGTAGAGCGGCATCAGCTTCTCGGCGTCATCCATGATGAAGACGCGGCGCACGTACAGCTTCACGCCGTGGCGGGCCTGGCGGTCCCACATGTCGAAGGGCGCGTGGCCGGGCACGTAGAGCAGCTGGGTGTATTCGTGGCGGCCTTCGACCTTGCTGTGGGTCCAGGCCAGCGGCTCTTCGTAGTCGTGGCCGACGTGCTTGTAGAACTCGGTGTATTCCTCGTCGGTGATGTCGGCCTTGGCGCGGGCCCACAGGGCGTTGGCCTTGTTGACGGTCTCGTCCTCGTCGGTGACGACCTGGTCCTTCTTCTCCTCGTCCCACTGCTCCTTCTTCATCACGATGGGCTGCAGGATGTGGTCGGAGTACTTCTGGATGATGGACTTGAGCTTCCAGGAGGACAGCAGATCGTCCTGATCGTCACGCAGGTGCAGGGTGATCTCGGTGCCGCGGGCGGCCTTGTCGATGGGCTCGACGGTGTACTCGCCGGCGGTATCGCCGGTCATCGAGCACTCCCACTGCACGCCCTCGGCGGCAGCCAGGCCGGCGCGGCGGGTGCGCACCGTGACCTTGTCGGCGACGATGAAGGCCGAGTAGAAGCCCACGCCGAACTGGCCGATCAGGTGGGCGTCCTTCTTCTGGTCGCCCGTGAGCTTGCCGAAGAACTCCTTGGTGCCCGACTTGGCGATGGTGCCCAGGTTGGTGACGACCTCGGCGCGGCTCATGCCGATGCCGTTGTCGGAGATCGTCAGGCTGCGGGCGGCCTTGTCGTAGGCGACGCGGATCTTGAGCTCGGCATCGTCCTCGAACAGGCTGCCGTTCTCGAGGGCCTCGAAGCGCAGCTTGTCACAGGCATCGGAGGCGTTGGAAACCAGTTCGCGCAGGAAGATCTCGCGGTTGGAGTACAGCGAGTGGATCATCAGGTGAAGCAGTTGCTTCACTTCGGCCTGGAAGTTCAGGGTTTGCGCGGCGGCTTGCTCGACGGTCATGGATCGGACTCCAAGGAAACAAAAGACAGTCATCCATATGGGTACGCCCTGCCCCGTTTCAAGAGCCCGCCATCACGTGCAATTCACTCGTAGCGGATTTCCAGCACTTCGATCTCGCGCAGCCCGGCCGGGCTGGCAAAGCGGATCACATCGCCCTCGCGGGCCTTGAGCAGCGCCCGCGACAGCGGCGCGATCCAGCTGATGCGCCCCTCGGAGGCGTTGGCCTCGTCGACGCCGACGATCTGGTAGGTCTGCTCGTTCTCGCCGCCCCCATCGCAGACGGTGACGGTCGCGCCGAAGAAGACCTGCTCGGTGTTCTCCTGCTCGGACGGCGTGACCACGGTGGCGGTCTCGAGGCGCTTGATGAGGAAGCGGATGCGCCGGTCGATCTCGCGCAAGCGCTTCTTGCCGTAGATGTAATCGCCGTTCTCGGAGCGGTCGCCATTCGAGGCGGCCCAGCGGACGGTCTCGACGAGGCGCGGGCGTTCGTCGCGGACGAGCTGGTCGAGTTCAAGCTTCAGGATCTCGAAGCCCCGACGGGTCATGTAGTTGCGCGTGCCCGGCGGCAGGCTCGGCGCGCCGGGCGGGGCATCGTCGTCGTCCTGATCGCTTTCCTTGACGAAGGCCTTGTTCATTGTCGATGTGCTCCCCACGCTTGAAACAGGGCGATCATGTTAACGCACTGGCGGCGCTCCGCACGCCGCGGCCCTCAACCGACCCTCGCCAGTCGCCGAAGCAAAACGGCGACCTCACTTCCCAGAGGATGCCGGAAGACCCGTAAGCCCAGCCCCCAGCCAAGCGCCGCAGCGGTCATGCAACCGAGCACGCCGACCAGCAGGCTGCTGCCCGAAAACGACGCACGGAAGGCGACACAGCCGGCAACCGCGCAAAGCGCGACGTAGATGGAAGGCGCCAGCGCAGCGAGGACCCGGCTCATCGGGAGATCAAGAATGCGGCAAAGCACGGAGAGGGTGTAGAGCGTGATGATGACTTCCCCCACCGCCAGCCCCCAGGCCACATGCACCAGCGAAACAAAACTGCCGAGCAGAACCAGCACGACCTTGATCGGCTGCCCCACGAGGTTGAAGCGCAGGGCGTACCTGGCATGCCCCATGCCCGCAATCACGGCCCCCGCAGTATGCCCGACGCTGAGCAGCACCATGCCGAGGCAGAGGATGCGCGCCGGCTCCACGGCCGCGTCCCACTGGCTGCCATAGAGCAGCCGCACGATGGACTCCATGGCGACCGCCAGGCAGGCAAACAACGGAAAGCTGATCGCGCTCAGATAGCGGACGCTCTTGGTGAAATGGGGCACGAGATCCTCGCCGGCCCGATGACTCTGCGAGAAAAATGGCATGAGCACCGGCAGGAGGCCTTCCATCAGCGAGCGATAGGCGAGCCCGACCACCCCCTGGGAACGGGACAACAGCCCCGCAGCCTCGATGCTGACGCCCTTGCCGACGATCATCTCGGGCGCCGCGAGCCCCAGCTCGTTCAACATCGCCGACGCAGAGAAGCGGCCTCCGGTGCTCATGACATGCCGCCAGGCGCCCAGCGTGGGGCGAAGCGAGGTGGCATGCTCGCCGAGCAGCAGGGTCAGCACCACCGTCACGGTGGTGGCCGCCACGGCAGCCCAGGCCAGGCTGATGAAGCCAAACCCGTGGTAACACAGCGCGATTCCCAGCAGCGACTGGGTCAGCGAAGCGGCCAGATTGATCCGGATCAGCTTGTCGAACTGCATGTTGCGCCGGAGCAAGGCGCCCGACACCGAACCGAGGGGCAGAATGAAGAAGTTGAGGGCCAGTACCGTGAGCACCTCCCCCACGCCGTCTTCATGGTAGAAGTCGGCGACCGGCCCGCTCGCCAGCAGCGCAACGCAGGCCAGGAACCAGCTCATGGCGAGGGTGATGGTTCCGGCCGTGCGCTGCCGCTCGGGCGTGAGTTCGCGCTCCTGGATCAGGTAGTTGGAAATACCCAGATCCCGCAAGGCATGGGAGAACGACAGGATCAGGCTGCCGATCGAGAAGATCCCGATCTCGTGGGGCGAGAGAAGCCGCGCGATGGCGATCGACGATACGAACTGAATGACGAAAATCAGGTACTTCTCGCCGACAGAAAAAAGTATCGCGGTCTTCAGTTTAGCCATGGTGCCTTGAACAATTTTTTGACGGGCCGGGGATCTGCCGAACTTGGCCCGAGCGGGCCCTGGAATTGCCCGCCCGCGTCAACAGCAGCTGCGGCGGCCCCGCTCAGTTCGAACGGGGTGGGAGGAAGGATTTACCGGCATGGATGAGATGCCTGGCGTCCCCCGACAACTTCCACGCCTCGACACAGGCCTTGAAGGCGGCAAGCGGCCGGCGGGACATGCGATAAAGCCAGCCGAGGTCGGAAAGATAATGGACGAGGCGGCCGTTGAGCGCGGCGTAGTCGTCATCCCGCATGCGGCCCTTGAGGCGCGCCGCGTTCTCCTTGATGTAGAAGATCGCGTCGACGAGATACTTCTCGCGATCGGCCGTGATGTTGGTCTCGTGCAGCCGGTACGAGCCCATCACGCGGTCGGCGTACACCATCTTGCCGTCGAGCGACAGGCCGATCCACAGGAAGGCATCGTCACAAACCTTGAAGCGGGTGTCGAAGACCAGGCTCTCCGGCCGGATGCGGTCCATCGCGATCATGATCGACAGGGTCGATACGGCCAGATAGTGGATGGACTGGAAGGCGTAAAAATCGCGGTTGCAGACATGCACCCCGGGCTCGACCTCGGTGAGGTATTTTTTTGCGTCGCTCACGAAGCCGTCGAGGTAGCGCCGCATGAAGCGCCCCTCGCCGTCGATCACGTTGACCTCGTGAAAGGCACCGAAGCAGTCCGGGTTACGTTGCAGCAGCCCGAGGAGCGTCTCGATCTTCTCGGGGTGGTAGAAGTCGTCGTGGTCGAGAAAGCAAACGAAGCTGCCCTTCACGTGCTCGAGCCCGGTGTTCTTGGTGACGGCCGGACGGCCACCGCGCTCGGTGCGCCTGATCAGCCTCACCCGGTCGTCGTCCCGGGCGTACTCCTCGATCATTGCCACCGTTCCATCGGTCGAGCAGTCGTCGACGATGACGAGTTCGATGTTCCGGTAGGTCTGGGAGAGCACCGATTCGACGGCCTGCCGGAGGTAGCGCGTGCTGTTGTAGCAGGCCATCACGACGGATACGAGGGGAGTGGAATCATTCATTTGCAAGTCCGTTTCAAAACCAGTGTGCGAGCACCTTCCGACGCCTCTGGCCAAGCTCAGAAATAAGCGCCCAGGTAGCCGGCGGTCATGGCATCGCCCGAGAACAGGCTCGTCACCCGAAGCCGCATGGCCTCGGCCCGGCGCGTTGCATCCTGGGGCGAATCGAGCACGTCAAGAAGTGCGGTCGCCAGCTCATCCGGGCTGGACGCCGCGACCAGCAGCCCGTGCTCGGGCGACTCGACGATCTCCGGAATCCCGCCGACCCGCGTAGACACGATGGGCAGCGCGCAGGCACCCGCCTCGATCATGACGATGGGCAAGCCCTCCCGATGGGATGAGTGGGCCATGCAGACGGCGTTCTGCATCAGGGCCGCCACCTGCTGCTGAGGCTGGTTCTCGAGAAAGACGACCCGCTCGTCGAGCCCCAGCGCTGCCACGCGCTCCCGGAGACCGGCCAGCCAGACGCCGTTATTGGTGCCGCCGACGAAGACCAGCTTGAGTGCCGGGTGAGCCGCGGCGATCTGCGCAAAGGCTTCCACGAGGACATCCTGCCCCTTGTTGGCCACATACGTGCCCACGTTGAGGATGTACGGCTTCGGGACGGGCGAGGCGACACCATCGGCCCGGCTCAGGAAACGCCCGATGTCGATTCCGTTGTAGATCACCCGCGGTTCGCCGCGGAACAGCGCGAGCGCCTTGATCTGGCCTGCCAGCGCTCTGGAACAGGCGGTCACATCATCGACCTGAGAGGCGACGAGCCGCCAGGCCGCGCTTTCTGGATCGACGGAAAGAACATCCGACCCGTGAAAGCTCAGGACGATCCGCCCCCGCCACAAGCCCAGCCGCTTGATGAGGGCGAGCGGAAAGACGTTGAGGGTCAGATAGTGAAAATTGACGACGGCAATGTTGCGGCGACGCAGCTCGCGGACGATCCGGGGAATCCGTCGCCCCAGCGTCACGAGATAACGCAGCTGCTCCACCAGGCCGCCTTCCGGCGGCTGCGGCAGGTTGAGGTGGAGGAAACGCCGCCCTTCGGCGTCCACCTCGTCGCCCTCGTTGACCCAGTCCTGGATGCCTATCGTGGCGAGCCCGGCCTGACGTCGCTCCAGGCCCCGCCAGAGATTCTCGACGACCACATCCACGCCCCCCAGCAGATCGAAGTGGAAGGGCTGGAACAGCAGAACCTTGCCTGGCAGTTGCCCGGACCCGTGCTCAGACGGCATCAGCCCGACCTGTCAGACCGTAAGGCTTGCCACTCCGGTTGGCCGTATCCATCATCAGCGCGTCCGCGTAGAACTTGGTTGCCCAGTTGGGGTACTGCCACGGGTGGTAGCCGCCGTTGATCGGGTGGGAGCCCTTGATGCCGCCGATCACCGCCGGCTCGCTGCTGGCGAGCTGCTGGGTTTTCTTGACGAAGCCGAGGATCCGCGTCGTGGCGTCGCGATAACGCGCGTCGCCGGTGATCTGGAACATGCGGCCCCAGTTGATGCCGAGCTGGCAGTCGCCGGTGAGGCAGGACCACTTGACGGTGGGCTGCCAGTCGGCGTCGAAGCGGCCCGGCAGGCGGCCGTCGGCGGGCAGCGCCGCCAGCATCGCGTCGCCGATCTTGCGGGCGGCCAGTACGAAGTCCTCGCGGCCGGCGTAGTCGCCGATTTCGAGGAGGCCACGCATCGCGTAGGCGATGGTGTGGGTGAAGGGCTGGGTGCTGTCCTGCAGGCAGTTGGTGTCGAGCCAGCCGTTGGCCCGGGCCTGGGTGAGTGCCCATTCGCAGTTGCGCACGGCGGCGTCGAGGAAACGCTGCTCGCCGGTGATCTGGTGGGTGCGGGCCAGGCTCCAGGCCGAGCGGGTGTTGTAGGTATTGATGTCCTTGCCGGTCATCGGGGAGCCGAACTTACGCCAGCAGCCGTCATCGTCCATGATGTCGCACAGCCAGGCGGAAGCACGCACCGCGGCGTCGCGATAGCGCTCGTCCTGCTCTTCCTCGAAGGCGCGGACCCAGCCGAAGATCACCTGCCCAGTATTGAACACCGTCGGCTTGTCGGAATCGCCCAGGGCGCCGGCCAGCACGCCGCCGCCGGGCAGCTGGATGTCGATCTCCCAGTCGGCCATGCGGCGGGCGCGGGCGCGGCAGTCGTCGTCGCCGGTGAGCGCCGCGTAGCGATAGAGGGTCGGGATGATGTAGCCGGTGGTCTCGGGGTAGGACGGCGCCCACTTGTTGTAGCGGACCAGCCAGGTCTGCGCCACGCCGCCGTTGCCGGTGACGTCCTGGGCACGCTTCAGCCAGGCGATGGCGGCGTCGAGGTGCACGCGGTTGTCGGCCGGGGCGGTGAGGCCGAGACCGAGGGTGTCCTTGAGGATGAGACGCTTCTGACGAAGGGTTTCACTGATGCTCATGATGATTTCCAGGATTGATTCAGGGTGTTCGTGATCGTCAGGCGAGCTTTGCCTGCGGCGCGTCGAAGAAATGCTTGCCGCCGGCCACGAAACGGGCCGACTCGCGGCTGTGGTCGGCGGCACGGATCCAGGTGAGGGCTGTCCGGCCGAGGCGATCGGCGTGCAGCACGCCGCTCTGCTGCAGGTGCTCGACGAGCCGGGCCTCGCGGCGCAGGCGGTTGGCCTCGGCGGCCAGCACGCGCACGGTGCAGTCGAAGGGCTGCCCGTTGCGATCGATCACCACGCCGGCCACCGGCTCCGGCTCGTAGAGCGGGCACGGCAGGGTGGCTTCGAGCTGATCTTCGACGAAATGGGTGTAGGTGAAGGTAGAGAACGGGGCGTCGAAACCGAGGATCAGCGCGTCCCGGGCCAGCAGGCGGGCAAACGGCGAGGCACCGCCGAAGGAACGCTCGGTGCGCTCGTGGCCCTCGACGAAGGCCGCCGCATCCCGGCCCCAGGCAAGCAGCGGGTGGGTGAGGCTGAGGCTGCGCTGGACGCCTTCGCTGCGCCGGAAGACCTCGGAGACGAGGCCCATCATCGACGGGCTGCGCAGCACGTTCATCGGCTTGCCCTTGGCGAGCCATTGGGCCGAGCTCATGTTGTGATAGGGCATCGACGGCATCACCAGCAGGCCGCCCTCCCCCACTGCGGCCTTGAGGGCGCGCACCACGTCGGCGGGCTTGCCCTGGAAGCCGCTGTGCTGCAGCCAGGACGAATGAAACATGAGCGTCGAGCCGGGCGCCACGCCGATCTTGCGCAGGCGGGCGGTCAACTCGGCGGGGCCGTAGGCCCAGAGGGTGCGTGCGGCCTGGGCCTTGGCCCAATCCTTGAGCTTGGACAGCTTCATCGGGCAGGCGCTCCCTGGCGGCCGTCGACGACTTCGTCGAGCAGCCGGGCGAGCCGGGCGCTGATCGCCTTGCGGTCGAACTGGGCGAGATAGGCGTCGTCGGAATCCACCTGCTCGGGCACCGGCCGGGCGAGCCAGTCGCGCAGCATCGCCTCGCAGGCCTCGGCCGATTCGGCGGGCACCGCGCGGCCCAGGCGGGCCCGTTCGATGATCTGCTGGGTGGCGCCCGGATCGCACAGGGCGAAGATCGGCCGCCGCACCGAGACGTATTCGAAGAGCTTGCCGGGGATCACACCGTCGGAGGTCTCGCCGGTGTCGACGATCAGCAGCAGGTAGTCGCAGTTAACCTGGGCGTTCATGGCCTCGGCGTAGGACACGTCACCAGCAAAATCGTAGAGGTGGGCGATGCCGTACTCGGCGAGGATCTGGTCGTAGCGCTTGCGGATCGACGGCTCGACACCCCCGAAGATGCGCACCCGCGCCCGCGCGGCGAGCGCCGGGTCGCTGCGGTGGATGCGCCCCAAGGCCTCGGCGAAGGCATAACCGCGGCGGTTCTTGAAGAGCCGGCCGGTGTACACGAACTCGATGGTCTCGCCGGTGAAGGGGCGCGTACGGGCGCGTTCGCCGTAGAGCTCGGTGTCGTAACCGTTGGTGAGGGTTTCCCAGCGGGCCTTGAGCTCGGGGTGCAGGCGCTGCATGTAGGCGGTCTTGGGCTCGGAGACGGTGACGATCACGTCGGCCTCGCGCAGCAGGCGGCGCTCCATGCGCAGCTCGATCTTCTTGCGCCAGTCGGGCACCCATTCACGCAGCACGTCGCCGTACCACAGGTCGCGGTAGTCGGCGATCCAGGGCAGGCCGGTTTCGCGGCGCAGCGCATGGCCCACGAACATGCTCGAGAACGGCGGGAGCGTCGTGTAGACCGCATCGATGCGGCGCTCGGCGCACAGCTTGCGCGCCACCTTGAGCGCTTCGTCGGCCCACAGGCGGAAGTCGTCGGGCACATCGACAAAATTACGCAGCCCCCAGCGCGTGAGCGCGTGGGCCTGGTCCATCAGGCCGCCGGATGCGGCCGCGGCCACCGGTGCTGCCACGGCCACCGCGGCGCCGGACGCGCTGCCGGCACCGAGCGGCGCCGGCGCGGCAGGCTTGCGCCCGAGCAGACGCTTGACTGCGTTGGCGATCTCCGCTTCCCGGTTGCGGATCGGCACGCGGATGACTTCCACGCCGTCGACGATCTCCGCCATCAGGGAAGGGTCGTAGTTGGGCTCGGTGCCGCTGGGCTCGAGGGTGATCACGATCGAGCGCCAGCCGTGCTGACGGAGCTGATCGACAAACTTGACCGTACGGATACGCCCGATGGTCTTGAGCGGAGGAAATTCGCCCGCGATCACCAGCAAGGTGCGCGGTTCAGACATGGTGCACTCCCGTCATTTGCAGTTTCTTGCAGAGGTCCTGGAAGATCAGGACCCGATTGGACCAGCTGTTGGCCTGGGCATGGCGCAGGGCACCCGCCTCGAGGCGGCCCCGGAGGGCTTCGTCCCCCAGGACATTCTTGATTGCGGCGGCAATCTCCTCGACCACCTCGCCATTCACCAGCAAGCCGCTCTCCCCGTGCCGCACCGCCTCGACGGCCCCGCCTGCCTGCCCGCCGATGACGGCCCGGCCACAGGCGTTGGCCTCAAGGAAGACCAGCCCGAAACCTTCGGTATCGCCGTCGGGCATGGTGCGGTTGGGCATCACGAAAAGGCTCGCGCTGCGGTAGGCCGCCAGCAGCTCGGCATCGCTCACCGAGCCGGTCAGGGTGATGCTGTCGGCGACGCCGGATGCGTCGGCGAGCGCCTGCAACTCGGCCCGCTGCGGCCCGTCGCCGACGATCACGAGCTGGGCGTCGGGATGGGCCGCGTGGATTGCCGGCCAGGCCGCGATCGTCTTGTCGAAGCCCTTGCGCGGCACCAGACGCCCCACCGCCACCACGAGGCGCTTCTGACCTAGGCCGAACTTCGCCCGGAAAGCCGCGTCGTCCGGGCCGGGCGAGAAGCGCCGGGTGTCAACGCCATTTTCGATCAGGCAGACCCGCTCGGGGCGGACGCCCATCTGCTCGACCAGGGCCTTCTGGGTGAAGCGGCTCACCGAGACGATGCCGTCGGCCGCCTGCAGATAGCTCTGCCGCCGCCGCCCGAAGGAGCCGGCGCTGAAGCGGGTGGTGATCTCCTCGCCGTGGACGTAGAGGATCACCGGAATGCCGAGCACCTTCCTGAACAGGCTGCCGAGCCAGGCGGAGGAGTTGAGTTCGCCGATGCAGATCACCCGCACCCCGTGCTTTCGCACCAGCGACCACACCTTGGCTACCAGGTGCACCCGCAGCGGAATGTCGATGGTCAGGAAGCGCCATGCCGATACCAGCTTGTTGGCCGGCGGCGGCATCATCTCGGGGCGCAGGAGATCCATGCGATACACCGGGAAGCCACACTGGGCGTCGTGTTCACGCCAGCCGGCGATCTCCTTGCCGTCGGTGTAGTTGCGCCGCGTGGCCAGCGCCACCATGCTTCCGGCGGGCTCGGAGAGGCGACACAGGTTGGCATAGACCGTCGCCGACCCTCCCTGGATCGGGCTGAAGATGCTGGCCACCATCAGGCAGGCCCCCGGCTTGGCTGCTGAGCTCACCGCGCCTCCCCGGTGTCGTCACCCGTGGCGATGCGCTCGAGGTCGGCGGCGATGCCGGCCATGTGCTCGTCGGCAAAGGCTTCCGCGATCTTCCGGGCGTCGGCCAGGCTCTCGCGGCTGTATGCGGTGATCGCGATGACCGCCGCATCATCACCCCTGCCCCGCAGGCGGGAGGCGAGTTCGAGCAACTTGCTGAGCGAGTCGCTGGTGGTCAACATGCCGTTCACCCAATAAACGTGGTGTAGCGCCGCATGACGCCCGTTCTTGAGGTAGCCCTCGACGCCCATCTCCGGAACCCCGGCGCGCGCCGGGGACCGCGCCGACGCGGCCCAGCTCCAGTCCTTGGTCGGCTCGTAGGCATTGTTCACGCTCACCAGTTCGGCTCCCTGGCGCTGATTACGGTAATAGGCCACAAACACATCGATCTGATGGGCGCGGTAGACGAAGTGCCGCTCATAGCTGACCCGCGCCCCCGGGAAGACCGGGCGAACCCGATCCTCGGCCGAACTGACCTGCTCCAGCGCGGCCAGCGACTCCATGCGCAGAACCGGGGCGCTTCGAAGGGGCTGGTTCTCCATCTCCACAGCGCCGTAATGCCAGCCGTAAGGGGCTGCGGAGGCCAGAAAACCCATGACCAGAAACGACATCGCCGGGGCCCCGATCACCTGCTGAGGCGGCGGCACCTCAGGCAGGGGGTCGCGCCAGCGTACACCGACGGCAAAGCCGGCGAACACCGCGATACCAAAGATCACCCAGCCCAGGGCCAGGTGGCTGAGGCCCATGCCCCACTCGTTCTCGGTGAGGTGCGCGACCATCACGATCACGTAGGCCCTCACCCAGTTGGCGATCAGCGGCATGAGGACCGACCACACCATGAACAGCACGCGCTTGTGGGTGCGGGTGTAGGTCAGGTAGGCAAAGACGGCGCCGATGAACACCGAGGTCAGCAGATAACGGATCCCGCCACAGGCCTCGACAACGGACCAGCGGCCGCTGGGAATCACGAAGTTGCGGCCTTCCTGAAAAACCGGCACGCCCGAGTAACGCAGGGCAAGCACCGTCGCATCGGCGGTCCAGTTCATGAGCTCCGGCAACACCTCGTGACCGAAGGGCACCGCAAACAGCAGGAAGGCCAGCGGCCCACGCACCGTCAGGAAGGCCTTGTCACCCATCACCGCCCAGACCGCAAAAATCAGCATCAGCACGATGGAGAACTGCACCACGGCAGCAACCGCTACGGTTTCTCCCAGAAAGGCCACCAGGCCGGCGAGCACGAGGAGCGCAAAACCCCTCCAGGAGGGCTTGAAGCCGATCCCCGACAGCATCGCGTGCTTGGTCCACAGCAGGTACGCCACGACGAGCAGCACCACGTAGCCGTGGGCGTGACTCGGCAAGGTCTCCCAGGCCTCGAGCACCAGCGCGACCTGGGTCCGGAAACTGAAAAGGATGGCCGCCCAGACGAGCAGCACGACCAGCAGGGGCAGCAGCAATGCCCCGCCACGCTGGCCGACGGCGCCTGAGGAAAGAGAACCTGCGGCGTTCCCGGAGCTGTTATTGATGAATGACATGGATCGTGACTCGCTAATTCATCTGCAATTGGCTGGCAGGCTGCGGCTGGGCGGGCGCAAGCCCGGTCGGACGGGACTTCTCCTCGGCCAGCCTGTCCTTCACCCATCGCTGGAGCGCCACCAGGATGAGCATGTAATAGAAAGGCATGTCCCAGTACGCCAGGCTCAGGAAGGCTCCGCCCACCGCAAACCCGATCAGGGCCACCCTGACCATCGAGGCCAGCTGCAGGGCCCATTCGGCATCGGGGAGGCCCTTGGCAAGCTTGATCACGCGGGTCGAGGTCTGAAGCGTCAGCCCCCAGAACAACAGGTAGAGGGCCAGCCCGATGTAGCCGTGCTCCCCGAGGATCTGGAAGTAGATGCTGTGGGCAACGATGACGAAATTCGGGTTGGGTGCAAACAGCTGGTAAATGAAGGGCGAATCGGTGGCGAAACCCGCCCCCGTGATGCGGCTGTTCGCGATGTTGATCGCCATCGTCCAGGCGTTGATACGGCCCATGGCGGATTCGTCCGCCTCATAGGACTGGATGGTCTCCATGCGCGAGAACCACTCGCTGGGCATGAACATCACCAGCACCGGCGCCAGCACGACGAGCGCGAGGCCGATCGTCAGCTTGGACTTGCTCCGCCACCAGAAGATCGAAGCCATCGCGATCGACGCCAGCAGCGCCCCCCGGGAGTGACTGCCGATGGCCGCAAAAGCCGACAGCACCATCGCCGCGTAGAGGCCGCGTCTCAGCCATTTACCGCCGACCCGCCTCACCAGCGGCAGGCTGAAGCTGAGTGCCGACTGCTGCGCGAGAAAGTACAGGAGCGGAATCGTCATGATCAACGCCACGGCGAGTTCGTTGTTGCCTTCGACCACGCTGGCGGGCGGGCCCCAGACCCGGAACGAACCACCAGTGACCAGGGTGAAGAAGCCGCCCTTCAGGCCAAAGAAACCCATCGACGCGGCCACGACCCACACGAAACCGACGATTTCCTCCCGGCTCCGGATGACGGCGGCGAGCACCAGCACGACGCCGAGCACCTTGAGCACCTCGACGTAGCGGTCGATGCTGGGCTGCGGGAGGATGGCCGCCATGGTCGTGACGCTCATCCAGATGATCAGCAGGCTCAGCACCGCCAACGGACTGCCCCCGGGCCAGCGCACCTGCCTGGAGTTCATGAGCATGGCGACGACCATGATCAGGATCGCGATCATCGCGAACGGAAACGAGTAGGCGAACCCCCAGCCCATGCGGTGGGGGTTCATCAGGCCGATCCACACCCACAGCAAGGCGCCGACGTAAGGCCGGCGCAGCGCGAGCACCGCGCCATAGGTGAAGATGAGGAGTACCGCGAGGTCACGCATCAGCGTTCATGTCGTCAAGGTCGGATCTGCCGCAGCACGGCCATCCATGATTTGTTTGAACAGGGCCAGCTGGCAGCGGGTCGTCTCCGCCCAGTCGAACTGCTCCGCGTAGGCCCGGACGGCCATTCGGGACGGGCAAGCGGCCAACAGATTGCCCAAGGCATCCACCAGGGCGGCCACAGAGCGCTCGGCCATCAGACGACCGGCATCCGGCGACTGCACCACCTCGGGCGTCCCCCCCACGGCGGTGGCGACCACAGGCGTGCCACAGGCCATCGACTCGAGCAGGACATTGGCCCAACCTTCGCGACTGGAGCACAGGACAAGTGCATCTGCAGCGCTGTACCAGTATGACAGTTCGGACTGGGGACGCGCGCCGGCAAATGTCACGCGATCGGCAACATCGTGGCATGCGGCAAGCGCCGTGAGGCTCTCCCGCGCCTCGCCTTCACCAACAATGACGAGCCGGGCGTCGGGAAAGTGCTTCATCGCCTCGATGGCAATGTGATGCCCCTTGAGCTCGACCAGATTGCCGACCGCCAGAAAGATGCGGCCGTCCGGCAAGCCCAGCCGCTGCCGCGCTTCGGCCTGATCACGAGGCACGAAGCGTTCGAGATCGACGCCGTTGCGGAACACGTGGGTCTTGTCGGCACGCCCGCCGAGCCTGACGAGGCGGTCCATCAGATCGCGGCACACACCGATGGACGCAGCCGCGCGCGGCTCGGCCCACTGGATCCAGCGGCGTGGAATCGGATGCTCCGGCAGCAGCGTCAGGTCGGAACCACGGGCCGTGACGACGAAGGGCTTGCCGAACCACGCCGCGAGAATGGCCGCCGCAACGCCATCCGGGTAATAGTAATGGGCATCGATGAGGTCGAAATCGAAGCCGTCGTCGATGAGCTTCGCCACCGTGGCGCGCGCGCCCAATGCCAGCGCGAGGGGTGCAATGTTCATGCCCACCTTCGGCGGGAGAACATAACGCGGATGCCAGACCTCGACGCCGTTATGCACCTCGTGGCGGGGCGTGGCGGCCTGCTTTGCCCACTTTCCGAAACGCGGGTGCGTGCTCGGGAACCACGGCACCGGGGCCAGCACCCGGGCCTCGACCTCGCCGCTGGCGATGAGATGTCGCAGCCGCGTCTCGACGAAGGTCGCGAAGCCGGGGCGCACGCTGCTCGGGTAGAGCGACGAGAACAGCAGTATCCGGATGCCGCGCGCACCGCCGGCAGCAGGTGCCCTCATGCCGAACCGGCCCCCGCCCGCGTCAAGGCATTGTAAACGGGCACATAGTTGCGGACGCTGTTGCGCCAGTTGCGGACATCCTCGACAAAGCCCCGCCCGGCCTGGCGCATGGCGGGCCAGTGCTGGCGATCGGCGAGCATGTCGCTCACGGTGGCGGCGAGCGCGCCGGCATCACCCGCGGCAAACAGGCGCCCGGTTTCGCCGTCGCGAATGAGTTCGCGGTGACCGCCCACATTAGAGGCTGCAAAAATGCGCCCCTGGGCCATCGCCTCGAGGGGCTTGAGCGGCGTGACGAGTTCGGTCAGGCGCATGGAATGGCGCGGGTAGACAAGCAGGTCGATGAGGTCGTAGTAGCGGCTGACCTGGGCGTGGGGCACGCGGCCGGTGAACACCACCTTGTCGGCGACACCCAGCCGCTGGGCCTGGGCCTTGAGGTTGGCGTCCTGGGGGCCGCCCCCCACCAGCAGCAGACGCAGGTCAGGGTGACGCCCCAACAGCGCCGGGAAGGCCTCCAGCAGCAGGTCCAGCCCCTCGTAGGCGTAGAACGAGCCGACGAAACCGACGACCGTCTTGCCGGCGAGGCCGAGCCCGTCCTTGAGGGATTCGTCGGGCGTACCCGACAGCTGAAAGCCGTCCACGTCGACGGCATTCGGGATCACCGTCACGCGGCTGTCCGGAACGCCCCGGGCCAGGATGTCCTGGCGCAGGCCTTCGCAGATCGTGAACACATGGCCGACCCGCTTGATCGCCCAGGTTTCCAGGGCCCGCGTGGCCCGGTAGCGCAGGCTGCCTTCGGCGGTGGTGCCGTGGTCAACGGCAGCGTCTTCCCAGAAGGCGCGGATTTCATAGACCACCGGAACCCCCAGCCGCCGCCCCACCCGGATCGCCGGGATCGCGTTGAGGACCGGCGAGTGGGCGTGGATCACGTCGGGCTTGAGCTCGCGGACGAGGGCCTCGAGGCGCTGCTCGGTGGCGCGCATCAGCCGCCATTCGTTGAGACCGGCCGGGCCCGCCGGCGGCACGGCGCAGCGGTAGAAGCCGAGGCCATCGACTTCCTCGTGGGGCGCCGCGCAGACACCCTGCTTGGGGGACGTGAGGTGGAAGGTCTCCCAGCCGAGGGCGCGCTGCTCCCGCAGGATCGCCGCAGTCCGGAAGGTGTAGCCGCTGTGCAGCGGGATGGAGTGATCGAGAACGTGGAGGATGCGCATTTAGAGGCTCATCTCGGCCGCACTGGGCGCCGGCGCGGTGGCGTTGCTGTTACGCAGGAAGGCTTCGAACATCATGGTGGTCCACAGGGGGGCGCTGTAGTCGCGGGCGCCCGACTGGTGGGCATCGACCAGATGCTGCAGGTAATCGCGGTTGAAGATGCCGGTATCGGCGAGGGTCGAACCGAGCACGGCCTCGCGCACGCGCTCCTTGAGCGGGCCGCGGAACCAGCGGGACAAGGGCACCGCGAAGCCCATCTTCGGGCGGTACAGCACGTCGTTCGGGAGCAGCGGCTCCATGGACTTCTTGAAGACGTACTTGCCTTCCTGCCCCTTGATCTTGAGGCTGGACGGCAACGTGGCCAGCCATTCGATGAGCTTGTAGTCCATCAGCGGAGCGCGCACCTCGAGGGAGTGGGCCATGCTGGCCCGGTCGACCTTGGTGTTGATGTCGCCCACCAGGTAGGTCTTCATGTCGAGGTACTGGATCAGCGCGAGCGGATCTTCGGTGTTTGCGTTGGCCCCGTGGCGGCGGAAGACCTCCATCGCGTTGTAGCCGGCCAGCTCGTGGCGGAACTTGCCGGAGAACAGGCTGCGCCGCATGTCGTCGCGCAGGATGGACACGGTGTGGAAGTAGGCCTGCACGGAGTCACGTGCCAGCGCCTGGAAGGTGGTCTTGGCGCGGAAAACCCGCGACGCCCAGTCGGCCTTGGGGTACATCCGCCCGAGCATGCCGAACAGCGGCCGGCGCAGGCCGGCAGGCATGCTGCCGCGCATCTTCTCTTCCATCAGGTGCATGCGGTGGCGACGATAACCACCGAGGTTCTCGTCGCCACCGTCGCCCGACAGGGCCACCGTGACGTGCTTGCGGGCCAGCTGGCAGACCCGGTAGGTGGGGATCGCCGAGCTGTCGGCGTAGGGCTCATCGTAGAGGGCGGCCAGGGTGTCGATGAGGTCGAAGTCGTCGGACTTGACGGTTTCGACGAAATGGCGCGTCTTGTAGCGGTCGGCGACCAGCTGGGCGAAGGCGGATTCGTTGAAGGCCGGGTCGTCGAAGGCAATCGAGCAGGTGCTGACCGGGTCACCGGAGAGGCCCGCCATGGTCGCCACCACCGCGCTGGAGTCGACACCCCCCGACAGGAAGGCGCCCAGCGGCACATCGGCAATCATGCGCAGGCGCACCGATTCACGCAGGCGCTCGGTGAGTTCGGCGGTGGCGTCGGCCAGGGACAGGTGGTTGTCGAGGGTGAAGTGGACGTCCCAGTAGAGCTTCGGGGCCGGGATCGGCTGGCCGCGGCGGATGCACAGGCTCTCGCCTGGCTGGAGCTTCCTGGCGCCCATGAAGATGGTGCGCGGCTCGGCCACGTAGCCCAGCGCGAAGTACTCCTCAAGCGCCAGTGGGTCGATGTCGCGCTTCAGGCCCGGGTGGGCCATCAGCGACTTCAGTTCGCTGCCAAACAGCAAGCTACCGTCGTCCAGAACGGCATAGAACAGGGGTTTCA
>Ga0075163_10002524_pt1 | contig 24573 bp, 16 predicted proteins | sample JI1023141ADNA_FD_71478 | JGI IMG/M metagenome (GOLD analysis project Ga0075163, IMG submission 71478) | Wastewater effluent complex algal communities from Wisconsin, to seasonally profile nutrient transformation and Carbon sequestration -... | ecosystem: Engineered > WWTP > Effluent > Algae... | reverse complement strand
GCTGCCCGCAGCTCATCCGAGAGCACCGCGTCTTGGCTCAGCGCGTGCAAGTGCTCCATGTAGCTGCGCCCGTAAGCTGGGTCGGGTTGATGCCACAGGAGAGCGTTGAGTGCCATGCCAGCAGCACGACGGGCATGGGCTACAGCTGGACGCTGTTGCTTGCCGAGAAATGCGCGGCGCGCAGCAGCCAGCTCGTTGTCAGCGGCGGCAAGCCACTCGGGAGGAGTCAGTCGGTAGAGCCAGTGGTCAGGGTCTTTTTCGGGCATGCGGCGATCGCCTGTGATAAGGATAAAATCGTTTTACCACCTGATGGGGCCAGGGCGCTGATGAAGCCAGATAAACAGACGGTCATGCTGGAACTCCTCAAGGAGGCGTGGGTCTACGTGCACATCGATCCACGGCGCGAAGGAGTGGTGCTGCCCGAATTTCTGCGCGAGGAGCCGCGCGTGGTGCTCCAGTACGGCTATAACATGCCGGTGCCCATCTACGATCTGACCGTCGACGAGCGCGGAATTGGCGCGACCTTGTCGTTTCGGCGGGTGGCGCAGCCGACGTTCATCCCCTGGTCGGCGGTCTTTGCGCTGACTGACGGGGAAAAGCACGGCATGGTCTGGGAAGAGGACATCCCGCACGAGCTCCTCAAGGAAGCCGCTGCGCCAGCCAAGCCCACAGCCGCGCCTGCAGCACCGACGCTTGCGCCGGCGCCGAACAAGCCTGCATCTATCTCGGCTTTGCCGTCGGTAGCTGCAGCGCCGGGCAAGGCTGGGCCAAGCCCAGGGCAAGGCCCAAATCAGGGGCAAAGTCAAAGTCCGGGGCAGCCGGCCGGCAAGCGACCGCGGCCCAGCCATCTCAAACTTGTGGACTGACGGCCTTCACACCAGACTCTACAGCCATAAGATCTGAACCAGAACATCAGCCTGGCCCTGCCAGGGACGTGAGGTAGACATGCGCACCCGTGCGCCCCTGATATTGCGCTCCAGTTGGTTTGTCCTGTCCTTATCGATACTTGCCGGTGCCGCGCCGGCCGCTTCCGCGGCGGAGTCAGCCGCTCCCGGCGCTGCCCTGCGCACCATGTCTCTTGAAGAGACGATGGCTCTGGCGATGAAGAACAACCGCGATCTTCAGGCCGCCCGCGAGCGGCTGCGCGGCTCTTATTCGGATGTCGAGCGCGCTCTTGCCAGCCTGATGCCGACGTTAAACTTGCAGGGCAAGATGACGGTCAACGAGCCGGTGGTGTCGCTGACGCTTGATCAAAGCGGCTCGGTCTTCAACTCCGCGTATCAAGGGGCGCAACTCTTCGACCTCACCGGCGGCGCGCGCGGTGCGGCGGCCAGCGGACTTTTCAACAGCTACTGCAACAACACCGATCCGAACCGCGTGATCCCGGCGGGCGTGCAGGGCGTGTGCGCGATGCTGAAAAACCCGGCCGGGTCTTTCGGCGATCTGGATGCGACCCTGTCGTCGGCCAACATCACGGCAACCATCGTGCCGCGGTTTCAGGTCGACGGTGTGCTGGCGCTGAACATGCCGCTCATCGCACCGGCGCTGTATCCCACGCTCAAGGGTGCGCGGCTCGGGTTCAAGGCGCAGCAGAAGCAGCTTGAGGTCACGGTTGCGCAGGTGCTGACCACGGTCGCGACGTCGTTTTATGCGGCGGCAGGCAACGAAGAGCTGGTCGGCGCGCGCACCCACGGCATCGAGGTCGCGCAGAAGACGCTGGACAACGCGAAGGTGCGGCTGGCGGCGGGCGTCGTGAACAAGGTCGAGGTGACGCGCGCGGCGCTAGCGCTCATCCAGGCCGAGCAGCGGCTGCTGGAGGCAGTGGATGCCCGGGCGTCGGCCTATCGCACGCTGGCGACGCTCATCCGGGTCGAGGCGGGCTCGTTCCGGGTCGTTCCGCCGCCGGAGCCAACCACAGAGCTCCAGTCCGAGCAGCAGCTCGTCGAGCAGGCAGTCCACCAGCGGCCCGAGCTCCTCAGCAACCGGCTCCAGTCGGACGCGCTGGGTCAGCAGGTGTTCTCTTCGTGGCTGCGATGGAGCCCGACCTTGTCACTTTTTGGTAACATTCGCCTGACCAACGCCACCGGGTTCGCGGGGCGCGTCGACAGCTATGCACTGGGCTTGCAGCTCGACTGGCTGCTGTTCGACGGTTTTGCTCGCGATGCGCAGCGCCACAACCTGGAGGCGCAGCGGCGCGACGCCAACCTGCGTCTCGATCAGCTGCGCGACACGATCTCCGATGACGTCATCAATGGTCGGCGCGCAGTCACGACCAAGAAGCAGGGGCTGGCGACCGCAGCCCGCTCCGTGGCCATGGCGCAGGAGACGCTGGAGCTGGTGCGCACGCAGTACCAGGCTGGTACCGCGACGCAGCTCGATCTGCTGAACGCGCAGGACGTGCTGATTCAGGCCGAGGTCGGCGTCGCGCAGGCGCGCTTCGATCTGTCGCTGGCCGTGCTGAACATCAAGCGCCTCGTCGGCGATGAGCTGGCGGGATCCGCTGGCGGCGGCGTGCAAGGCGGCGGCGGGTTGGGCAAGTGAGCGGGGAGCGCCGCTGCGCTGCTAGTGCATCCTGGCGGTGTCTTCCAGCTCGCGGCCCCGCGTCTCCGGCAGCAGCAGCAAGATCAGCGTGAGCGCGGCAAGCGGTCCGATGGCGGTGATGCTGAGCGTGGGTCCCCAGCCAAAGCGGCTGGCCGCATAGCCGACCGCGAACGGAGTGATGACGTTGCCGAGCCGCCCGAGGAGATTATTGGACCAGGCAAAGGCGTCGCTGCGCAGCTCGGTGGGAAACAGCTCGACGGTGTAGGCGTTGAGCAGCGGCAGCACCGAGCTGGTGCCAAACACCGCCAGAAGCAGCGCCCCGGTGAGCGCCAGCTGGGAGTGCAGCGAATAGATGCCGCAGACTCCGATCGACGTCGTGAGGAAGATGACCACCGCGCCGATCCGCCGGCCTGCGACATCGAGCAGCCGGCCGCACAGAAAGATGAACGGCATGGCCGCCACTGCCGCGATCGAGATGCTGAGGCCGACCTGGCCATCCGTCAGGTTGCGCTCGCCGACCGCGAACTCTTTCCAGAACAGCACGGCGTTGTTTGAGCAGACGTAGGTCAGCGCCCAGATGAGCGCCATGAGCAGCATCCGCCGACAGTAGGGCGAGCGCACGATGCGCAGCGGGTCCGAAGTCTCCGGCTCCGCGGCGAGCTCCTGCTGGCGCTGCTCGAAGCGGGCGGTCTCGCGCAGCTGCCTTCGCGCCACCGCCACCAGGATGAGTGGAACCGAGCCGACGAAATAGACGCTGCGCCAGCCGAGCGGGCTCTTGAGCAGCAGCGGCACCAGGCCGGCGCAGGTGATGGCGCCGAGGCTGGAGCAGGCCTGGATGACGCCGATGACCGTGCCGCGGCGATCGGCGGGATACTCTTCGGCGGCGTAGACCATGGCCACGGCCCACTCTCCGACGAGAAAAGTACGGGCGGCGAGCTGACAGAGGGCAAATCCGATGGCATTCGGCATGAGCCCGCTCAGAAACGAGCTGATGGTGTAGCCAGCAATGGTGAGGGTCAGGACGCGACGGCGACCCCAGCGGTCGGCCTTGCGCACCAGCAGGTAGGCGACGATGGTGCCGATGTTGATGATCCCGACGAGCGCTCCACCTTCATTGGGAGACAGGCCCAGATCGCGGCGCAGGTTTGGCAGGATCTGCGCCAGCGCCAGGAAGTCGTAGCCCTCGAAGAAGGTGGCGACACTCAGGAACAGAAACAGCCGTCGCTGGTAGGCGGTGAGCGGCGTGCGGGTCGGCGTCGAGTTGGCCAAGGCGCTCACATCGTATCGCACAATGCGCAAGAAATGGCCGACCTGGACTAACCTGTGGGCATGAGTGAATCCGAGCTGCCCCCCAACCCAACGCCCTCAACGTCCCAAAGAGCGCAGCTGCCCGAGAGCGGGCTCGATCGCCGAGAGGTCATCCGGCAGATGATCGAGCGGCGCGAGAAGGACGCCAGCTGGCACAGCGGTCGCACTTTCAGCCTGGTCTACCACGCCAGCGACGAGCACACCCAGTTCCTCAAGGAGGCGTTCTGCCTCTTCTTCTCGGAAAATGCGCTGAACCCGAGCGCCTTCGCCAGCCTCAAGCAGTTCGAAAACGAGGTGGTGTCGATCGCGGCCGGGCTGCTTGGTGGCGATGCCGAGACCACGGGCACCATGACGTCGGGCGGCACCGAGAGCATCTTCCTGTGCGTGAAGACCTACCGCGATCGGGCGCGCTCCATGGCCGGAGGAGCGCGAACGGCCCCGGCCGCAGAGCCGGAGATCATCCTGCCGGTGACCGCGCATCCAGCCTTCGATAAAGCGGCCCACAGCCTGGGCGTGAAGCTGGTGCACGTGCCGGTTGACGCGAACTTTCGGGCCGATCTGGAGGCGGTGCGGGCGGCGATCAACCCGCGCACGATCCTGATTGTGGGCTCGGCTCCAGCGTATCCGCAGGGCGTGATCGACCCGATCGCGGAGCTGGCGGCGATCGCAGCCGAAAAGGGCCTGGGAATGCACGTGGATGCCTGCCTGGGCGGCTTCCTGCTGCCGTTTCTGCGCGAGCTCGGGCAGCCGATCCCGCCATTTGACTTCAAAGTGCCGGGCGTGACGTCGATGTCCGCGGATCTGCACAAGTATGGCTTCGCAGCCAAGGGCGCCTCGACGGTGCTCTACCGCAGTGCCGAGCTGCGCAAGCACCAGTTCTATGCACGCAGCACCTGGCCGGGAGGGCTGTGGGGCTCGACAACGCTGGCCGGCACACGGCCGGGAGGGCCGATCGCGGCGGCCTGGGCGGCGCTGATGGCGCTGGGTCGCGACGGCTACCTGCGGCTGGCCAGGACCATCCTTGCGACCACGCAGGCGTTTCAGAGCGGCATCCAGGCGATCCCGGGCCTGCGCCTCCTCGGCCAGCCCGACATGAGCGTCTTTGCGTTCACCTCCGACGGCCCCGACATCTTCGCGATCGCCGACGCAATGGAGGGGCGCGGCTGGCACGTGGATCGCCAGCACCTGCCGCACTCAATCCACCTCATGATCACGCCGGCGCACGCGACCATCGTCGAGCCGTACCTGAACGACCTGCGCGAGTGCGTGGCCCATGTCAGCGCCCATCCCGAGCTGGCGGCCGAGGGCAATGCCGCGGCCTACGGAATGCTGACGCGGCTGCCGCCGGGCGAAGCCACCGAAGAGTTTGTCGACGGCTTCATCCTTCAGCACATGGACCAGCTGTATCGCTAGCGCCCCGAGGTTGGGAATCCCGAGCCCCGCGCGAGAAGCGCGCGGCAGGGGGACCGGGAAAGGCCCCCTATCAGCGCTCTAGCGGCCGCCCTTGGGCATCTTCAGCAGATCCGGGCGCTTGGGGTTCACCCACTCGTTGCCCCACTCTTTGTACAGATATTCGAGCAGCGCTTCCCACTGCGCGCGCGTGCGCGTCGACGGAAAGGGCTCGGGCTCCAGCGCCTTGTCGCTGCTGTAGACGATCTCGATGCGGTTGTCGGCGACGATCTTGCCGAGCCGGAACACCTTCCACGTGTGGTTGTTGCTCGGATCCACGCGCACGATGCCGCCCGGCGCCTCGTAGGACTGGTTCACGATCGCCCGCCGGATGGCACGCACGTCGTCGGTGCCCGCGGCGCGCACGGCCTGCGCCCACAGGTAGACGCCGAAGTACGCGGCCTCCATGGGGTCGCTGATGCCGCGGTGATCGCCGTACTTGTCCTTGAAGCGCTTCACAAACTCGCGATTTTCTTTGCGATCTATGGCCTCGAAGTAGTTCCAGGCCAGGTAGTCGCCGGTCATGTCGATGCCCGAGAACTGCCCCATCTCGTTTTCGCCGATGCTAAACGAGATCGTCGGCAGGTCCTGGGGCTTGATGCCGGCGGCGCGCAGCTCGCGGAAAAAGGCCAGGTTCGAGTCGCCGTTGATGATGTTGAAGATCACGTCGGGCTTGAGCTTCAGCATCTGCTTGATGATCGGCGTGAAGTTGGTCTCGCTGAGGAGCACGAACTTCTCGCCGACCACGCGCGCCTGGCTGTTCTGCAGCGCGTCCTTGACCAGCTCGTTGGACATGTGGCCGAGCAGGCCGTCCGAGCCGATGAGGAAGATGCGACGGCTGCCGAGCTTCTCGATCGCCCAGTGCACCGCCGGCAGCACCTGCTGATTGGGCGTGGCGCCGTTATAGACGATGTTGTGCGAGTCCTCCATGCCCTCGTCGCGCGACGGGAAGACCAGCAGGTGATCGTACTTCTCGACGACCTTCTTGATTGTCTTGCGGTTCGACGGCGTCCAGCCGCCGAAGATCGTGACGACCTTCTCTTGCGTGATCAGCCGCTCGGCCTCGCGCTCGAAGTCGGCGTTTTCAGAGTGTCCGTCGACCAGCAGGTACTCGACCTTGCGCCCGAGCAGCCCGCCGGTGGCGTTGATCTCGTCGAAAGCCATCTCGGTGGCATCGACGATCGGACGGGCGCTGATCGCCATCGTGCCCGACAGCGAGTGGAGCACGCCCACTCGAATCGGCGGCAGCGGCGGCGGCGGCACCACCGGCTGCTTGGGCGGTTGGAGCCCGGTCGTGGGCACATTGCCGCCGTTGTCCGTCTGGGCTCGAAACACGCGCCACAGCACCAGCACCAGCGTGCACATGGCCGCAAACAGGCCGACCATGCCAAAGAGCAGCGACAGCCGCGACTGAAGGTGCGCCGATCGGTTGTCGTTATCGCCATGGCCCTGCTGACCGACGGCCTGCGCCTGTCCCGAGAGCCCTACCGGCAGGTTCGTCGGCGTCGAGCCGCGACTGGGCGTCGAGCCGCGGGCCGGCGTCGAGCCGCGGTTGGGCGTCGCGCTCTTTCCCGAGTGCGGCGTCGTCATGGAGCCCGGCCCCGGCGTGTTGCCCATCGAGTTTCTGCTCGACGGCATCCCGATCGCGGGATTGGGCGTGGCCTTGGGGTTGAGCGCGCTGATGCTGGGCAGCGACGTGCCGCGCGTCATGGGCGCCCGCCGCATGTTGTGCATCGACGGCTCGTGCGGCACCAGGAAGTTGCAGACGCGGCGGGCCAGATCCGGCAGGGCGGCCTCCAGCGCCAGCCGCATCTCGTCGGCGGTCTGGTAGCGCTCCTCGGGCGCCTTGGACATCGCCCGCATCAGCACCTCGACACAGGCATCGGGAATATCGGCGACCACTTCGCGCGGATCCGGCGTCGGGGCGGTGCAGTGCTTGAACATGATCTGCGGCGCCGCATCGCCCAGATAGGGCGGGCGCGCAGTCAGCAGCGCGAAAAACGTCGCTCCCAGCGAGTAGATATCGCTGCGGCGATCCACGGCGGCATCGCTCGCCTGCTCGGGGCTCATGTAAAGCGGGGTGCCAGCGACGACGCCGGTCTGGGTCAGGGAGGCCTGATACGCCAGATCCTTGACCAGTCCGAAGTCGACCAGCTTGGTATTTCCCGCCGGTGAGCAGAGGATGTTGTCGGGCTTGATGTCGCGATGGACGAGCCCGACCTGATGGGCGGCATGCAGCGCGGCGCAGCAGTCGGCGGCGACCTTGGTCGCCTCGGTCCAGTGCATGGGCCCGCGCTCTTTGATGTAATTGGCTGCCGAGATCGGGTTCAGCAGCTCCATCACCATGTAGTAGTTGTCGCCCTCCTGACCGATGTCATAGATGGCGATGATATTGGGATGGTTGAGGCGGCCGGCGACCTGGGCCTCGGTGATGAAGCGCTCGATCGCCTTGGGATTCTCGGTCAGCGATTCGGGGAGGAACTTGATCGCCACCCGCCTGCCCAGGATGATGTCCTCACCCTCGTAGACCAGGCCCATGCCGCCCTTGCCGATCACGGCCTCGACGCGGTACTTGCCAAAGGTCTGGCCGAGCCGCGGGTCGACCTTGCGCACCCACGACGGCTCGGCGGAAGCGGGCCCGCCCGACGAGCTGAGTGGCCGCTCCGCGCCCCCGGTGTCGCCCGGCATGCCGACGGCAGGAGCCGACTGGCTTGCGCCCTGGCCTCCCGCTCCGCCCCGCTCCGCCTCGCTTTCCCGGCCCGGGCCGGAAGGCGGTGGGTTTTTCACCGAGTCTGACATCGTAACTCATCATCGGAGACTCGGGCGCACCGGTCAAGGCGGCGCACGTTCTCCTCGCCATTCTGGCCCAAGTTCTTCACGGGCCTGCCTGGCCGGACCTGCCCCGGACCTGTCCCAGACTTGCCCCGAACTTGGCGACACTGATTATCATGACCGACTCTTGCTGACTTTTGCGGTCGCACCCAGTAAAACCTGAAAAGTATTTAGGGTCCGCCATAACGATGATGCCTCCTTCAGACACTGAAGCCAAGTCCAGCCCCCAGGCTGATCCCGTCGACAACCGCCGCTACTACGACGAGTTTTCAAGCTCCTACGAGCGCCATCGTCACCACGGCTACCACGCCTTTATCGACGATCTCGAGACCGAGACCGTGCGCCGCTACCTCACGCCGAGCATGCACATCCTGGAGGCCGGCTGCGGCACCGGGCTGGTGCTGAGCCGGCTGCGGCCCCACGCGGCCCGGGCGGTTGGCGTGGATCTATCGCGCGGCATGCTCACCAAGGCGCGCGCCCGCAACCTCGATGTGGTCGAAGGCTCGGTCACTGCCCTGCCCTTTGCCGACGCATCGTTCGACCTGGTCTGCTCATTTAAGGTGCTGGCCCACGTAAAAGACATCGAGCTCGCGATGCGCGAGATGGCTCGCGTGCTGCGGCCAGGTGGGTACATGTGCGCAGAGTTTTATAACGAGCACTCGCTGCGCTACCTGATCAAGCGCCTGAAGTCGCCCACGCCGACCTCGTCCGAGTTTCACGATGAGGCTGTCTACACCCGCTACGACACGCTGCCGCGCATCCGCGGCTACCTGCCCCCGAGCATGACGGTCGATGGGGTCTATGGCATCCGGGTGGTGACGCCGCTGCCGCTCTTCCACCGCCTGCCCTTTGTCGCCCCGGTGCTCCAGTCCGTGGAGCGGCTGGCTGCCGCAGCGCCGCTTTTTCGCCACCTTGGCGGCTTCATGCTCGTGGTAGCCAAAAAGGCTACCTCCCCGTAATCCGCGACCATTGCGGCCTTTTTCTCACGACTCCGAACAGACACTAACCAGATCGCCCCTTGCCCGCAGCACGAGCCGGCGTCTATAATGACGCTGCTGTGCCTACTTATCTCGTGTATCCGGCCAGTGCCGGAGCCCGCAAACTCTCTCTGGGCAGGGCCTATCGATGATTGGGCAGAAGGTTGGCCAGTACCAGGTTGTCGCCAAGATTGGCGAGGGTGGAATGGGCGCCGTCTTCGAGGCCGTCGATGAGTCGATCGGCAAGCGAGTGGCCATCAAGGTGCTCCACAAAGAGCACGCCAAGAACCCCCAGATTGCCTCGCGCTTCATCAATGAAGCCCGCGCGATCAACGTCGTAGACCACCCCGGCGTCGTGCAGGTCTCGGCCTTCGGCCAGCTACCCGACGGTACCGCCTACATCGTGATGGAGCTGCTCAAGGGCGAGACGCTCAACGGCCGCATGAAGGCGTCGGGCGGGCGCATGCCGATGCTCACCGCCCTGCTGCTCGCCCGCCAGATCGCCTCGGCGCTGGCCGCCGCCCACTCCAAGGGCATCATCCATCGCGATCTCAAGCCCGACAACATCATGCTGGTCCCCGACTCGTCGTTTCCCGGCGGCGAGCGCACCAAGCTCCTCGACTTCGGCATCGCCAAGCTCAAGCTCGAATACCAGGGCAGCGGCGATCAGGTGATGACGCGCGCCGGCGTGATGATGGGCACGCCGCTCTACATGTCGCCCGAGCAGTGCCGCAACGCCAGCGACGTCGACGACAAAGCCGACGTCTACTCGCTGGGCGTCATGCTCTACCGTATGCTGGCCGGCAAGCCGCCGTTTTCGGCGCCTGGGACCGGCGAGCTCATGGCGATGCATATCTACATGCAGCCGCCGCCGCTCGGCGAGGCCGATCGCTCGCTGCCCGAGCCGCTGGTGCAGCTGGTGCACCGCATGCTCGCCAAGAAGCGCGAGGAGCGGCCGTCGATGAGCCAGGTCGCCTCGGAGCTGGAGCGCATCGGCGTCAAGGCGAGCGGAATGATGCAGGTGGTCTCGGCCAGCCCGTCGCCCGCAGCGGGGCAGTCGCAGGCCGTTTCAAGCCCCATCAACGAAGGCGCCACCATTGTCTCGGAGTCCGGACGGCCGCAGCCGCAGGCGCAGGTTGCGCCCAAGCGCAGCCGGGTGCCGGTCATCATCCTGGGCGTGCTGCTGCTCGCGGTGCTGGCCGGCGGCGGCCTGGTCGCATTCCGCGCCCTCCAGCGCGGGCAGCACCCGGTTGAGCCGCCCAAGGTCGAAAACAAGAACGACCCCAACAAGCCGCCGGAGCAGCCCAAGACCCAGCCGCAGCCACAGCTGGTGCGCTGGCACATCGAGAGCGATCCCGCGGGCGCCGAGATCTTCCAGACCGACACCGGCGAGCTGCTCGGCACCACGCCGTTCCGTCTGGAGCAGCCGCAGAAGCCCGGCGAGATCGCGCTGGAGATCCGGCTCAAGGGCTACCAGACGGCCAAGCTGACCCTCGACGGCAGCAAGGACGCTGAGCCCCCGACCGTCAAGCTCGACCCCGAAAAGCGCAAGCGCCCGGGCAAAAAAGACAAGACCCCCAAGTAGCCCGCCCGACGACGCCTCGCCCAAGTCTCCCCGCCTCCCCGCCCTACCCTTTCGCTTCGCTTCCGCCCGCTTCGCTTCCGCCCGCTTCGCTGCTGGCCGCTTCGCTTGGCCCATCCTCGCCGTGGGACGCTGCCGCTGTCAGTACCGCAGGGGCAGCTTGAAGCCCGCCTGCACCTTGAAGCGGTTGATCGTGTCCGTCAGAAACGAGAAGCCGCGCTCGATGCGCTCCAGGCTGATCTGACCGACCGTCAGATCGCTCATCTGGAGCTCGCCAAAGCCGCGGTAGCGATTGCCGGCGTTGCCGAAGACGCCCCACTCCGCCAGGCCGCACATGCGTAGATACAGTCCAAAGCGCTTGCACAGCTGCACGTCGAACGTGCTGACGCCGAACTGGATGCGCACCGTGTCCAGCCGCAGCTTCTGGCGCAGCGGATCGGCCACCTGATTGGTCAGAAGCTGGCTCGAAAGCAGCTTGGCCGCCGGATCGCCGTACTGAAGCGGCCGGGTGCTGCTGGCCGTGGCCGAGCTTCCGCTGCGCGGGTCGGAGCTGGGATCCCCGAGGAGAAGGAAGCTGGCGCAGTCGGTCGCGCTCATGCTCTCCGACGACAGACACTCGATGCGCAGCTCTTTGACCCTGCCGCGCAGCGCCAGCTCGATGTTGCGCTGCTGATCGTTCTGATCGAGCTCGCGCGCACTTCCCCGCACATCCACCCACGGTGTCTCCGGCCAGCGAGCCACCGACGAGAAGTCGATCTTGCTGTCGCCGCGCACCTCGAACTCGCTGCGCAGACCGGGCACGTAGAAGTAGCCGCTCTCGACGCGGATCACGCCGCCCATGGCCACGCTCTCCAGCGGCCCGCCGACGGTGAAGTCGGTTGTCGCCAGGCGCAGATCGGCGATGTTGTTGTAGACGCGGAAGGTGCCGCGCGTTCGCACCCGCAGGCCCAGCATCAGGCTCGACAGGAACGGATCGCCCTCCCAGAACGGCGTCTCTTCTTCTACGACGCGCCGAGCGGACAGGAAGCGCTCGCTCAGGTCGAAGTCCTGCATGTAGCGGCCCGAGACGACCTCGACGTTGCCGAGCAGGCGCATCTCGTCGCGATCGCCCACCAGCTGCAGGCCCGGCTCGGGCGTGGTCACCTCGACGTTGTAGACGCCGGCCTGGGTGTGGCGGACGTTTTCCAGCAGCACCGCGGCGCGGACGTTGTCGAGCGCCTGATACCAGTTGGGCTTGGCTATCTGACCCAGGCCGCTGTGGTCGATGCGGCCGTTGATCTGCGCCTTGCCGTCGCCATCCACCGTGCCGATCAGCGGCTCGCAGTCGCTGGGGGCGCCCGACGGACAGCCGACGACGATGCGCCCGGCCCCGCCCTTGCCGCGGCTGAACGCCAGGGTGCCGTGGGTGAACATGAGCTCGTGGAAGCGGCGCAGGTTCAGGAACAGATCCTTGGCCACCAGCGTGCCTTCGACCTCGGGACTCGGCAGGGTGCCGGTGACGTGCAGCTGCCGCAGCCCCAGGCTGCCGCGCGCCTCGGCCAGGTTGTGCGCAAACTGCCACTGGAGCAGCCGGGCCGACAGATCGCCGGCGAGGGTGAAGTCGATCTTGCCGACCCGCAGCGGCGTCCAGCTCTGCACCTCGACGGAGCCGTTGACCTCGGTGGTCGCTCCGTCGACGGTTGCCCGCAGCCGCTGGAGCAGCGCCTTGTCGCGCTGAAGCGCCAGCCGCCCCGACGAGACATCGATCGGCGTGTCGATCGCATGCGGCACCAGCCGGGCCTTTTGCAGCTCTGCCCAGCCGGTCACCTTGAGGTCGTCGGGCTTGCCGGTCAGGAGCATGTCGACGCGCGCCTCGCCGTGGGTGTGGCGGAACGTCGAGCGCAGCACATCTTCGAGCAGCTCCAGCTGCAGCTGTCCGAGGATGTGCAGGTTGGTGTCATCGGGGCCGGCGATGCCGCTCAGCGTCACCAGGCCCGAGCTCATGGGATGCAGCTCCGTCGCTGCCTGCTGGCCGGCGGCCTTCTGGTGGCTGCTCTGACGCTGGCTGACAAACTGCACCTGCCCCATCTCCATGCTGCGTCCGTCGGTGCACAGCAGCACATCGCCGCGGTTGTGCACCCGATAGCGCTGATCCTCGCCATCTTCGTCGACGGTGTGCACCTCCAGCAGGGCGCGGCCGAGCCGCAGCGTCGCCGCCAGCGGCAGCCCCAGCACATGCTGCTCGGGCAGCGGCCGGCTGCCCAGCTGCGGACACGAGGCAGCGGCGGCATTGGCGGCCACCGCGTTGTGCATGAACAGCCCGCGCGGATCCTCGCCGAAGCGCAGCGTCAGCACGCCGCTGGTGGTCACGCTGACCTCGCCCAGCGAGTGCAGATCCGGAAGCAGCTTGCTGACCAGCAGATCGCAGGCCAGCGACCGATCGGCCGGGGCTGGCGTCGGGGCGCGTCCGCCGGCCACCACCACGCTGGTCGCCGGACAGCCGAAGCGCACGCTGACCTCGCCGCGCGGCCGGAGCGGGTTCAGATACACCAGTCCGTCGACGTCAAAGGCGCCGAACAGCGTGCCGCGAACCTGGGTTCCACCGTCGGGCCGCTCGTTGAACGTCAGCTCGCCCTGGTTGAGCGTCAGCGTTCGCACCGCCATGCCCAGCAGGGTGAACAGCGGCTCGACATCCTGCGTGATCTCGATGGCCGACGGCGGCAGCAGCGGGCTGGGCGCCGAGCGGCCGCTGATGCTGATGCCATCGAACTGAAGCCGTCCGTCGAGGCGCGGCGCCAGCGGCGCGGTGCCGCCCAGCACTCGCACCTGTCCCGACATCGTGCCGTCGAGCAGGAAGGGCAAGCGGCGGGCTCCGGGGAGGTCGCGCAGCGGCAGCTGATAGGGCTTGAGCGTCAGATCCACGGGCCGATCGCCGTCGCGCCGCAGCGTCGCCGTGCCGCTGAGCAGGCCCGCGCCCAGCGCCGCATAAAGCGACTTCATGGTGATCGCCTCCGGCGCCAGGGCGAGCTCGATCGAGACGTCGCGGAAGCGGCCATCCTGAATCGGCAGCAGCGGCACGCGCGCCGCCAGGGTACCGGTGGGCCGATTGAGCGTGCCTTCCAGACTGGCCTGTCCGTCGAGAAAGCCGCTGATCGGAAGCAGCTTGTTCCAGGCCTCCAGGTTCAGCTGCTCGACGGTGGCATTGAGCGTGATCGCCGGATCGGCGGGCCGATTGCTCAGGTTCTTGAAAAAGACCCGCACCGAGCCCTCGCCGCGCACCGTCCCCAGCGGTCCGCGGGCCGCCAGATCGCTTACCGACAGCGTGCCGTCGTGCAGGCCGAAGCTGGTCGTCACATCCGTGAGTCGACGGCCCGAGAGATCGAACCCGCTCACCGCCGCCTCGCCATTTAGCACCTCGGGGGCGCTCAGCCGGCCCCCGAGCCGCATGCTGGCGCTGGCCTCATCGACGGTCGCATCGACGCCGAGCGACTGCAGGATGCGGCTCATGGGCCCGCCCTTGCCGCGCAGATCGAGCACCGGTACCTCCAGCCGACCGGTCTCGATGCCGACATGGCCGCGCTCGGTCTCCAGGGCCAGCGTTTCGCCCGTCACGTGGACGTTGTGCCAGCCCAGCTGCTCCGGCGTATAGAGGAAGCTGCCGCTGACCTTGAGCTCCCTGGGCAGCGGATCGCGGTTGGCCAGCCGCTCCAGCGTTGCTTCGACGCGGTCGATGGCGACCCGCTCGGGATGGGCCTTTTTGCCCAGGTGGCCCGAGACGCGGAAACCGCCGCGCATCTTGCCGACGACAAACGGCCGCAAGAACGGCGGCACCAGGACCACCTGCGCCGGATCCACACCAACGGTGCTGACCCGCGCCGACCAGGGCATGTCGCCGAGGAAGCTGATCTTCATCGGCTCGGCGCGCACCTCGCCGCCGAGCGCGCTGCCCACCACCTTGGCCAGGTGCAGCTCGCCCTGACCCAGACGGAACGGCGAGCCCGCGTCGTGGATGTTGATGGTTGCGACCTCGGCCTCGACGCCGCCGACCTGGCCTTCGATGGCGACGGTGCGATCCACGGGGTCGCTGGGAAAGGTCGAGATGTGCCACGGCTCGCTCAGACAGGGTGCCGTGCGACCGCGCGGGGTCTGCGGCATCGCCGTCGAGAAGGGGCCAAAAAAGCGGACGCGTCCGTGCGGGCTGCCGCTCTCCTTGAGCATCTTGCCCGGCACCAGCAGCGCCAGGCCGGCGCCGTGCTCGAAGCTCATCTGGAGGTTGACGCCCGGATCGCAGTAGGTGTCGACGAGGCTGCCGTCGACTTCAACCGCTGCGCCCGCGACCTCCATCTGGCCGCGGAAGAACAGATCCTGCTTGCGGTTGGCGCGCGCGCCGAAGCGCCGAAGCGCCAGATTTTGCAGCGGAAAGACGAACTCGCCCGCACCCTCGGGAGTGCCCAGCACCAGGGTGCCGCGCTCGCCGGTCAGCGGCGAAACTTCGTAGAAAAAGCTCACCCGACCGGGCCGCGTCTCCGCAGCGTCGGAGGAATAGCGCAGCGTCGCCGTGCCGCGGATGCCCTCGATCTTGCCGTGCCAGCCCGGGAAGGCCATCTCGTAGACGCCGTCCTCGACGTTGACACCGGCGCCATCGATGACGATCCGGACGTGGCCTGGCGAGGGCGGCGCGTCCTCGGGCTTGGGCTTGCGGGACGACATCGTGGCGACGATGTTGACCTCGGTGTAGGGCTGGTCGAGCGGCGGCACCACGGTCCCGGGCGGGCGCGGCAGCTCGATCGGGTGCACGTTGGCGCTGGGCGATCGGACGCGCCCCTCGGCCATGTGTAGCTCGATGAAGACGCCGCGGCCAAAAGGCGCGCTCACCGCCGAGCGGATGAGGCCGCGAATGAGCTCGCCGATGTACATGCGGGCCTCGACGCGGCGCACCCGCATGACGACATCGTTGTTGGGATCCCGCAGCTCGAAGTCGCCGCCGTAGACCGGCGCCGGCGTGTTCAGGATGAGCGAGCCGAGGCTGCTCCAGTAGTCGTAGTGCGCGTAGCCCAGCGTGAACGTGCCCCGCACCTGCGACGTGACGATCTTCGAGACCAGGCGGCCGAGGGTGCGGTCGTTGAGCCCGAGGTAGACGCCGAACCAGAGCAGCATGATGGCGGAAAACACCTGCACCACCCGCCTGACCAGCGTGCGCTGGAGAGGAATAATGGGTGGGAGGGGCGAAGCGTCCCGCTGTGCCGTCTCGGTCATGGACTATCGCTCTCGACGCAGCGTCATGGGCCAGACGGCCGGCGACGCGTATCGCGAGGGTACCATGGATCTTCGTCTGCCGACAGGCGGGCCGCAACGCCGAACCGGCCAGCCCAGACCGTCAGCAAGGTCGATCCCGCTCTATTTAGGATCTTAGTTAGGATCTGGTTCTAAAATATTTCAGAGAATTTGTAGAATTTGCAGTTGTCTCACGGGCGGCAGCTTGGCTATGCTGACTGTCATCCATTGATACTGTCCGCGGGAGGATCTATGTCGCCTCTGCGTATTGCGGTCCTGGGCGCAGGGCCCATCGGCATCGAGTCCGCTCTGTATGGCGCTGCGCTCGGTCATGATGTGGTCGTCTTCGAACAGGGCGGCGTTGGAAGCTCAGTAGCGATGTGGGGCCACGTGGCGCTGTTTTCGCCCTGGCGGATGAACACGACGCCGCTGGGCAAGCGGATCCTCAAGGAGCAGGGCCCGGCGGGCGCGGTCGGCGGCCACAGCCCGGACCCCGAGCGCTGCCCGACCGGCGGTGAGTTCGTTTCCGAGTACCTGCTGCCGCTCAGCCAGAGCAGCCTGCTCAGCGGCCGCCTGCGCCTCGGCTGCCGCGTGGTGGCGGTGGGACGGCCGGGGCTGCTCAAGGGCGACCTGATCGGCAAGGACAGGCGCGCCGAGAGCCGCTTTCGCCTGCTCATCGAAGACGGCTCAGGCGAGCACGTGGAGCTGGCCGACGCGGTGATCGACTGCACGGGAACGTACCTGTGCCCGAACGCCATCGGCGACGGCGGCATCCTGGCCCCGGGCGAGCGCTGGCTGACGGCGCGCATGATCCGCCATCTTCCGGATGTGCTCGGACGCGATCGCGGTCGCTTTGTCCGGCGGCGCACGCTGCTCGTCGGCGATGGACTGTCGGCGGCCACTGCCGCAGTGGCGCTGGGCCGGCTCACCGCCGAGGAGCCGGGCACCCACGTGACCTGGGCGGTGCGGCGACCGGGCGGCCCCCCGTATCAGCCGATCCCCGGCGATCCGCTGCCCGAGCGGGCGCAGCTGCTGGAGGCCGCCAATCGGGTGGCCCAGGGCGGGGGCAGCCCAGGCGGCATTCAGTTCTGCGCGGGGACGCTGGTCGACGGCCTGGCCGCCGAGGGCCACCAGCTGCGGGTGCGCCTGCGCGACAGCCAGCCGGCCGCCGCCGCCGTTACCAAAGAAGAGCTCTTCGATGAGGTGGTCGGCCTGACCGGTTACGGCCCCGACCGGTCGATCTATGAGCAGCTTCAGATCCACGAGTGCTACGCGAGCTTTGGCCCCATGAAGCTGGCGGCCACCCTGCTCGGCACCTCGGGGGGCGGCGACTGCCTGGCACAGCCCACGCCCGGACCCGCGACGCTCAAAAACCCCGAGCCCCACTTCCTGATTCTCGGGGCCAAGAGCTACGGCCGCAACAGCGCCTTCCTGCTCCAGATCGGCCACGCGCAGGTGCGGGCAGCCTTTGCGCTGCTGCACGATGACGAAGCACTTGACCTCTACGCCCAGGGCTAGCAGCCTGCGCGTATGTCCCACCCGCAACCCAGCCCAGCGAAAACCCAGGCCCACGGCGTTACCGCAGGGGCCCGCTCCCGCGCCTATGGCGTGGCGGTGCTGTGTCTGTGCAGCTTTGCGGTCTTTTTCCTGACCGGGGTAAAGCCCTTGCCGGTGCTGCTCTATTTTCCGCTGAGCCGGCGCTTCGGGTTTCAGCCCTTGCAGGGCGCCGGCGTGGCCGAGCTGAGCATGGACTTTTACGGCCGGTCGCTGCTGGCGCTGCTGGCCGGGCTGGCGGCCGGGCTGTCTACCTACGCAGCGCTCCAGTTCTTTGCGCGCCCCGCGTCAAGGCCACAAGGCCGGCGGCTGCTGCTCCTCACGACCTATGCGATGACCGCGTTCGCGCTGGCAGTCAGCCTCTTTGCCTACCAGCTGGCGATGCGGGCGCCCACGCCCCTGCCGCTGCCGGCCGGAGCCGCGGACCAGACCGAATCCCGCTAAGTCCGCTAAGATCCGGGCCCTGGACGCGATCTCAAGGTGGAGATCACAGCCCTCAGCCAAGGACTTTGCCGAGCACTTTGCCGAACGCTTTGCCAAACACTTTGAAAGACCGGTTTCAGCGACAGCCACGGTCAGTTTCACCTCGACACGATCCGATTGCCCAGAGCCCAATGGTTAGGATATATTGAGCGCAGTGGCTACCGGGCTTCAACCAGCCGTCCTGCAAGGCGCGAATCGTCAAGTCAGTGGTCGTGACGATGACGACATTTCGGATCGCCGAGCACGCTCGGGCCAGGCAGCCCCCCGTCCGCTGTCCAATGCCAAGGTGATGATTGCAGCGGCCGGTGTCTCGGCCCTGTTCATGGCCGGCCTGGCCGGCGGTGCCACGGCGCTCCCGCGAAAGAGCAATCCCTATCAGAAGCTCGCGATGCTGTCGCGAGTGCTCTCCTACGTCGAGCAGAGCTATGTCGAGGACGTCGATGCCGACGAGCTCGTCTATGGCGCCATCAAGGGAATGATGGACTCGCTCGACCCGCACAGCACGTTCCTGCGCCCCGAGCAGTACCGCGAGATGAAGAACGACACCTCGGGCCAGTTCAGCGGCGTCGGCATCGAGGTCGATGTGCGCGATGGCGTGCTGACGGTGATGGCGGTCATGGAGGGAACGCCGGCGGCACGGGCGGGCATCCAGGCGAGCGATCAGATCCTGCGCATCGACGACCAGCCGACCCGCGGCATGAGCGACTACGTGCAGCGGATGCGCGGCAAGCGCGGCTCGGCCGTTCAGCTGGCGATCGTGCGTCGCGGTCAGAAGGATCTGCGCACCCTGACGCTCGTGCGCGAGCTCATCAAGGTCCGCAGCGTCGATGCGTTCATGCTTGAGCCCGGCTATGGCGTCATCAAGATCAAGCAGTTCACCGACAGCGTCGACCACGATGTCGAGCTGGCGCTGGCCGGCCTTGAGAAAGAGTCGAACGGCCGCCTTCAGGGTCTGGTGCTCGATCTGCGCAACAACCCCGGCGGGCTGCTCGATCAAGCGGTGCGCATCGCCGACGCCTTCATTGACAACGGCCTGATCGTCCGGACCGAGGGCCGCAACGGCCGCATCCTCGACGAGGAGCGCGCCCACCAGCGCGGCAGCCGCATCGACTTCCCGATCATCTGCCTCGTCAACGGCGGCTCGGCCTCGGCGGCCGAGATCGTTGCCGGCGCCCTTCAGGATCACGGCCGCGGGCTCGTCATGGGCACCCAGACCTTTGGCAAGGGCTCGGTGCAGACCATCATCGAGATGGATGACGGCAGCGCCCTCAAGCTGACCATCGCCAGGTACTTCACACCGTCGGGACGCTCGATCCAGGAAAAGGGCATCTCGCCGGATGTCGTCGTCGAGCAGGTGCGCATCTCCGAGATGCACCCGAACAACGCCGAGGAGCCCGTGCAAAAAGAGCGCGATCTCCACGGCCACCTCAAGAACAAGCAGCGCGATGCAGCACGGTTGCGCAGCGGCCCCCCGCCAGGCTACACAGTCATCTCCCAGCATGCATCGGGCGGAGAGGACTTCCAGCTGCGGACCGCATACGACTACTTGAAGGCATGGACGATTCTCTCATCGCGGCTGGTCACTCCGCCGCATAAGATGGGCCCAGCTCGCGTCGCAGGTGTAGCCATTGCTCCAGCGCCCGCCCCGTCGCAGTTCGGGGACAGGCCTGGGGCCGCACCAGCCAGCAAGTTTGGCCCTGCCCCGGTCTCTGCGCCCAGCAGTGCCGGCACCGGTATAACTACCAGGGAAGGATTAGGGGCAGAGACGCTTGAGCCGAATCGCAGCGGGACACTCGGCCCGACGGGGACGCGTCCCAACCAGGTAACCAAGGACCAGGCAACCAGTCGATGACGAACCGAGAAAAACGGCCTAAGCTCGACGGGTTCTTGACCCCCAAGATGCTGGGTCCTAAAATCGCAATTGCCGTATTAGGCTAACAATGCGCCAAAACGCGGGCCATGTATAAGCTCATTATCGAGGACGACGAAGGCAAGACGACGCCGGTTCCCATCATCCGCGATGAGATTACCATCGGGCGGAAGGAGGGAAACACGATTCGTCTGACCGAGCGCAACGTGTCTCGCCGGCACGCTCGCATTGTTCGGCAAAACGGGTCCCTCTTCATCGAGGACCTGCAGAGCTACAACGGCATCAAGGTCAACAACGAAAAGGTCCAGGGCAAGGTCCCGATCGGCGACGGTGACGTCGTTGTCATCGGCGACTACCGGCTCTCGATCAAGCAGGACAAGGCCGAGGCCAAACCCGGCCAGGCGCCGGCTCCCGCGCAATCGATCCCGCCGACGGCCGCCTCAGCGGCCCCGACCGTGCAGTCGCCAGCGATGGCGCAGAGCTCGCTGCCGACGGTTCAGCATCAGGCCATGCCGGCCCCCGCTTCGGCCGCCGCAGTCAAAGGCCCCGAGAAGCCGGCCCGGCTCATCGTCATTTCGTCCAACTTCGCCCGCCAGGAGTTCCCGCTCGAAAAGGCCGCCATGGTCATCGGGCGCACCGACGATAACGACATCGTCCTCAACCATCGCTCGATCTCGCGCCATCACGCCAAGATCGTTCGCGAGGGTGAGCACTTCCACGTCGTCGACCTTCAGAGCGCCAACGGCGTTCGCGTCAACGGCGAGGAGTACGGCAAGGTCGAGCTCCGCAAGGGCGATCAGATCGACCTGGGCCACGTCCGCCTGATCTTCGTTCCGCCGGGCCAGGACATCGACATCCGCGACAAGATCGTCGATCTGGACGGCGGTCGCTCGCCGATGATGGCCATCCTGATCGGCGTGCTGCTGCTGGCCGTGATCGGCGGCGGCGTCTTCTGGTTCATCAATCGCCCCTCCTCGACCAGTGCCGAGGATGAGGCGCCCAAGATCCTGCTCGACGTCGAGAGCGATCTCCAGGCCAAGCGCTGGCCCGACGCGATCGACAAGACCAGCCGCATCCTGTCCAACCCGTCCGTCTCCAGCAAGGTCAAGGACGTCGCGCAGAGCAAGAAATCGCGCGCAGAGCAGGAAGCCAAGTCCAAGCAGATCTACGAGCGCTTCGCCACCGCCGCTGGCAGCGGCAACTACGACCAGGCGCTCACCGCGTATCGCGAGATTCCCGACGACTCTGTCTACCGCCAGATCGCTCGCGAGCAGTACGACCAGATCTTCCCGCTGTTCGTCGAGAACAAGCTGAAGGCGGCCGAAGAGGCGCGCGGCCAGGGCAAGTGCAGCGAGTTCCAGAGCCACATCCAGGCGGTGCTCAGCATCGATCCGAAGCACGCCAAGGCGCTGGCCGCCAAAGAGCGCCCCTGCGGCGACAAGGGCGGCACGGTTGTCGAGAATACTCCGTCGGAGACGCCCAACAAGCCCGAGCGTGTGCGCGAGCCTCGCACCCCGCGCAAGCCCAAGGAAGAGGGCAAGACCGTCGAGGCGCCGCCTGAGAAGCCGGCCCCCGCCGAGAACACCGCGGACGTCGACACCAAGCTCAGCGAGGCGCAGACCGAGTACGTCAACGGCAACTACAGCAAGGCCATCGAGATGGCCAAGTCGGTGCAGAAGGGCAGCCCGGTGCGCGCCTGGCGCATCATTGGCTCCGCCGCCTGCAACATCAAGGATCTGAAGCTCGTCAACGACGCCTACCGTCGCCTCGACGCTCCGGGTCGCCAGTACCTGGTCTACGTCTGCCAGCGCAACGGCATCCAGAACACCGGCAACCAGTTCAAGCTCTCCGAGTAGCCAGCCTCACCGCCGGCAGATACGGCAGAAAGCAAACGGCTCCGACCGCCTGATGGCGCGGAGCCGTTTTCTTTTCCAGCCGATGAAAGGGCGGCGGCGGACTGCGGCGCTACAGGAGCTCGACGCCCGTCGCAACCAGCGACAGCGTCCGCTGCGGCGCTGTGACCTTCTGCGCCACCGTACCCGCCTTGGCGGCGTCGTCGGCGTGGTGCTGCGCCTCAGCCACCGACATGGTGGTCAGCTTGAAGTGGCCTTCGACGGTGGCCGTCTTGCCCATCGAGTCGGTGGGTACGAAGAATCCATAGTCCTTGAAGCTGATCCGCACCGACGGCTGACCCGGCTCACCGGTGCCGACCGTCATCCAGCAGCCCTTGCGCTGACAGGCGGCGCTGACCTTACCGGTCAGCTTGATGTCCTTGTCGTCGTACTTGGCCGGATCGGCCAGCAGCGTCTGCGCCGGAACCGCCACGGCCGCCGACAGAGGCGCACCAAAGTGGGCGGGGGCTCCAGCGGGCGCAGCAGCAGCCGGGGCCGGCGCTGGCGCTGGCGCTGCCAGCACAGGGGCCGCGGCAACAGCGCTGGGCTGGGCCACAGGCGGTGGAGCAGGAGTGGCCGGGGTACGGTCACAGCCGACCCACAGCAGCGAGGCACCAAGAAGCAGAGGCAAGCGATGGAACATAAAGACAAGCAAGCCGCGAGCGCCGCCCGCTGTCAAGAGCACGGCACAGCTCTACCGGGGCTGACCGTCGCACAAAGTCACTCGGGGAAGCCCGCGTTTGGAGGCCAAAAAGCTACAAATTCGCGGACTTGCGCTTGACAGGCGATGCTTGGGTTGCTAGCAAGAAGCTCTAGGCGGCCATGTCCGCTTTTGGCGGTTGTTCGAGATGGCTCAATCCAACCCTCACAATCTCACCGAGCAGGAGCTGGCTGGCCGCTGGGTGGCTGTGGACCCCCGCGGGGGCATCGGCCTGCGGCACCTGCCCTCGGGAGCAGCCCTGGTCGACTACGACACCGAGCTCGATCTGCTGTGTCAGCGCGTCGCCGAGGCGGGCCTCAAGCGCCTCACGATCTTCAAGTACGAAGGCCGCTACGACGCCTCCGACTCCTACCGCGGTCCCCGCGGCAGCGCCTGAAGCCCCTTCGCAATCGTCGCCATCTCCAGCACGTCCCCTCCGCCCGCCTGAGTGCATTTCTCACCCCCGGCAAACTCCAGCACCCGCAGCCATTTGGGCGAACCTCGTATCTGTGCTATGCGATGAATAGAGGGACACAAGATGAGCGCATCTGACTGGATTTCCCGCTTTCAAAGCCTGGTGGCGTCGACGATGCAGATGAAGACGACGCTGATTCAGGCGGCTGAGCAGCTGCCCGGTTTTCAGTTCGATGAGACCATGACGGGTCTGGCCTACTTCACCGGCGGCGACCTGCCCGGCGGCGAGCACCGAGTTCGACTGCAGCTGCGGGCCACTGCGCCGAGCCTCGGCGACTACCTCCGCGGCGGTCGCACCACCCTCAAGGGCACCGCTTCGATCGACGGCGTGACCGAGGACGCGCCCCTCGACGGCAGCCTGTGGATCTGGCCGCACCGCCGGGTCATTCGTTACGAGCTCGGATTTCCCGTCGGTGGACACCGGGTCCAGATCGTCGGACAGAAAGATGTTCGCCTGCTCGACTTCAGCCACACCATGACCACCCTGCCGGCCAAGCTCTTCGACGAGCACGGCGCTGAGCTTGGCCACTGCACGGTCGTCTTCGACTGGGCCGATCTGCCGAGCTTCCTCGGCAGCTTCCGCCCCTTGCACGGACGCGCAGAGCCCTCGCCCGCTTCCGCCTGACCCCTGCTCTGCCGGACCCAACGACCCGCCAGCCCCCAAAGACCACCCAAAGGCTAATAGATCAGGACCATGCCGACGCAGCCATCCAAAGACCTCCAGGCCTTCAGCAACCCTCGCCCTGGGCGCGACTACGAGATTCGCTTTGATTGTCCGGAGTTTACCTGTCTCTGTCCGCTGACCGGCCAGCCTGACTTCGCCACCATCCGCATCAGCTACGTCCCCCACGAGCTCTGCCTGGAGCTCAAGGCGCTCAAGCTCTACCTGTGGTCGTTTCGCAACGAAGGCGCCTTCCACGAGAAGGTGACCAACCAGATCGCAGACGACATCGTCGCCGCCATCGCCCCCAAGCGGCTGCGCGTCGAGGGCGACTTCGCGGTGCGCGGCGGCATCGGCACCGTGATCGTAGTCGAGCACAACGCCGCCTGATGGCAGCTCCACGCTCGCGCCGCGCCAGGGCCGCCAAGGCCGGCGAGGCTCCGTCTGCACCGCCCCAGGCTCAGGCCCAGCAGCTGCACAGCGCCCTGCTCAGCTGGTATCGGCAGGGCCATCGCGACCTGCCCTGGCGCCGTACCGGCGATCCCTACGCCATCTGGGTGTCGGAGATCATGCTACAGCAGACCCGGGTGGACACTGTCAAGGAGCGCTTCGTCCAGTTCATGGACCGCTTTCCCACGGTGTCGGCGCTGGCCGCCGCCCCGCTGGAAGAGGTCCTGGCGCTGTGGAGCGGCCTGGGATACTACGCCCGCGCCCGCAACCTGCACGCGGCTGCCCGCGAGGTCGCCGAGCGCTACGGCGGCCAGGTCCCGAGCGATCCGGTCGCGGTGCGCGAGCTGCCCGGCATCGGGCCCTACACCGCCGGCGCCATCCTCTCCATTGCCTTTGGCCAGCAGGCCGCGATCCTCGACGGAAACGTCATCCGCGTCCTGTCTCGCCTGTTTGCCATCGACGAGTCGCCCGAGGGCGCGGCGCGACGGCGCTACTGGGAGCTCTCCGAGTCGCTGCTGCCTCCCCCGCCACCCCCGAGTCAGAAGTC
>Ga0075163_10002523_pt1 | contig 24580 bp, 30 predicted proteins | sample JI1023141ADNA_FD_71478 | JGI IMG/M metagenome (GOLD analysis project Ga0075163, IMG submission 71478) | Wastewater effluent complex algal communities from Wisconsin, to seasonally profile nutrient transformation and Carbon sequestration -... | ecosystem: Engineered > WWTP > Effluent > Algae... | reverse complement strand
CAGCGACAGCGGCATCGGGCTGTCGCCGTCGCAGCTGGACCGACTGTTCGTGCCCTACGACCGGCTCGGGCGGGAACACAGTGGCGTGGAAGGCACCGGCATCGGCCTGGTGATCAGCCGTCGCCTGGCCGAGCTGATGGGCGGCGCACTGGCGGTCGAGAGCGAGCCCGGTGAAGGCTCGACCTTCACGCTGACGCTGTCCGCCGCGGCGGTGCCGGAAGCCGCCGCCGAGCCGGAAGCCGAAACTTCGCTGCCGGCAACGCGCCACCAGCGCGTGCTCTACATCGAGGACAACCTGACGAACGTCGAGGTGATGCGTGGCATCCTCGGACAGCGGTCACAGATCCAGTTCGACGTGGCGATGCTCGGGCTCGACGGCCTGGTGGCGGCCCGCCGGCACCACCCGGACCTGATCCTGCTGGACATGCAGTTGCCCGACATCAGCGGGCTGGAACTGCTGCGCATGCTGAAGAACGACGACGACCTGGCCGGCATTCCCGTCATCGTGGTTTCGGCCGACGCCACGCCGGCCCGGGTGCGCGATGCGCTGACGCTCGGCGCGCTGGAGTACATCACCAAACCGGTCGATGTGCGGAGCGTGCTGAAGTCGGTGGACGACGTGCTGGAGGGCCAGCCGTCGCGCTGGAACCACTCTGCGTGACCCGGGCGGCGCCGGCTCGGCCGCTAGACTTTGCCTCTCACCTGGAGACATTCCTGCCATGACAACGACATTTCGCATCGCCAGCATTCCCGGAGACGGCATCGGCAAGGAAGTGATGCCCGAGGGCCTGCGCGTGCTCGACGCCGTGCGCCGGCGCTTCGGCATCGACGTGGCAGTGACCCCGGTCGAATGGGCCAGCTGCGACTACTACGCGCAACATGGCCAGATGATGCCGGACGACTGGAAGGCGCAGATCGGCAACATGGACGCGCTGCTGTTCGGTGCCGTCGGCTGGCCGGCGACCGTGCCCGACCATGTCTCGCTGTGGGGCAGCCTGTTGAAGTTCCGCCGCGAATTCGACCAGTACATCAATCTGCGCCCGGCACGCCTGTTCGAAGGCGTGCCCTGCCCGCTCGCCCACCGCAAGCCGGGTGAGATCGACATGCTGATCGTGCGCGAGAACACCGAGGGCGAGTACTCGTCGGTGGGCGGCGTGATGTTCGGCGGCACCGAGCGCGAGTTCTGCCTGCAGGAGTCGGTCTTCACGCGGCACGGCAGCGAGCGGCTGCTGAACTACGCCTTCACGCTGGCCCGCACGCGCGCACGCAAGCACGTCACGGTGGCCACCAAGAGCAACGGCATCGCGATCAGCATGCCCTGGTGGGACGAGCGCGCTGCTGAAGCGGCCGCTCGCTTCCCGGACATTTCCTGGGACAAGCAGCACATCGACATCCTGGCCGCGCGCTTCGTGATGCAGCCGCAGCGATTCGACGTGGTCGCCGCGACCAACCTGTTCGGCGACATCCTGTCCGACCTGGGTCCGGCCTGTACCGGCACGATCGGCATCGCGCCCTCGGCCAACCTGAACCCGGAACGCAGGTTCCCCAGCCTGTTCGAGCCTGTGCACGGCTCGGCGCCGGACATCTACGGCCGCAACATCGCCAACCCGGTCGGCATGATCTGGAGCGTGGCGATGATGCTGGACTTCCTCGGTCGGCGCGACGCGCACGACGCCATCCTCGAGGCCGTCGAGTGGTCGCTGCGCGAAGGCCCCCGCACCGGTGATCTGGGCGGACAGGCGAACACCACCGAGGCAGGTATGGCCATTGCGGAGCGGGTCGCTCGCGGAGGTTGAGCGCACGGCAATGCAGAGGGCCGACAGAAAGTATGCGTATGCTTACTTTTCATCCAGAGCGCTATTTTTGACGCTATAGCGGACCCTTGTGGCCAGTCTTGGCACCCACCGTCAAGGTCGCGCGTTCAGATTGCGACGAGCTGCAGGAATGGCGGGACGGGCGATCAGCACTCTCGACCGACGAGTGCTAATATTGTTGGAACCAACCGGCCTTTCGCCGGTCATAGCCCGACATGAACATCACTGCTGCTTCCACTGCCCTCTCCGTCCGCGACCCGTGGTCGATGGTGCCGTCGCTCGGCAACCTGGACGCCTACATCTCGGCCGTCAACCGGCTGCCGATGTTGACGCAGGCTGAAGAGACCTCTCTCGGCCGACGCCTGCGCGACGACGGTGACGTGGCCGCCGCCGGCCAGTTGGTGCTGTCGCACCTGCGCCTGGTGGTGTCGGTGTCGCGACAGTACCTGGGCTACGGCCTGCCGCAGGGCGACCTGATCCAGGAAGGAAACATCGGCCTGATGAAGGCCGTCAAGCGCTTCGACCCCGAGCAGGGCGTGCGGCTGGTCAGCTACGCGCTGCACTGGATCCGCGCCGAGATCCACGAGTACATCCTGAAGAACTGGCGCATGGTCAAGGTGGCCACCACCAAGGCCCAGCGCAAGCTTTTCTTCAACCTGCGTTCGATGAAGCAGGGCCTGAAGGAGGAAGCGCTCGACGGCGACACCCACCGCAACACGCTGACCCCGGCCGAAGTGGCCAAGGTGGCGCAGGAACTCAACGTCAAGCCCGACGAAGTGATCGAGATGGAGACCCGCCTGTCTGGCGGCGATGTCGCCCTCGAGCCGCAGAACGACGACGGCGAGGAGTCGTTCGCCCCGATCGCCTACCTGGCCGACGACAGCCACGAGCCGACGCGCTCGCTGGAGACCCGCCACCGCGACTGGCTGGCCGGCGACGGCATCGCCCAGGCGCTGGGCGTGCTCGACGCACGCAGCCGGCGAATCGTCGAAGAGCGCTGGCTGAAGGTCAACGACGACTCGTCCGGCGGCATGACGCTGCACGAACTTGCGGCCGAATACGGCGTCAGCGCCGAGCGCATCCGTCAGATCGAAGTCGCCGCGATGAAGAAGATGCGCAAGGCACTCGAGGCCGAAGCAGCGATCGTCACCGCCGCCTGAGCCTCTTTGGTCCTGGGGCCGGCTGTTCAGCCGGCCTGCTTCAGCAATAGTTTCAGATCGTTGGCCAGCGCCTCGGCCCCAGTGCCGTAGCGGGTGAACAGGCGCACGCGCCCCTGGGTGTCGAACACGTAGGACCCGGCAGTGTGGTCCATCGTGTAGCTGCTCTCGGTCTTGCCGGGCACTTTGGCAAAGAACACCTTGAACTGCTTGGCGGCGGCCTTGGTCTCTTCGGGCGTGCCGCGCAGGGCGACGAAATCGGGTCCGAAGCTGCCCACGTAGGCCTTCAGCACCTCGGGTGTGTCGCGCTCGGGATCGATGCTGACGAAGACCCCCTGCACCCTGGCGCCATCGGCGCCCAGCATCTGCTTGACCTGCGCCAGCTCGGCGAGGGTGGTCGGGCAGACGTCGGGGCACTGCGTGTAGCCGAAGAACACCACGGTCACCTTGCCCTTGAAGTCGGCCAGCGTCCGTGCGGCGCCGGATGCGTCGGGCAGCGACAGTTCCCGCGCGTAGTCGGCACCGGTGATGTCGATGCCCTTGAACTGCAGCGCCGCGGCGCCCGACCCCTTGTCGCAGCCCGCCAGCGAGGCGAGGGCTGCGCCCAACAACATCAAGCGACGAAGGTTTGCAGCCATGGGCCCAGGTAGTGGTCCAGCAGCAGCGCGGCGAACAGCAGCGACAGATGCCAGATGGAGAAGCGGAAGGTGCGGCGGGCGAGGTGGTCGCTGTAGTTCTGCCACAGCCTGAAGGCCAGCACGATGAACCACAACCCCAGCACGACGGCCGCGACGAGGTAGATCCAGCCGCTCATGCGGTAGGTGAAGGGCAACAACGTGGCGGCGAACAGCACGAAGGTATACAGCAGCACCTGCAGGCGCGTGAACTCCGGGCCGTGCGTGATCGGCAGCATCGGCAGGCCCGACTTGCGGTAGTCCTCGGCGCGGTACAGCGCCAGGGCCCAGAAGTGCGGCGGCGTCCAGAGAAAGATGATCAGGCACAACATCAGCGCCTCGGGCCCGACGTCACCGGTCATCGCCGCCCAGCCCAGCACCGGCGGCATCGCGCCGGAGGCTCCGCCGATGACGATGTTCTGTGGCGTGCGCGGCTTCAGCACCACGGTGTAGACCACCGCATAGCCGACGAAGGTGGCGAAGGTCAGCCACATCGTCAGCGGGTTGACCCAGACATAGAGGATGACACTGCCGGCCGCGCACAGGACGGCAGAGAACAGCAGCGTCAGCGAGTTGGTCAGTTGGCCCTTGGCGGTGGGCCGCCAGGCCGTGCGCTGCATGCGTGCGTCGATGTGCTGCTCGACGATGCAATTGAACGCAGCGGCCGCGCTGGCCACCAGCCAGATGCCCGCAGTGGCAGCGCCCGCCAGCGCCAGATTCGGCAGGCCGGGCTCGGCCAGCAGCATGCCGATGACCGCGCAGAAGACGATCAGCTGCACCACACGCGGCTTGGTCAGCGCGTAGTACTGTCCCCAGCGCGAAGCGCCGTGGGCCGGTACGGTCAGGGTCTGGGCCATGAGGGCGACGATTCTAGGTGGGGGCCCTGGGCCGGGACATGCGCGGCAAGCGCGGTTTTCGATGCCAGTGACCGGCTGCGCGCCAGCAGCAGCACCAGCAGCAGCACCAGGCCGGCGGCGCCTGCGCTGTGGGCCAGCGCCGCCGCCAGCGGCCAATCGAGCACCACGTTCGAGAGGCCACTGGCCAGCTGGGCGACCAGCAGCAGCAGCAGGGCGGAGCCGAAGTTGCGGGTGGCCGGAGCGCGATGGAGCTTCACCGCGAGCACGGCTAGCGCCGCCGACGCGACGACCGCAAAGGCGCGATGGGCCATGTGGATCGCCACCAGCGCATCGAAACCCAGGATCTCGCCGCTCGCGGTGTGCCCCAGTTCGCGCAGGACAGAGAAGGCGCTGGCGAAGTCCATCGCCGGCCAGGCCTCGCCATTGCATGACGGGAAACCGTTGCAGGCCAGCACCGCATAGTTGGTGCTGACCCATCCGCCGAGCGCGATCTGCACGACGAGCAGCATCAGCACGAAGACCATGCCGCGTCGAACGCCCGGCGTCACCGGCAGCCGGCGATCGCGAAAGCCTTCGTGCTGCACTGCCAGCAGGGCCAGCAGCAGCAGGCCCCCGAGCAGGTGTGCCGTGACGATCGCCGGATACAGCTTCAACGTGACCGTGTATTTGCCGAACAGCCCCTGGACGATGACCCAGGCCAGCGTGGCCACTGGCCAGGCGGCCGAGTGCGGCAGCACGCGACGGCGGCTCACGCCGACAGCAGCGATCACCAGGATCAGCACCCCGACCGTCATCGCGAGGTAGCGATGGATCATCTCGATCCAGGCCTTGGAGAAGGTGACCGGTCCACTGGGCATCGTGGTCTGCGCCGACAGGATCTCGGCATGGGCGCCGAGCGGGCTGGCTGCACCGTAGCAACCCGGCCAGTCAGGGCAACCGAGTCCCGAATCGGACAGACGCGTGAATGCGCCGAAGACGATCAGGTCGAAGGTGAGAAACATCGTCAGCGCCGTCAGTGTGGCCAGCCGCGAGCGTGTGTCCGCGCCGGGCCGGCGCAGCCACACCCACGACAGCGGCAGCAGGGCCAGCAGCAACGCCAGCAAGCCCAGGCGCAATGCAGGCGAGAAGTCGACCACGGGGGAAGCATCCATTTCGATCGCGCTCAGCGCCCGGGCTTGTCCCAGCCGGACGAGCCTCTCAGCAGGCGGTCGAGATCGCGCTTGACCTTGCCGGGGTCGAAGTCGACCGGCATGCGCATCATCCAGTCGCCCAGCGGGTCGACGATGTACAGGTGGTCGTCGGGCGCGTAGCCGGCCTCCGGCTGCAGCCATCGCGTCAGCTCTTCGCGTTTCACGCGCAATACCGTGGCTGGCGCCGGCGGCGCCTGGACGGCGGTGCGCAAGGCTGGGGCCAGTTCACCCTCGTCGGTCACCAGCCAGACCTTGTCGATGCGGTCGCGCTCGCGGCCCATCATCTCGCGCAGTTGCCGCTGGGCGAAGAGACGGCGCTCGCAGGCCGTGTTGCAGCTCGACGGCCCGACGACGACCAGCAGCCACTGGCCCTTCAGGCTGGCCGCCGGCACCTCAGCGCCGTCGAGCGTGCGCAGCATCACCGACGGCATCGGCCGGCCCGGAGCCAGCAGGGTGCCGTAGTTGCTGCGGCCTTCGGGCCGCAGCACGAAGTAGGTGAAGTAGGACGCCACCACCGGCGCGGCGCACACCGCGAGCACGGCCAGCATCTTCCAGCGACCACTGCGACGCCGTTGAACATCACCGTCGACATCGGGCGTGTCGACGTTGTGCACCGTGAAGCTCACGGCCTCAGGCGCGCCGAGCGCGTCGGGGACGGATGACTTGGAACCAGGCATAGAGACCCACGATCAGGACGCACAAGGCGAACCACTGGAAGGCATAACCGTAGTGCTTGTGCACGTCGGCAGCCGGCCGCACCCACTGCCGGCTCAAGCCATCGGCCGGCGGGACCGGGCCGTCTTCCTGAAGGATCGAGATCGGCCGCAACGGGCGCCCGACCTCGCGAGAAAAACTGTCGAGGTCGACATTTTGCCGGATCGGCCCGACCTCTGCGCCCGCGAACTCGTACAACCGGGAAGGAGGCGGGGCGATGCGTCCCTGCACTGTCACGGGCGCATCGTCGGGCGTCGGCGGCATGACCGTGCGAGTTCTTTCGATCAGGTCGCGCGGCTGCCACCCGCGCTGCACCGCCACCGCGGAGCCATCAGGCAGCAGCAACGGCGTGACCACGAAGAAGCCGACTCGCCCGGCCATCTGCCGGTTGTCGAGAAAGATCGTGTGGCGGGCCAGCCAGCGCCCCTCGAGGCTGACCAGCCGATAGCGCTGCGCCAGCGCACTCGGTGCATCGGACGCCAGGTCACGCGCGGGCAGTGGAGGGAGCCGCCGCTGGCGATCGTCGGCCTCCTGCAAGGCCTCCTTCTGCGTCGCACGATCGAGCTGCCAGAAGCCGAGCCGGGCCGTCAGCGTGGCTGCGGCCAGCGCCGCGGCCAGGATCAGGAGCCTGGACTTCTGCATCAAACGGCCCGTGCCCCACCTCGACCGGGCCGATGGCCGGCAGGTCTCGGATAGACTGAAGCAATGAAAGTGATCATGGTGCTGCTGCTGGTGGCGATCCTGGTGGCGCTGGCCAGCGCCGGCCTGTTCATGCTGCGCAAGCCCCGCGAAGGAAGCACCCGGAACGACCAGATGGCCCGTGCGCTGGCAGTGCGGGTCGGCCTGTCGGTGGCCTTGTTCCTGTTCATTCTGCTCAGCTGGTACATGGGCTGGGTCAAGCCGACCGGACTGCCGGTCGGCATCTGACCGACGCCGCCGACCTGCGCCTCAAAGCAAGAAACGCCGCGAAGCGCGGCGTTTCTTTGGGAGCGACGCCTGACGTCGGTCAGAGCCAGTAGACCAGGAAGTACAGGCCCAGCCAGACCACGTCAACGAAGTGCCAGTACCACGCGGCGCCTTCGAAGCCGAAATGCCGCTGAGGCGTGAAGTGGCCCTTCATCAGGCGCAGCGTGATGAACAGCAGCATCAACATGCCGACGAACACGTGGAAGCCGTGGAACCCGGTCAGCATGAAGAAGGTCGAGCCGAAGATGCCGGAGCTGAGCTTGAGGTTCAGGTCGCGGTAGGCATGCATGTACTCGAAGGCCTGCACGCCGATGAAGGTGGCGCCCAGCGCCACGGTGATCCACATCCAGGCGATCGTCTTGCCGCGCTGCCCGGCGATCAGTGCGTGGTGCGCGATCGTCAGCGTGACGCCCGAGGTCAGCAGCAGGCCGGTGTTGATCGTCGGCAGAGGCCACGGGCCGATGGTGGTGAAGGGCTCGATGGTGCCGGCCGGCGAGGCGGTGATGCCCGGCCCCGCGCTGGGCCAGATGGCCTTGAAATCGGGCCACAGCACCTGGTGGTCGAGGTTGCCGAGCATCGGCACCGAGAACACCCGCGCCCAGTACAACGCACCGAAGAAGGCTGCGAAGAACATCACCTCCGAAAAGATGAACCAGCTCATGCTCCAGCGGAAGGAGACATCGATGCGGTCGGAGTACAGCCCGGTCTCGCTCTCATGGATGGCCTGGCTGAACCACTGGAACAGCACGGTCAGCCAGACCACCAGCCCCAGCACCAGCGAGTAGGCACCCCAGCCGGCGCCGTTCACCCACTGGCCGGCACCGAGGATGACCAGGAAGAGCCCAAAGGCCACCAGCACCGGGAAGCGCGATGGGCTCGGAATGAAGTAGTAGGGCGTGGACCCTGCGGGGGTGGTGGCCGACATGTCGTAATCTCTCCTCGAACCGAAACTTGAAGATCTCTCTCGAACTCAGGCAGCGACACCGCTGCCGACGACGAACTTCACCAACACGACCAGTGCTGCCACGAACAGCGCCGCACCGATCACGCCTGCGATCAGGACGTGCACGGGGTTCAGTTTCTGCACGTCCTGCTGGTAGCCCGCCGACTTGCGGATGCCCAGGAACGACCAGGCGACCGCACGCACCGTCTGCAGGAAGGAGCCGGGGCGCGCCACGGCTTCCTTCAGGTCGTCGCTCATGCGCCGCTCCCAGGGGCAGCGGACAGCTTCATAGAACCCGCCGGTGCCGCAGGCACCTTGCCGCCCACCTCGAAGAACGTGTAAGACAAGGTGATCGTCGTGACGTCCTTCGGCAGCTTCGGGTCGATGACGAACACCACCGGCCAGCTCTTGCTCTCACCCGGCTTGAGCGTGTACTCATTGAAGCAGAAGCACTCCAGCTTGTTGAAGTGCGGCTCAGCCTGCCGCGGCGCGTAACTGGGGATGGCCTGCGCCGCCATCGTGCGGGCCTGCGCATTGCGGAACTCGTACATCACCGTGGTCAGCTGCCCAGGGTGCACCTGCATCGAGCTCACGGCCGGCTTGAAATCCCAGGGGCCGCGGGCATTGGCGTCGAACTCGACGGTGATGGTGCGCGTGGCATCGACCTGGGAGTTCTTCGACCCGTCGGCCTTGGAACCTCCCAACCAGCCCTTGGACACCCTCTGCTCGGACAGCGACAGCACGTTGATGCCCAAGGCGTCACAGATGGCCCGGTACATCGGCACCAGCGCATAACCGAAGCCGAACATCAGGCCCGCGATGACCAGCAGCTTGCCCAGCAGCCGCCGATTGGCACCGAGCAAAGCCGAAACACCACGCTGACTCATGGCCGGGACTCAGTTCGGCCCGAGCAGGGCGATCTTGGCGACGAAGCCGACGGCAAACACCAGCGCCACCGTCGCCAGGATCAGGGCGAGGCGTACGTTGGCCTTGCGCTGCTGCTCGTTGCCGGACATGCCGATCACCCTCAACCGATGACCTTGGTGGCAGTGGCGTCGAGCTTGGGCGGCGTCTCGAACGTGTGCCAGGGCGCCGGCGACGGAATCTCCCACTCCAGGCCTTCGGCACCACGGCCGTCCGGGTCGTTCCACGGCCGTTGCGGCGCCGGTTCGCCCTTGCCGCGCATCATCGGAACGACGACGAAGAAGAAGAAGTACACCTGCATGAAGCCGAATCCGAAGGCGCCGACCGACGCGATCATGTTGAAGTCGGCGAACTGCATCGGGTAGTCGGCGTAACGACGCGGCATGCCAGCCAGCCCGAGGAAGTGCATCGGGAAGAAGGTGATGTTGAAGAAGATCAGCGAGCCCCAGAAGTGGATCTTGCCGCGCATCTCGGAGAACATCACGCCGGTCCACTTCGGGCCCCAGTAGTAGACGCCGGCGAACAGCGCGAACAGCGAGCCGGCGACCAGCACGTAGTGGAAGTGCGCCACCACGTAGTAGGTGTCCTGGATCTGGATGTCGATCGGCGCCATCGCACAGATCAGGCCGGTGAAGCCGCCCATCGAGAACACGAAGAGGAAGCCGACGGCCCACAGCATCGGCGTCTCGAAGGTCATCTCGCCCTTCCACATCGTGGCCAGCCAGTTGAACACCTTCACGCCCGTCGGCACGGCGATCAGCATCGTCGCGTACATGAAGAAAAGCTGCCCTGTCACCGGCATGCCGGTGGTGTACATGTGGTGCGCCCAGACGATGAACGACAGGATCGCGATCGACGAGGTGGCATACACCATCGAGGTGTAGCCGAACAACTTCTTGCGCGAGAAGGCCGGGATGATCGCGCTGACGATGCCGAACGCCGGCAGGATCATGATGTAGACCTCGGGGTGCCCGAAGAACCAGAAGATGTGCTGGTACATCACCGGGTCGCCACCACCGGCGGGATTGAAGAAGGTGGTGCCGAAATGCCGGTCGGTCAGCGTCATCGTGATGGCACCTGCCAGCACCGGCATCACCGCGATCAGCAGGTAGGCGGTGATCAGCCAGGTCCAGCAGAACAGCGGCATCTTCATCAGCGTCATGCCTGGCGCGCGCATGTTCAGGATCGTGACGATGATGTTGATCGAGCCCATGATCGACGAGGCGCCCATGATGTGCATCGCAAAGATGCCGGCATCCATCGAGGGGCCCATCTGCAGCGTCAGCGGCGCGTACAGCGTCCAGCCGGCGGCAGGGGCGCCACCGGGCATGAAGAACGAGCCGGCCAGCATGATGGCCGCCGGAATCAGCAGCCAGAAGCTGAGGTTGTTCATGCGCGCGAAGGCCATGTCCGCGGCACCGATCTGCAGCGGGATCATCCAGTTCGCGAAGCCCACGAAGGCCGGCATGATGGCGCCGAACACCATGATCAGGCCGTGCATCGTCGTGAACTGATTGAACAGTTCCGGATTCACGAACTGCAGGCCGGGCTGGAACAGCTCTGCCCGAATGCCCAGGGCCAGCACCCCGCCGATCATCAGCATCGTGAAGCTGAACAGCAGGTACATCGTGCCGATGTCCTTGTGATTGGTCGCGAACAACCAGCGCCGCCAACCATGCGGGTGACCGTGGTCGTGATCGTCGGCGTGATGGCCGTGGTGGTCCAGAACTGCGCTCATGAGGCTTCCTTCGACGACTGTGCGTGGGTCACTGCTTGCGGGCAGCAACGAACTCGGACGGCTGCACCAGCTTGCCGGTCTTGTTGCTCCACGAATTCTTGGTGTAGGTCATCACTGCGGCCAGTTCGGTGTCCGACAGGGTCTTCCACGACGGCATCGCGCCGTTGGCCGCGCCGTTGAGCAGGACCTTGATCTGCGCAGCGGGGTCGTTGAGAACGATGGCACTGCCGTCCAGCGGCTTGATCGGGCCCGCGCCCTTGCCGTCGGGCCGGTGGCAGGCCGCGCAGTTGGCGTTGTAGACCTTCTCGCCACGCGCCACCAGTTCCTCGAGCTTCCATTCCTTGCTCGGGTCATCGGCCTGCGCAGCGATTTCCTTCTTCTTGCCTTCCACCCACTTGGCATAGTCGGCCTGCGACAACACCTTCACGTGGATCGGCATGTAGGCGTGCTCCTTGCCGCACAGCTCGGCGCACTGACCGTAGAAGTCACCGGTCTTCTCGGCGCGGAACCAGGTATCACGCACAAAGCCGGGGATGGCATCCTGCTTGACGCCCAGAGACGGCACCATCCAGGCATGGATGACATCGTCGGCAGTCGTCACGATGCGCACCTTGCGATCGACCGGAACCACCAGCGGGTTGTCCACCTTGAGCAGGTAGTTGTCACCCTGCGGCTTGCCGGAGTCCGACATCTCGCGGTGGGTGGGGTCCAGCGTCGAAAGGAACTTGATGCCTTCGCCGTCGCCCTTCAGGTAGTCGTAGCCCCACTTCCACTGGTAGCCCGTGGCCTTGATCGTCAGGTCGGCGTTGCTGGTGTCCTTCATCGCGACCACGGTGCGCGTGGCCATGGCACCCATGCCGATGACGATGACGAACGGGACGATGGTCCAGGCAATCTCCACCGCCACGCTCTCGTGGAAGTTGGAGGCCTTGTGGCCGACCGACTTGCGATGCTTCAGGATGGAATAGAACATCACCCCGAAGACGGCGACGAAGATCCCGATGCAGATCCACATCATGATGACGTGGAGGGAGTGCTGGTCGGCCGCGATGCGCGTCGCCGGCGGGTGCAGGTCGAGTTGATTGACGGCCGGCCCGCCGGGCAGGTCGTTCACGGCCCGCGCCGCCTGCGAGGCCAACAGGACGCTCAGGCCAAAGGCGGCCTGACCGGCTCGCTGCCAAAGATTGCTCATGGTCTTCATCTTCTGGTCAACTCCAAATCTGCGTGCCGTCGGGCAAGGAGCAACGCCCCGTCCGGACGACCTGCCGCAACTCGCGGGCAAAGGCCAGACGCCGTGCATGGGGCACCTGACTGCCGACTTCCACCAACGTTCCCGGCCGCACGATGCGCACGAAGGACCGGTCGTCCTCCGGGTCCTGGACCCGGAGACCTTCAAGATCCGCCACCCATCGGGTCAGCGACGTTCCACGCCGAGACTCGACGGCCAGCACTCCGCGAGACACCACCACGGTGTCGCCATCGCAGGCGTGGCGGGCATGGCTCACCAGGGCCGCAGCCAGCACCGCGATCTCGAGGCCAGAGAAGAGGAGCACCGGCCCGGCACCCAGCCACCAGAAGGACAAGCCGATGGCCAGCGACACCAGCCCGACCAGACCGAGGCCGAACATCAGCTGGCGTGGCGATACGGAGCAACGCCGTGTCAGTTTCCATTCAGCTCGAGGATCGGGGCGCGCCACCACCGACGCCGCCGCGGCATCGTGCGCGGGCCAGGTCAGTGCTGAGGAAGTGGTGAGCATGAATACGTCGAACGCAACCGGCGCCAGGACTTGAAAACGACGGACAAGGATCCAAGTGGCTGATGCAACTCAAAGCCGATCGGCGGCGTTTGTGAGAGCGTCGCATTCTAGCTCACCGGCCGAGCGTGCCGGTCAGGGTCGTGCTCGCCTTCTCACCATCGTTCGCATGTCGTCGAGCCCGATGGTTGTCGTAGCCCTGACGGTCGGTCGAGGGGCCGGACGTACCGCGTGCCCATAGACGATCTCGAACTCCATCGAGACACGGCCGGTGGCATCGGCATGCCGCTCGATCAGCCCCTGCAACCTCTTGCGCCACCTAGGCGTCCGAAGGCCGCCCACCCTGCCCGGATCGACGTTCCCGCCCAGCCAGCGCATCTCAGAAAGCAACGCCTCCGCCGAGGCCCAGGTCAGCGTGACCACTTCCTGGTCCATGACCGGATCGGCGAACCCGCTGCGAACCAGCATGTCCCCCAGGTCGTGCATGTCGACGAAGGCAGCGTGGGGAGCGGGCCAGCCCTCTCGACGGTACAGGTCACGCAGGCTCCCCAACGACCCGGGGCCGAGCGTCGAAAACATCAGGAACCCGTCGACGGCCAGCGCCCGGTGCCACTCGAGCATGGTCTGCCGGGGGTCATCCACAGCGTGCAACATCATGTTCGCCCACAACAACGGAGCCGCCGCTGGCGGCACCTCGGCCTCTGTCAGAGTCCGTTCACTTCGCGATCTCCAGCGCCGCGGCGACCACCAAGCTGCAAGCGGTTCGGCAGCAGGTCGCCCGGCAATCTCGGGCTCGACGGCCAGGCACCGCGCCTTGGGATGAGCCTGTCGAAGTAAGTCGGCGCTGGCGCCGAGGTGACTCCACCAGTCGATGTAGACCTCGGGCTGGTGCTTGAGGATGGCCAACCGGCCGGCCATTCGGCGCGCCACTTCGGCGTGCAACCAAGGCGCTTCTTCCGCTGACTGCAGGCGCTGCAGGCAACGCCGCAATGCCACAGGGTCCAGTTGCCGGCTCGTGCTGTTGTCGTGCTCCGGGGCCGCCATGGCGGGAAGTATATTGAGCCGATGTGGACCGATCGGCCAGCCGGCACCCACTCGCAGCCTGACGCGGGTTGGCGACTGCCGACGCAATGCGAGATCTGCCGGCAATGGGATCGGCAGCGCTTCTGCCAGCGCTGCGTCGCAGGATTTGCACCAGCACACGGGCGCTGTCGCCGCTGCGCCTTGCGCTTGGCGGGCGGCATCGAACTCTGCGGTGACTGCGTACGGGAGCCGCCGCCGTTTGCATGCACATTGTGCGCTGTCGACTACACCTTTCCGTGGGATCGACTGATTGCCGACTTCAAGTTCCACGACCGGCCGGAGCTGGCTGGCCCGATGAGCCGGCTCATGCTGCAGGCCGCGAGTTCCTTGATGTCGGACATGCCGACCTCTGCCCTGCTGGTGCCGGTCCCGCTGTCGGCAGCCCGCTTGGCCGAGCGGGGCTACAACCAAGCCTGGGAACTGGCGCGCCGCCTGGCGCGCGCCACAGGATTGCGCGCAATGCCGCAAGCGCTGGAACGGGTGGTCGACACCCGGCATCAGGCCGAGCTCGACCGCGCCCAGCGCATCACCAACCTTCGCGCAGCGTTCCTGGTTCCCGCCGCGGCACGCGGCAATCTCGAAGGGCAACATGTCTTGCTGGTCGACGATGTGGTGACGACCGGTGCCACCGCTCGCGAGGCGGCCCTGACCCTGCTGCGCGCCGGCGCCGGCCGGGTCGACCTGTGGGTGCTGGCTCGGACGGGTACGGACTGAGTTCGGAGCCCGCATGTTTCGCATCGTCCTCGTGCATCCGGAGATTCCGCCCAACACCGGCAATGTCATCCGGCTGGCCGCCAACACCGGGTGCGAGCTGCACCTGGTCGAGCCCTTGGGCTTCTCGATGGAAGACCGGCTGCTGCGTCGCGCCGGGCTGGACTACCACGAGTTCACCGCGATCAAGCGGCACGCCTCCTGGCCCCACCTGCTGACGGGCGAGCGACCCGACCGACAGCGCATGTTCGCCTTCACGACCCGCGGTTCGAAGCTGCTCTCGGAACAGGCCTGGCAGCCGGGCGACTGGCTAGTCTTTGGCAGCGAGACGGCGGGTCTGCCGAACGAACTTCGCGAGCAGTTCCCGGCAACCCACCGGGTGCGGCTGCCGATGTGCCCGGGCCAGCGCAGCCTGAACCTCAGCAATGCCGTCGCGGTGGCCGTGTTCGACGCGTGGCGGCAGCACGGCTACGCAGGCGGCCGATGAAGTCGTCTCGCCACGCCGGCCCGGCGCGGCCCTCTATCGCACCAGGTCAGGCTTCGGACCGTGCCTGCCTGGACATCAGAAGGGTCATGGCCTTGGCAGGCGACAACTGGCCTTCGAGGACCGCCACGACGGCTTCGGCGATCGGCATCTCCACGCCGAGCCGGCGACCTCGCTCGACCACCGTGCGAGCGGTGTAGACTCCTTCGGCGACATGCCCCAGCTCGGCCAGCGCCTCGTCGAGCGAGCGTCCTGCGGCCAGCAGCAGGCCGACCTTGCGATTGCGCGACAAGGCCCCGGTGGCAGTCAATACCAGGTCGCCCAACCCGGACAGGCCCATGAAGGTCTCGGCGCGCGCCCCGAGGGCCAGGCCGAGACGGGTCATCTCGGCCAGCCCTCGCGTGATCAGCGCCGCACGCGCATTCAGGCCCGGATGCGTAGGCGCCCCCTCGGACTCGGCCATGCCGTCCAGCATGCCGGTGGCGATCGCCAGCACGTTTTTCACCGCCCCGCCGACTTCGACGCCGACCACGTCGGTGGACGTGTAGATGCGCAGCGATTCACCGTGCAGCGCCTCGACGGCCCGCTGCGCCAGTGCCTCGCTTTCGCTGGCCGCCACCAGCGCCGTAGGCTGTCCGCGAGCGACTTCGAGCGCGAAGCTCGGGCCGGACAGCACCCCCGACGCGCTGTGAGGATGGACATCGGCGGCCACCTCGTGGCCCAGCGCTCCGGACCCGCTCTCGAACCCCTTGCACAGCCACAAGGCCGGCCAGCCGTCCGGCAGGGCCTGCAAGGTTTCGCGCAGGGCGGACATGGGGGTCGCCACGATGAGCAGGCCATCCCGGGAGTGGTCGACAGCCCGGTCCCGATCGCCGCTGAGCCTCAGCGTCGGCGGCAGCGTGATGCCGGCCAGGTAGCGCTGATTGCAGCGCGTGCCCTGCATCGACGCGACCTGCGCGGCGTCGCGTGCCCACAGGCAGACCTCGTGGCGTGAGGCGGCGGCCACCGCCAGCGCCGTGCCCCAGGCGCCAGCCCCGAGCACGGTGACCTTCATCGCCGGAAGCTCCGTGGGCCTCGCGCAGCCGACGCTGCCGAGGCGATCAGTTGACGCCGGTGATGATGCGCGAGCCTCCGTTGGCCTGCGCTGCGGCCTGGGCCTGCTGGGCTTCGAACATCGCCTGGAAGTTCACTTCGGTCAGCATGATCGGGGGGAAGCCGGCACGGGTGCAGACGTCGGAGACGATGGCGCGCAGGTAGGGATAGATCATCTGCGGGCAGACGATGCTGACGATGCCCTGCATCTGCTCCGCGGGGATGTTGCGGATCTCGAAGATGCCGGCCTGCTTGGCTTCGACGAGGAACAGCACGCGGTCCTGGACCTTGGTCGTGACGGTGGCCGTGACCGTCACCTCGACGATGCCGTCGGCGACCTGCTCCGCACCCATCGTGAGGTTGATGTCGACCTGCGGCTGGGTCTGCTCGAGCAGGATCTGCGGGGAGTTGGGCTGCTCCAGCGACAAGTCCTTCAGGTACATGCGCTGGATCTGGAACACGGGGGTCTGTTCTTTGGACTCGTCGGCCATGATGGTGGTTTCCGCTGGGGGTCGGCACAGGGTTTCGCGCCGCGGCATGCGGCGAGGCGAACCTGGGATTATCCGCGACAGCAGGGACGGAGAGTGCTCAGCCGGCGAGCAGAGCGCTCAATCCACCACGCTGATCGAGGGCGATGAGGTCGTCACAGCCACCGACGTGAGTTTCGCCGATGAAAATCTGCGGCACGGTGCGGCGGCCTGTGATCTCCACCATGTGGTCACGCGCCGCCGGGTCGAGGTCCACCCGGACTTCTTCGATCTGCGTCACGCCGCGCTGCTTGAGCAGCGCCTTGGCCCGCACGCAGTAGGGGCAGACCTGGGTCGTGAACATCTTGACGGAACTCATGCGGGTGTCCTCCGGAACGAGCCTCGAATTGTCCCGCAATGCCCACCTCATCGCCGCGTCGGGGGAATAGCCGGGCCGCCGAGTTCAGGCAGCGGTCTTCTCGATCGGCAGATTGGCCTCCCGCCAGGCATTGGTGCCGCCCGCCAGCGAGGTGGCCTTCTCGTAACCCGCCTTGCGCAATTGCGCCGCACCCCGCGCCGCTCGGGCGCCGGTGGGACACATCAGCACCAGCGGCAGCGTCTTGTTGCCGGGCAGGGCCTTCGCTTCGTCCAGGCCTCCCAAGGGCACGTTGCGCGCGCCGACGGCATGGCCGGCCGCAAACTCATTGGGTTCGGAGACGTCGATCAGGACGCCCTTCTCGCGGTTGATCAGCCGCACGGCTTCGTTGGGAGACACCGAAGCACCTCCGCCACGTCCCACCATGGGCCAGACCAGCATCGCGCCCGAGGTGAGGGCCACGAGGATCAGCATCCAGTTGTCGAGCAGGAAATTCACGTTGGTGGCCGGGTGGGAGCAAAGGGCGCGGATTATAGAATTCGCCATGCACAAGCTCGTCCTGATCCGCCACGGCGAATCCACCTGGAACCTGGAGAACCGGTTCACCGGATGGACCGACGTCCCCTTGACAGCGACCGGCGTCGAACAGGCCCGTCAGGCGGGCCGCCTGCTGCGCGAAGCCGGCTTCGAATTCGACATCGCCTACACCTCGGTGCTCAAGCGCGCCATCTGGACGCTATGGCACTGCCTCGACGAGATGGAGCGCACCTGGCTGCCGATCAGCCACGACTGGCGCCTGAACGAACGCCACTACGGCGCACTGCAAGGCCTGAACAAGGCCGACATGGCCAAGCAGTACGGCGATGAGCAGGTGCTGATCTGGCGCCGCAGCTACGACACGCCGCCGCCGGTGCTCGACGCCGCCGATCCGCGCGGCCAGCGCGGTGACCTGCGTTACGCCTCGCTGGCCGCCGACCAGGTGCCGCTGACCGAATGCCTGAAGGACACCGTGGCCCGCGTGATGCCCTGCTGGAACGAACGCATCGCCCCGGCCATCCGGTCCGGCCAGCGGATCGTGATCGCCGCACACGGCAACAGCATGCGCGCGCTGGTGAAGTACCTCGACGGCATCAGCGATGCCGACATCGTCGGCCTGAACATCCCCAACGGCATCCCGCTGGTCTACGAACTCGACAACGACCTGCGGCCGATCCGGAGCCACTACCTCGGTGACGCCGAAGCCGCCGCCAAGGCCGCAGCGGCGGTGGCCAGCCAGGGCAAGGCCGGCTGAAACTTCACCCCGTTCACGCCGGCGCGTGGCGGGCGTCAATGTCCTCGAGGGCTTGCTGGATGTCGCCGCGCAGCGTCTCGGCCAGGCTGCGTCGATCGGCGTGGCGCGTGCCGCGCGCCGGAAGCACACTCAGCGTCACCACCATGCCCTCGCCGCAGGCCAGCATCCACAGACTCTGCGCCAGCGAGGTGTCGCCGACATAGGCGGCCGAGGGGCTGATGGCCGAATGGCGGTCGGCGAAGCGCAAAGCCACCGGCTGCACCGGCAGTTCGGTCGAGATGGCTGCCTGCAGCAGGTTCGCGTGGAAGGGCAGCAAGGCATGGCCGTCAGCCGTGGTGCCCTCCGGAAACACCGCCACGCAGTCGCCTTGCTGCAGGGCCTCGGCGATCTGGTGCACCACGCGCAACGCGTCGCGCCGGCGTTCACGTTCGATGTAGAGCGTGCCGCCGGCATCCACCAGCCGGCCCACCAGCGGCCAATGCCGCACCTCCGCCTTCGACACGAACCTTGCCTGCGGGCAAACCGCGTGCACGGCCATGATGTCCAGCCACGACACGTGGTTGATCACGACCAGTTTGGCGCCGGCATGGAACTCGCCCTGAGTTCGCAGTTCGATGCCCAGCATGCGCAGCATCTTCCGCGACCACCACTGGATTCGCGCTTGCCGGCCCGGGGCGTCCAGCGACGGAAAGCGCAGCAGCACGACAATGAGGCCATGCAGGCCGTGCAGAACCGCCCGGCACAGGCGCCAGGCCCCGCGCAAGGTGCGCATCAACGGCGTTCGTAGGCGACGGTGCCGGCCACCAGCGTGGTTCGTACCCGCCCCGGCAAGGCCATGCCGGTGGCCTCGAAGCCGAACGGCGTGTGCTTGCCCTGGCTGCACAGTTCGTGTGGCTGGACCGACCACTGCGCCTGCGGATCGAAGATGCAGATGTCGGCCACGCCGCCTTCGACCAGCCGCCCCGCGCTCGACGCCAGCGAGCCGAGGGCATCGCCGAGCACGCGCACCGGCTCGCTGGTGACGCGGGACAAGGTCTGAGCGAGCGGCAGGCGATGGTCTTCGCCCCAGCGCAGCGCCAGGCTGAGCAGCAGTTCGAGGCCGGTGGCGCCGGGCTCGGCTTCGCCGAAGGGCAGGTTCTTCATGTCCTCGGCCACCGGGTTGTGGTCGGACACCAGCGCGTCGATGGTGCCGTCGGCCAGGCCGCGGCGAAGCGCATCGCGGTCGGGCCCCTGTCTCAGCGGGGGGGTCAGCCGCATGTCGGCGTTGAAGTAGCCGATGTCGACGTCCGTCAGGTGCAGCGAGTTGATGCTGACGTCGGCCGTGACCGGCAGGCCTTCGGCCTTGGCCGCACGAAGCAGTTCGACGCCAGCCGCGCTCGACAAGCGGCACAGATGCACCCGCGCGCGCGTGATGCGCACCAGCTCGAACAAGGTGTGCAGCGCGATCGTCTCGGCGGCCACCGGCACGCCCGAGAGGCCCAGGCGTGTGGCTACCGCGCCGCTGGCCGCCACACCCTTGCCGAGCCAGGCGTCCTGCGGCCGCAGCCACACCGAGTAACCGTAGGTGGAGGCGTACTGCAGTGCCCGCATCAGCACCAGCGTGTCGGCCACTGGCACGTCCACCTGCGAGAAGCCGACGCAGCCGGCTTCGGTGAGTTCGGCCATCTCGGTGAGCGCCTCGCCCTTCAGCGAGCGCGTCAGCGCGCCGAGCGGGAACAGACGGCAGCGCGAGAGTTTGCGGGCGCGGAACTTCAGCATCTCCACCAGGCCCGGCTCGTCGAGCACGGGGTCGGTGTCGGGCAGGCAGACCAGGCTGGTGACACCGCCGGCCGCGGCGGCCTGCAGTTCGCTCTCCAGCATGCCCTCGTGCTCCTGGCCGGGCTCGCGCAAGCGTGCGGCCAGGTCGACCAGGCCGGGCGCGACCACCAGGCCCGCGGCGTCGAGCGTGCGTTCGGCCTGGAAGTCGGGCGACAAGGCCCCGATGGCGACGATGCGGTCGGCTGCGATCGCGATGTCGGTGACCTCGTCGCGCCCGGAAGCCGGGTCGACCACGCGACCGTTGCGGATGGCGATCTTCATGCGGCGTTGCCTGCGATGGTCGACATCACCGCCATGCGCACGGCGATGCCGAAGGTGACCTGCGGCAGGATCACGCTCTGCGGGCCGTCGGCGACCACCGAATCGATCTCGACGCCGCGGTTGATGGGCCCCGGGTGCATCACGATGGCGTCGGGCTTGGCCAGCGCCAGCTTCTCGGGCGTCAGGCCATAGCTCTTGAAGAACTCACCGGCGCTCGGCAGCATCGCGCCGGACATGCGCTCGTTCTGCAGCCGAAGCATGATGATCACGTCGGCACCGCGAATGCCTTCGGCCATGTCGTGGCAGACCCGCACGCCCATTTCGCGCAGGTCGCCCGGCACCAGCGTCTTCGGGCCGACGGCGCGAATGTCGGGCACACCGAGGATGCCCAAGGCATGGATGTCCGAGCGCGCCACGCGCGAGTGCACGATGTCGCCCACCACGGCCACGCTGAGCTGCGTGAAGTCGCGCTTGAAGTGACGGATGGTGTACATGTCGAGCAGGCCCTGCGTCGGGTGCGCATGGCGGCCGTCGCCGGCGTTCACGACGTGCACGTGCGGGGCGCAGTGCTGGGCGATCAGGTAGGGTGCGCCGCTTTCGCTGTGCCGCACCACAAACATGTCGGCGTGCATCGCCGACAGGTTGGCCACGGTGTCGAGCAGGCTCTCGCCCTTGGCCGTGCTCGAGCGCGCGATGTCGAGGTTGATGACGTCAGCCGACAGCCGCTTGGCCGCGATCTCGAAGGTGGTGCGCGTGCGTGTGCTGTTCTCGAAGAACAGGTTGAACACACTCTTGCCGCGCAGCAGCGGCACCTTCTTCACATCGCGTTCGTTGACGCTGAGGAAGCTGCCGGCGGTGTCGAGGATCTGCGTCACCACCGCACGCGGCAGACCTTCGATCGAGAGCAGGTGAATCAGCTCGCCGTGGGCGTTGAGCTGGGGGTTTCGTCGGGACAGCATGGATGGGTGCAGGCTCAGGACGCCTCGCGCAGCGCAAAGCTGAAGCGGCCGCCATCGCCGCGCGCCAGCGACAGCCGCTGCGTGGCCGGCAGCACGATCCGCGCTGCGGCGAAGGCCGCCGCGATGGGCAGCTCGCGGCCGCCACGGTCGACCAGCACCGCCAGTTGCACGCTGGCAGGGCGGCCGAAGTCGTAGAGCTCGTTGACCACGGCACGGATCGTGCGGCCGGTGTAGAGCACGTCGTCGATCAGCACGATGTGCCGGCCGTCGATGGCAAACGGCAGGCTGGTGGCATCGCTGCCAGCGGCCAGCCCGCGCGAGCCGAAGTCGTCTCGATGCAGCATGCTGGAGATCACGCCGTGGCGGCCCGGCAGGCCCAGATCGGTCTGCAGCCGCTCGGCCAGCCACGCCCCCCCGGACCAGATGCCGACCAGTGCGGCATCGAGTGGCAGCAGCTGTCGCACTCCCTGGCGCAACTCGGCGTACAAGGCCTCGGCATCAAGCTGAAGCATCGTCATCGGCCTTCGGCAGCGTATGGAGGAACTGGTCGAGGATGATCGCCGCAGCCGCCGCATCGGCATCCCTGGCACCCTGCGACAAGGCTTCTGTGGTGGTGTAACGCTCGTCGACCTCGTGCACGGGCAGCCTGAAGCGGCCGTGCAACTGGCGGGCGAAGCGTTGCGCGCGACGGGTGTTGTCGTGCGCCGCGCCATCGGGGTGGTAGGGCACGCCGACGACCAGCGCGTCGGGCTGCCACTCGCGGATCAGACCCTCGATCGCGGCAAAGCGCGCGTCGCCTTCGGCCGCCACGGTGCGTAGCGGGCTGGCGCTGCCGAGCACGGTATTGCCACTGGCCACGCCGACCCGCTTGAGCCCGAAGTCGAAACCCAGGTAGGAGCCGGGTCGCGGGAGCCGCGGTTCCCGGTGCGCGGCGCCACCATCAGGCATGTCCCGCCTCCTGGGACAGCATTCGCGGGTCGATGCCCAGCAGCGACACTGCACGCTCGTAGCGCTTCTCGATCGGCGTGTCGAAGATGATCGCCGGGTCGGCGTCCACCGTGAGCCAGCCATTGCGGCCGAGTTCGTCCTCGAGCTGGCCGGCCTCCCAGCCGCTGTAGCCCAGCGTGATCAGCACCCGCTTGGGGCCGGCGCCGTTGGACATGGCCTCCAGCACGTCGCGACTGGTGGTCATCTCCAGCCCGCCGGGTACCGACATCGTCGAGCTGTAGGCCGACGGCTCGCTCCCGAGCCTTTCGTGCAGCACGAACCCGCGCTCGGTCTGCACCGGGCCACCGAAGTAGACCGGCAGTTCGGCCAGTTCTTCGCGGTCCAGCGACAACTCGACCTTCTCGAACAGGTTCTTGAGCTTGATGTCGATCGGCTTGTTGATCACCAGCCCGAGCGCACCCTTCTCGTTGTGCTCGCACAGGTAGACCACGGTGCCGGCGAAGGTGTCGTCGGCCATGCCCGGCATGGCGATCAGGAACTGATTGGTCAGATCGATGCGGGAGCCGGAAGCCATGCACACATTTTATTCCGGCGGCACACTCCGGGGGTGAACAAAGCTTTCGATCGCGCCCTGGTCTGGCTGCGCCGCGACCTGCGGGTCGACGACCACGCGGCGCTGTACCACGCACTGCGCTCCGCCCGCCAGGTCTGGTGCGCCTTCGTCTTCGACCGCGAGATCCTCGACCCCCTGCCGCGTGCCGACCGCCGCGTGGAGTTCATTCGCGACAGCCTGGTCGGCGTCGATGCCGAGTTGCGCGCCCACGCCGCGTCACATGGCGTCGAAGGGGCCGGCCTGCTGGTGCGCCACGGCCGGGCCACCGACGAGATCGTCGCGCTGGCGGCGTCGCTGGGCGTGCAGGCGGTGTATGCCAACCACGACGACGAGCCCGCGGCAGTGGCACGCGACGCGCGTGTGCGTGGTCGCCTGGCCGACGCCGGCATCGTGCTGCACACCTCGAAGGACCACGTGATCTTCGAGGGCTCGGAGGTGATGACGCAGACCGGCAGTGCCTACTCGGTGTTCACGCCCTACAAGAACGCGTGGCTGGCGAAGGCAGAGCCCTTCTTCCTGTCGGCCTACCCGGTGGCGCGCCACGCCGGCGCGCTGGCGCCGCTGCCGGCGCACGCCGGCGGCATTCCCGACCTGGCCAGCCTGGGCTTCCAGGCGACGAACCTGCACACGCTCAAGCTGCCCAGCGGTCCGGCCGGCGCCCAGGAACTGCTCGACGACTTCCTTCAGCGCATCGACCGCTACCACGAGACACGCGACTTCCCGGCGGTGAAGGGGCCGAGTTACCTGAGCACGCACCTGCGTTTCGGCACCGTCTCGATCCGCCGCCTGGCGCGCGAGGCCCAGCAGCGCCGCCTGGCCGGCTCGCGCGGGGCCGAAGTGTGGCTGTCGGAACTGGTCTGGCGCGACTTCTACCATCAGATCCTGCACCACCACCCACGGGTCGTCGGCCACGCCTTCAAGCCTGAGTACGACGCCATCCGCTGGGAGCACGGCAAACATGCCGACCAGTGGTTCGAGGCCTGGTGCGAGGGCCGCACCGGCTACCCGCTGGTCGACGCGGCGATGCACCAGATCAACCAGACCGGCTACATGCACAACCGCCTTCGCATGGTCGTGGCCAGCTTCCTGGTCAAGGACCTCGGGCTGGACTGGCGCTGGGGCGAGCGCTACTTCGCCGAGAAGCTCAACGACTTCGACCTCGCCGCCAACAACAGCGGCTGGCAATGGGCGGCCTCCACGGGCTGCGACGCACAGCCCTACTTCCGCATCTTCAACCCGGTGAACCAGAGCGAGAAGTTCGATCCGCAGGGCCGCTTCATCCGGCGTTACCTGCCGCAACTGGCCAGGCTGCCCGACAAGCTGATCCATGCGCCCTGGCTGGCCCGCCCGGTCGATCTCGCTGCCGCCGAGGTGCAACTGGGCGTCCACTACCCGCAGCGGCTGGTGGCGCACGACGAGGCGCGCGAACGCACGCTGGAGCGCTACGCGGTCGTCAAGCGGCCACCGGCGCGCTGAATCGGCTCAGCGTCCGTGGTGCTCGGCAAAGCGCGCCACGATGCTGCGAAATCGCTCGGGCCATTGCTGCAGGCCCTGTGCGTCACCTTCGAAGACCTGGCGCAGGAAGGCCAGCGAGAGTTCCTGCGTGGCCGCCTTGACTTGCGGGTTGAGCGTGGCACCACCGGTGCCCGCTCGGTCGGTGAACATGCTGTGCGAGCCCCCTTCGAACATCGCCAGCACCTTGCGGGCGCTGCCGGTGGCGTCGAACACCGCCAGCCTGTCGTCGGC
>Ga0075163_10002522_pt1 | contig 24582 bp, 23 predicted proteins | sample JI1023141ADNA_FD_71478 | JGI IMG/M metagenome (GOLD analysis project Ga0075163, IMG submission 71478) | Wastewater effluent complex algal communities from Wisconsin, to seasonally profile nutrient transformation and Carbon sequestration -... | ecosystem: Engineered > WWTP > Effluent > Algae... | reverse complement strand
CGCTGCGAAGAAAAGGATGGCCGCGACGACGGCAAGGCTGACCAAATTCCAAACAGAAGTCTGAACGGCCAACCTCTGCGCGCGGCGCAATCCGCGACGGTGATTCAACTCCGCATACGCAGGCAGAAATGCCTCGGGCAATCCGCCGCCAACGACTGCGGCGAGAAACGAGAGGAATGAAAACGAGAGCAGGAAGGCATCAAGCGAGTCACCCGTGCCGAAGCGATGGGCGACGGCGGCGTCCTTGAAAAACGAGGCGGCTTTCGCGACGAGCGTGAGCATTGCGACAGTCGCAATGCCGGAGAGCATCGCGCGCAGAACGCTCCGCCCAGCAAGGAAGCGGGTGATGCGCAGACGAAGTCCGCCGTCGCTGGAGATCAAGGATTCCATGAAAACAAGCTTCAAATCTCCACCTCCCGCAGCGCACGGGCAACACCATTGATCCGATGTGCGCGAGGTTTTTTCAGCGTCTCACGCGCGAGACTCCAGACAGCCACGATTCCCATGGATGCAAACACAGACACGACCGCGAACTCTGAACGGATGGAGATGTCCCTGCCGTTGATCACCCTGTTGCCCGCCGTTTTCATCAGTAGGCGTTCTCGCGACGCACGACGGTGAGCAGCATGATCTGGAGATCGAGCATGATGCTCCAGTTCTCAAGGTACCAGAGGTCGCACTTGATGCGCTCGGAGAGATCGGTGTCGCCTCTCCATCCCTTCACCTGCGCCCAGCCGGTCATCCCGGGCTTCGCGTTATGACGGGCTTGGTAGTGCGGGATCTCGTGCTTGAAATTCCGGATCAACTCGGGGCGCTCAGGACGCGGACCGACGAGGCTCATGTCGCCCTTGAGCACGTTCCAGAACTGCGGCAGCTCGTCGATGTTCCATTTGCGCATGAAGGCTCCGACGCGAAGGCGGCGGGGGTCATCCTTCACGCACCACTTGGCTCCGGTCCCCTGCTCCGCGTTGAGCTTCATCGAGCGGATCTTGATGATGTCGAAGGTGCGACCGTCGATGCCGGTGCGACGTTGGCGGTAGAATATTGCGCCGGGAGACTCCATGCGGACCAGCGCGCCAAAGAAGGCAATCACTGGAGAAAACAAAATCAGGCCGAAGATTGCCCCGACGACATCCAGGGCACGTTTCAATGCAACATTGAAACTGCTATCGAGAGGCAGGCGATCAATGCCAAGAATGGGTGTGCCCGCGACGGTTTCGAGATGAAGGCCGGAAACAAAGATGCGGAAGCAGGAAGGGATGACTTTGAAGTTCACCAGCTCGCGCTCACACAAGTTCGACAACTCGACAATCTGATCACGCGGGCCACTCAGGTCTGAAAGCACCACCATGTCCGCCTGATGGCGGCCCAGAATGGCCTCCATCTCGGAAATGGTTCCGAGGCGAGGGACATCCGATGTGGGGGATGTGGCACCAGCGGCATTCGTTTTCGTGTCCACCCATCCAAGCACATCAAAGGCGGAGGCTTCGTCCTTCTTGAGGGACTTGGCAAAGTGGTCAGCATCCTCATTCCAGCCGACGAAGATGGTGCGCTGACGCAGCGCGGCGATCCTGCGACCGCTGCGAAGAAAAACATCGTAGGCCCGGCGCCACGCGACCAGGAGGATCAGCACGCAGGCACCATTGAGCGCCATGTAGATGCGGGAGATGGGCGGATTGATCTTGAAGGCAAGGGTCACGGCAAGAAATCCAGCCGTCCAGATCAACACCCCGACGGTGATGCGGTCAGCCACCCAGCGGGAGCGCAGCAGAGAGGCGCGATTGTAGATCCCCTGCTTGGCCAGCACGGCAACCAACGTCAGACTGCCGAACGCGACATGGCCGCCATACTGCTCCAGCGTCTGGCTCTCGAAGACACCCACGTCACGAAGACCTGTGTGGAAGCGAATCCAGAATGCAGCCACGGCTCCGAGCACTGCCATCACCCAGTCACCAGCGATCGCGACATACACCCAGGTATGCGGTGGCCGTTTGGCCGTCGTTCGGCGCGCGAGCCTGCCTTCGTCCCAGGCTGGCAAGCCGATGTGAGTGTCTGCCACAGCCACGGTTGCCGCGCAGGTGTTCGAGACTTCCGGCATTGCTGAGCCTCCATTGGCAAGGCGGTTCCTCACCTTTGCCTTGGTGGGGGGGAAGACGGTTTTGAGGCGGAGTGCTTTGAAGTCCATATGAGTATCGTATGTGTGCAAATTATATCAATTATGATTCTCATTGCAATGCAAATTATGGAAATAATTGTTTAATCTGATTCCTCACAGCTTGGAATGAACCCGGCAACTCTCAAATTCCCCCGAGACTGCCGCCATCTGAACCGTGGCAACGCCCCTCGCACCCCATCGAAGACACCGTCAACGGTGAGACCTTCACAAAATAGAAACTCGCTCGTCCATTGAGCAGATTCGGGAGCGTCCACCGCCTCGCCATGAGTCTAGCCCCCACCGCACTCGAGGTGCCCATGAAAACATATCGCCCCATGGAAAGATTAAGCTTTTCGCCAATTCCCACCATGATAGAGTCAGCGCCCTTTCACAGCCCGTGCTGGCTTTTGTTATTCAGTATCAAGCAACGTCACAGGTCGCCGAGCGACCAATGGCGGCAGCTTGCCCGGATCTCGCCCATCTCGATTTCGCCCTCAAACGCCTACCATGATCGTCCTTGGCATCAATGCCTATCACGGTGATTCCTCCGCCGCCATCATCCGCGATGGAAAACTCATCGCCGCCGTCGAGGAGGAGCGCTTCCGCCGCATCAAGCACTGGGCCGGCCTGCCCACGCTCTCAATGCAGTATTGCCTCAAGGAGGCTGGCATCCGCTTCAGCGAACTGGAGCACATCGCGATCAACCTGAACCCGAAGGTCAACAACCTGCGCCGCCTGCTTTTCATCCTGCGCAAGCGGCCGGACCTGAAGCTCATCTTTGAGCGGCTGAGAAAACGCGCGCAGACCAAGTCCGTGCGCGACTCCATCGCCGAAGCGTTCCCTGGAGAGACAATGAAGGCGCAGGTGCATCACATCGAGCATCACCTCACGCATTTGGCTTCGTCGTACCTATGCAGCCCGTTCAAGGATGCGATCAACGTCTCGGTCGATGGCATGGGTGACTTCGCCTCCGCCGCCTGGGGCAAGGGCACCGATGGCCGCATCGACATTGAGGGCCGCGTGTTCTTCCCGCACTCGCTGGGCATCTTTTACTCCGCGCTCACCCAATGGCTCGGCTTCCCGCACTACGGCGACGAGTACAAAGTCATGGGCCTAGCACCCTACGGCGAGCCAAAGCACATGGACCTCATGCGCCAGATCGTGCGACTGAAGAACGACGGCGGCTTTGAACTCGATCTCCAGTATTTCCGCCACCATCGCGAAAGCGTGAACTACACCTGGGACAACGGCTCTCCCGACTGCGGCACGATGTACTCTCCCGCGCTGGAGGAGCTCCTCGGTCCCGTGCGCAAAAAAGACGAGCCTCTCTCGCAGCGGCACAAGGACCTGGCCCGCAGCGTGCAAGCGATGTATGAGGAAGCCTTCTTCCACCTTTGCAACACGCTGCACAAAAAGCACGGCGGCGAGAACCTCACCGTCTCCGGTGGCTGCGGCATGAACTCGGTGGCAAACGGGAAGATCTACCGCCACACGCCCTTCAAGCACGTCTATATCCAGAGCGCGGCTGGCGACGCTGGCGGCGCGATCGGCGCGGCGCTCATCGCGGCGCAACAACTCGGTGAGAAATCGCCGCGCTTCCACATGAGCCACGCCTACTACGGCCCACAATCGAGCGACGCGGAGAACCAGGCGCTGCTTGAATCACGGGCCGATGCCATCAAAGCCGCAGGCTGCTCCGTGACCGAATTCAAAGACACAGGGGAGCTTTGCAGAACGACCGCGCAGGCCATCAGCGAAGGCAAAGTCATCGGCTGGTTCCAAGGCCGTCTTGAATGGGGGCCCCGCGCGCTGGGGAACCGCAGCATCCTCGGAGATCCGCGCCGTGCGGACATGAAGGACATTTTGAATTTGAAAATCAAACGCCGCGAGAGCTTCCGCCCGTTCGCACCATCGATCCTGCGTGAGGAGACGGCGAACTGGTTCGAGGAGGAAGACGATGTGCCCTTCATGATGCAAGTCTTCCAGGTGCGCGAGGAAAAGCGCGCCATCGTCCCCTGCACCACTCACGTCGATGGCTCGGGCCGACTGCAGACCGTGCATCGCGAGACCAATCCGCTCTACCACCAGCTCATCAGCGCCTTCCGCGACATCACGGGCGTGCCCATGGTTCTGAACACCAGCTTCAACGAAAACGAACCCGTCGTCTGTCGCCCACAAGAGGCGCTCGACTGCTTCCTCCGCACCAAGATGGACGTGCTCGTCCTCGGCTCCTGGATGGTGCGTCGCTAACCTCATTTAAATCATGCCAAAAAAAGTACTCGTCCTCTTCGGCACACGCCCTGAAGTCATCAAACTGGCTCCGGTGGTCAAGGAACTCCGCAGCCGCCCCGGCGAGTTTGAAACCATCGCCTGCTCCACCGGCCAGCACCGTGAGATGCTCGATCAAGCGATGAGCGTCTTCAAACTCACCGCCGATCTCGACCTCAATCTGATGACGCCCGGCCAGACGCTTGCCGGACTCACCAGCCTGCTCTTCAAAGCCATCGACAACGCCATCGAGGAAACCAAGCCCGACGCCATCGTCGTGCAGGGCGACACCACCAGCGCATTCGTCGGCGGCATGTGTGGCTTCTACCGCAGGCTCACCGTCGGCCACGTCGAGGCAGGACTCCGCACCGGCAACATCTGGGCGCCCTTCCCCGAGGAAGTGAACCGCTGCATCGTCGGCAAGATCGCCACGCACCACTTCGCGCCCACCGACCGCTCCCGGCAGAATTTGCTGCGCGAAAACGTGCCGGACTCGCAGATCGCCGTCACCGGTAACACCGTCGTCGATGCGCTCCACTGGATGCAGCAAAACAACGCGCTCCAAGCCACCGACGAAATCCCCGCCGACATCATTCCCGCCCTCGGTGCGCACCGACTCATCCTCGTCACCAGTCATCGGCGCGAGTCATTCGGCGGCGGACTGGAGAGCACCTTCCGCACCCTCGTCCGCATCGCCAATGAGTTCCCCGACACGCTCATCGTCTATCCGGTTCACCTGAACCCCAACGTGCAGGCCCCAGCAAAGGCATTGCTCGCCGACCATCCGCGCATTCGGCTGCTGCCACCCGTTTCCTATTCAGCGCTGCTGTGGCTCATGTCGAAGTCGCACATCATCCTCAGCGACTCCGGCGGCATTCAGGAAGAAGCACCCAGCTTCTCCAAGCCCCTCCTCGTCTTGCGTGACACCACCGAGCGGCCTGAGGCCGTCGACGCCGGATGCGCCATCCTCGTTGGCACCGATGAGCAAATGATATTCTCCCACGCATCGAAGCTTCTCTCCGACCCCACCGCCTACGCCGCCATGGCCGGCAAGCCCAATCCCTTCGGCGATGGCACCGCGTCCCAGAAAATCGCCGACATCCTTTCGCGCTAGGCCATCTCCACCCGCATGAACCAAATCATCATCGAAGCAGGCCGCACTGAGGCGCATTACTGGCGCGACCTGTGGCGCTTCCGCGAGCTTTTCGGATTCCTCGCTTGGCGGGACATTCTCGTGCGCTACAAGCAGACCGTGATCGGCGTGGCTTGGGCCGTGGTGCGTCCTCTGCTCACCATCATCGTCGGCACCGGCATCTTTGGCGGACTGGCAAAAATGCCCTCAGACGGCGTGCCCTACGCCATCATGGTGTGCGCCGGCACGCTGCCTTGGTACTTTTTCAGCAGCGCGCTCAGCGAGTCCGCAGGCAGCCTCGTGGGAAATGCGAATCTCATCTCCAAAATCTATTTTCCCCGACTCATCTTGCCAGCCAGCGCCGTGGTCGTCGCTTTTGTCGATTTCGCCATCTCGCTGGTCATTCTCGGCTGCCTCATGCTCTGGTACGGCATGATGCCAACCTGGCGTCTTCTCCTCCTCCCGGCCTTCATCGCCCTCGCATTCCTCAGTGCCATGGGCCCCGGTCTGCTCTTCACCGCGCTCAATGTGAAGTACCGCGACTTCCGTTACATCATCCCCTTCGTCGTGCAGTTCGGCCTCTTCGTCTCGCCGGTCTTTTACAGCACCACCGCGATTCAGGAGCGCTACGGCGACATGGGCCGCCTCATCGTCGCCATCAATCCCGTCGTCGGCATCATCGACGGTTTCCGCTGGGCCATTTGCGGCACGACAGAGTTGCACATGGAAAGCTTCATCTTGTCCACCGCACTCAGTATCTTATTTCTCATTCTCGGTGTCTGGTACTTCCGCAAGACGGAGAAGACCTTCGCTGATGTCATCTGATGATCTCCGCATGTGCGCGAGAGCGATTCAATGCCCGGAAAAACATGGTTGCGTCGATGGGTGCCCCTGCTCGGTGGCGTCGTCGCGGCGCAATCACTGGTTCAGGGCATCAATGCGCTATCCGGCATCTTGCTTGTGTGGTTTCTTCCGCGCGACAGCGCCTACGCCTGGTTCACGGTGGCTAGTTCCATGATGCTGCTCGCCACATTGCTTACGGACGCCGGCATGATGTCCGCCACCAACACCCTCGGCGGCCCGGTCTGGCAGGAACGGGAGAAATTCTCTCGGGTGATCCAAGCCGTGTTGCGCCACCAGCGCGGGCTCGTCGCCCTCGCCGTTTTCATTGTGGTTCCATGGATGCTCGTGCTGCTGCAGCGTCTCAATGGGCCGCTCTGGGCCACGTCTCTCGCCGCGGTGGCAGTCATGTTGTCAGCCTGGCAGACGTCCTCGGCGCAGATTTTCAGCTCTGTCAACCGGCTGCATTCGATGCTGCGCCCGCAACTCATCGCTGAGACGGCAACGGCCGTGATCCGGCTGCTGCTAACGGCAGGCTGCCTTGTGGCGGCGTGGTTCTTCTCAGGACATGCCGACATCGATTCCTTTCCCGGCAAGGTTCCCCCCGGCCCGGTTTTTGTGGCCGTGCTGGTGGCTGCCGCGCTTCCCTCGATTTATTTCCATTTCAGCGTGAAACGGAGCGCCTTGCAGGTGCTGGCTCCTTTCACCGGTCCCGCACATGAGTATGATGTGGCCATCCGCCGGATCATCCGACAGACGGCGGGATTCACGATTTATTACTGTCTGCAAGGGCAGATGAGCATCTGGTTGATCAGTTGGTTTGGCGTAACTGCCCAGGTGGCTGATATCGGGGCGCTTGGCAGGCTGGGGATGTTGTTTGCCGTGGCCAGCGGGCCACTCGTGCAGATTGTCATCCCCTCTTTTGCACGCAGCACGGACCGCCATCAGTTGCGGCGGCTGGTTTTCCGCGTGTGCGGATCGTACGCCTTGTTCGCCACCGGCATCCTGCTGCTGGTCACTTTCATACCTGGGCCGGTGCTCTGGTTGCTGGGACCGCAGTATGGCCACCTTGGGGCGGCGCTTCCGCTGGTCGTGCTCGGCCTCACGTCCGCCGCCTACTCAGGCATCCTCTGGGGTCTGGTGCTGGCGCGTGGCTGGGTGAAGACCTCCGCTCTCATCATCCCCGTCGGCCTCGCCGCCCAACTCGCGGGAGTTTTCATCTTTGATTTCACCAGTGTCACCGGAGTGCTCGAGTTCAATCTCTTCACCTCAGTCCCCGCAGTCCTGCTTGCATGCCTCATCGCCCGCACGGGGTTTTCGCGATGGAAGGAAGTTTCGACTGATCCGGGCTGACTTCCTCTCACACCAGAGCCCCGTCCACATCTGGGATAGGCACCAATGCCATCAAACCCACCCATAACCCCGCAGGATTCGGATGATTTCCGCATCCTGGAGTCCAAAGATGAGGCCGATTCTTTGGACCCGAAGCCTCATTCTTTTCTGCCGGGGTTTCGAAGAATGTTGGAGCACCCTTCCGCCCAAGTGAAGACGAAGTGCCCGGCATCATATCGCATTAGTCTCGCGGCGGGAGTCGCAGCTTTGGCATTATTGGCCGTACTGATTGCCATGAGTCCAGCAAGACTCACTTATGATGAGCCTGATCACCTGAGACTGGCGCAGCACGTCGAAGAGATCGGGTGGCCGGCGGCCTTGAATTCTCTAGACAATCATTGCGCCACGGGTCCTCTCCAGCCTGCCGCACAAGTGGCCGCCTCTCCTTTGACACTTCTTCAGGCACCGGCGGTCCGCTGGGTCAATTTTGTCTTTCTAATCGTTGTGATCATCACCCTTGCCGGATCATCCGGGAGCAATTCTGTGCAAAGGGCTTGGTTGACCGGACTTTCAATTCTGGCAGTGCCATTCTTTTGGCCGACGGTTGGATTGGCTCTCACTGAGTTGCCGGCTCTCGCGGCATTCAGCGTTTTCGTTCTAGCCATGCGCCGGATTCTCACACATCCCGGCAGCCCGACCTCGACTCCGGCTCTTTCATGGGCCTGTGTAGCCGGAGTTTCCCTCGGCACAGCCATATTGGGCCGGCAGACTTACTTGGTCGTCATTCCGGCGGTTGTCGCCTTGTTTGCCATCTCTCCCCGAAACTGGTCCGCCTGGCTTCTCTGTCTGGTGCTTGCAGGCTTCACTTGTGGATGGCTCTTCGTTTTCTGGGGTGGCATGGTTCCTTCCAACGTCGCATACATCAACAACAACATTCGCCTGGATCATGGAGTGCTCGCATTGAGCTATGTTGCCGCCGCGACGTTGTTTTTGCGGCCCGGCTGGGTGTATCCAAAAAACCGGCTGACACTGGTAGCCTCGCTTGTGCTGGGATTGATCTTGGCGTTCGCCACCCGCCATTATTCAAACCCACCGTCCATTTCCCTGATGACGAAGATTTGCGGAGAGCCGCTGGCATTGTTCGTCGGCTTCTCGATTGGCATGTTAATGACTGCCGCCGGTGTTCTCTGGCTTTGGAACACCCTTCAGGCGGCCTGGGCTGAGCGATTCAATCCGTGGCGCGCCTTCTTGTTTCTGACGCTCTTCGCCCTCTTGGCGGCCCCGATGAAAATCACGCATCTCTTCTCCAGCCGTTATGTGGTTGGATTGCTGGGTGTCCTCATTCTCTATATCGACATGGCTCACGTTTCCGAAAAACTTCTTCCATTTCGCCTGTCGCTGGGCACCGCCTTGGGTGCCGCCTCGCTGTGGATGTATTACTCCTGACGAAAATGCATCCATGCTGACCCATCCTCCATTGCATCCCGGGCGCTACGCATGACTACAGCCCTTGCGCTGACCGCCTGAATCCCGATCCATGTCCGAACCCATCATCCGCGTCGAAAACCTGGGCAAATGCTACCGCATCCACCATGAGTCGCGCGAGCGCTACACCGCGTTGCGCGATGTGATCACCCGCAAGGCCAAGAGCCTCCTCAAGCGCTCCACCCCAGTGCCAGCTTCCAGCGAAGAAGACTTCTGGGCGCTCAAAGACGTATCGTTCGAGGTCAACGAAGGCGAGGTCGTCGGCATCATCGGCCGCAACGGCGCAGGCAAATCAACCCTGCTCAAGATCCTCTCCCGCATCACCGAGCCGACCAAGGGCCGCATCACGCTCAATGGCCGCATCGCCAGCCTGTTGGAGGTCGGCACCGGATTCCATCCCGAACTAACCGGGCGCGAGAACATCTTTCTCAACGGAGCCATCCTCGGCATGACCAAGGCGGAGATCAAAGGCAAGTTCGACGAGATCGTCGCCTTCGCTGAGGTGGAGCGGTTTCTCGACACGCCAGTAAAGCGCTACAGCAGCGGCATGTACGTGCGCCTCGCCTTCGCCGTCGCCGCGCATCTGGAACCCGAGATTCTCGTCGTCGATGAAGTGCTGGCCGTCGGTGACGCCGAGTTTCAAAAGAAGTGCCTGGGAAAGATGGGCGAGGTGGCCAAGGGTGGGCGCACGGTCCTTTTCGTCAGCCATCAGATGGCTTCCGTACAAAACCTCTGCCAGACCGGCCTTCTTCTCGCACAAGGAGATCTAATGGAGTCTGGTCCCATAGAAAATGTGATCAAACACTATCTCACGCAGACGCACCATCTCGCTCAATCTTCGCTTGCCTTCCGCAAAGATCGCCAAGGCAGCGGAGCGCTTCGCTTTAAAGAGGTTACACTGACCGACTCTTCGGGAAATGCCGTGGCGGCATTTGATTGCGGCACCTCTGGAATCATGGTGCTGCACATGACCAACAGCCAGGGAAATTCCTTGCGCTCCGTGCGCGTAGCGGTGGGCATAGACAACGACCTAGGCCAGCGCATCACCGTATGGTCCACGCATCTGGCCGCCCAGGATTTATCCGAGGTAAGCGCTGACGTTAAGCGTGTCGAAGTTCACCTTCCACGCATGACGCTGGCTCCTGGCAGGTATGGGTTCACACTCTACTGCAGCATCAATGGTGAAGTTGCCGACTGGATTAAAAACGCTGGCACCTTTGATGTGGAGTCGGGAGACTTTTACGGCACAGGACAGATGCCCGAACCGGGTCAGGGCTGGTTTGTCATGGATCACCGGTTTGCGCTCCTCGCCAGTTAGACGGTTGCACGTCATTATCCTGAATTTCGCTGGAAATCATTCTCGACTGTACCTGTCCTTGAAACTCTTCCTCGGCCGTCTTTTTTCATACTCCAAGGAGGCTTGGAGTCATTGCCGCTCTGGAAGCACAGATCAAAGCTTCGTCGAAATGATGAAGCTTTTCCCACACTGGCTGGGCAGTCTAAAATCGAGCCCCATGGCGGACGGTCAGCCTTGGATCAGTTACTCAGCCATCAAGTTTCTCGATAAATACATCCAAAAGAAAATGGTTGTTTTTGAGTGGGGGGTTGGAGGTTCAAGCCTCTACTTTTCCAACCGCGTTGAAAGGCTAATTTCCGTCGAGCATGAGTCCGAGTGGGCGGAAAAGGTGAAGCTGAGTATGGCAGGAGAGCCACAGATTCCCTGGCAATTGCATGTGATCGCTCCAGAGCCGCAGAACGTGGCTGCAGAGCTTCCAGCCGCCGATCCTGCCTCATTCGCCAGCTCGGTTGAGCCCTTTACGAACTTGTCATTCAATCGCTATGCCCGCTGTATTGATCAGTACGCGGACGCCCTGTTTGACTTGGTTGTCGTTGATGGTCGCAGTCGTGTGTCTTGTGCATCAAGTGGCATGGCCAAGGTCAAACCTGGTGGTTACCTGCTGTTGGATGATGCAGATCGTGATCGCTATGCCTGGGTTCATGAAAAAATGAAGCAGGAGCAGTGGGAGCGCCTCGTTTTTGGTGGACCGACTCCCTATGTTTTGCCGTTTCGCCAGACGGTGATATGGCGCAGACCACTGATCGCTCCCGTGGAGCGGCCCCGCCAAGGCGTTGCGAACTAGCACGCACATGTCTGAGTGTAAAAATCTGTTTCCGTGCTGAATTCAATTCATGTCTGAGCCCATCATTCGCGTCGAGAACCTGGGCAAATGCTACCGCCTTCACCACGAGTCACGCGAGCGCTACACCGCCCTGCGCGATGTGATCGCACGGAAAGTGAAGGGTCTGTTTCATCCTTCATCCTTCATCCCTCATCCTTCGTCCGATGAGGACTTCTGGGCGCTCAAGGATGTGTCCTTTGAAGTCAATCAAGGCGAAGCTGTCGGCATCATCGGACGCAATGGTGCTGGTAAATCCACGTTACTCAAGATTCTATCCCGCATCACAGAACCAACCAAGGGGCGGATCACACTCAATGGCCGAATCGCCAGTCTGCTGGAGGTTGGCACCGGCTTTCATCCAGAATTGACTGGCCGAGAGAATATCTTTCTCAACGGAGCCATCCTTGGAATGACCAAGGCTGAGATCAAAAATAAATTCGATGAGATCATTGCCTTCGCTGAGGTGGAGAGATTTCTCGATACACCTGTGAAACGATACTCCTCAGGCATGTATGTGCGCTTGGCATTTGCCGTCGCGGCTCATCTCGAGCCTGAGATCATGGTAGTTGATGAAGTTCTGGCTGTAGGCGATGCGCAGTTTCAGAATAAGTGTCTTGGTAAAATGGAGAGTGCTTCCAAAAGTGGACGAACCGTATTGTTTGTGAGCCACAATGTTTCGGCATTACAAACACTCTGCAATCGTGGCGTCGTATTAAACGCTGGCACGGTTGCTTTTAGTGGTTCGATAAGCGAAGCAGTTCGGCATTATTCTCAAATTTCCAGCCAGACAGAAGGGTATTATTGCGCCGAACCCAAAACGCAAATGCCTTCGGTTTCAAAGATAGAATTGCCCTGTTTATTACCTGGGGCAGTGCATATGAGTGGTTCACGACTTGTTGTACGAATTACAGTACATTCTCCTTCCACAGTCAAAAATGGATGCTTGTCCGTTCAAATTGTGAACCAAACCGGAACTCCTGTGCTGCATTTAAGATCCTATGATCATGCTGTGTACTTTGGTCATAAAGAAGGTTATGTGACACTCGAATGTGCTGTTGATAATTGCTGGTTAAACGTCGGGTCATACACTTTGAGTGTTTATCTCAGTGATCCCCCCGGTGGAGAGATCTATGAACGTTTGTCCGGTGTTTGTTCATTTTCCGTTTTGGTAGAGGATCAGCTCGCGCTTTTCGGCTGGCGTCCGGAAGCTTGTTGTTACATTGCCCCGGAGTCGTGGACCTCAGTCAAATAGCAGGACTTGGCTTTGGATTAACCAATACGAACTGCCACATGGCAAAATCAGGTCTGATAAGTCCTAATCAACGCACCATTCATGGACGGAAACGAAACGGTCATCTTCCCACCAGCTCATCTCCGCGATCTGCGCAGTGCGGCCTTTAATCGTCAACAGTCTGCGCCAAACAGAACGGACTACTACTACCTTCATTTCTCGGATCTATTGCTGGCTGTGCGTGCCCATGCATCAGCCGAGCCACTGACGATTTTGGATTTTGGTGCGGGCGGCTCTCCTTATAAATTTTTGTTCCCAAACGCCCAATACAAGACTGCGGATCTAGAGGGCGCAGGTTCAGATTTTGTGATCAACAAGGAGGGCTACATCAACGCGCCAGACCAGCACTTTGATCTGGTCCTTTCCACTCAAGTGCTGGAACACTGCCGATTTCCTGATCGCTATCTCAGCGAAGCCGCCAGAGTTCTGAAGGCAGATGGCAAATTAGTTTTATCAACACATGGTCTTTTTGAGGAGCACGGCTGCCCGTATGATTTCTTCCGCTGGACGGCCGGCGGCCTGCGCTCAGTGATAGAGGAGAATGGCTTCACGGTGGACTCCATGGCCAAAGTGACTTCCGGTCCAAGAGCTGCGCTTCATCTTCTGCAAAGCGCGCTTTCACAACGTTTGCTCGACAATAAAATATTGTTAGTGAGGTTGCTCGGACGGCCTCTGTTCAGGATACTTCTAGCGCGCCGGTTTTGGAATGCATTCTTAGATCGTGCCTTTCCCGAATATCGCATTGTGAAATCGAATGATCTTCCATTAACCAACACCTATGTTGCTTTGCTTGCCTCAGCTCGACTGAGAAAAACTTCTCACTATTCTATCGAAAAAAACTGAACGAAAGTGTGACGCTAGGTGCTTAGGTCTGGAAACATTTTTTCACATTTGGTGTCGATCTTTATGTGGCGACTGGTGTCAAGCCGACATTTACCATCGCCATTTTCAAAATGCGACTCGCGTATGAGACACCCGCAAAGATTTGCCCCCAATAACCAAGTGTTGGCGTGCAGATAACACCCTCACTGCCAAACGCAAGATTGCCTTCTCTCGATGGTTGGCGTGCGGTCAGCATTATTCTTGTCCTAGGAGCGCATTGCGCACACTCGCAGTCATTTCCTCTGGCGCTCAAGCAATTGTTTTATTGGGTGTTTGATGGAGCATTGGGCGTGCGTATTTTTTTCGTAATCAGTGGTCTCTTAATTTCGTGGCTCATGCTCATTGAGTACGAACGTTGCGGTAAAGTCGATTTGAGGCAGTTCTATATTCGTCGTTCACTACGGATACTCCCAGTTTATGGCGCTTTCCTTCTGACCCTCTATGCCATGCAGGAGATCAGTACTTATCAGCAATCTGGTTGCGTGTGGATTGCGAACCTCACTTTCACAACAAATTTCTTGGATCGAGATCAAATTGAAAATACAGCATGTGGTCATCTTTGGACACTGGCGGTCGAAGAGCAGTTTTATTTAGTGTGGCCCGGGCTTTTCGTAGCTCTCAGAGCTAACGGCTCTCTTGCAAAGGGGATTTGTGTTCTCGTCGTCACTCTAATTGTTGCGCCAGTATCTAGAGTGATTGCATATCTTTGCTTGGCGGATACGACACTTGTTGAACAGTTTTTCGGACCGTGGTCCTCGTTGTTGTTTATTGATTCATTGGGCGTCGGTTGTATTTGTGCTTTCTTGCTGGCCAAGAGATTCGAGTTGATGAACGCTTTGCTAACGACGAATTCAGGGGCAGCGGCGGCAATGGCAGTTATGTGTATCGCCCTTCCTCTTGTTTGCAGTCGACTGATGATCTGGGGCAAATTCCTAGTTCCCTTCGGCCCCCTAATACAGGCGTTCGGGATTGGGGCACTCCTCATTCAGAGTATTCTGCTCCCTTCCAACTTTTTCTATCGCCTCCTGAATGTTCAGTTTGTGGCAAACTTTGGCATTTTGTCCTACAGCATTTATATCTGGCACCAGTTGTTCTGGATCGACCCTGCTATCCTTGGTGCCCGTGATTCCTGGTGGAATACTTTTCCCGGTTGGCTGGTCCCCTCATTGCTGCTCGCAGTCATCTCTTATTATTGTTTGGAGCGTCCTCTGTTTCGAATGAGGCAGAGAGCATTTCGAAGTTGAGAACGCATCAGCGTGTAATGAAAGGATCCCAGGTAAATAGATGATCCAGACTCTCCCAAAAAAGCGTTTGGACATGACCAGTTCCAATTTCAGTCCGAAAGTGACTCTCCTAAATTACGCCGACGACCGTTTTGGTCACAAGGGAAAGGTGTTCAAAAATTGCCAGAAGATAATGTCTGAATCTGCGATGAAGCATGGCTTTGACGAAGTGGTGTCCTGGAACTGGGAGATGCTCGCTTCCACCGACTTTTATCGAGCGAACAAGGCATACCTGGACAGACCCTACCACCTTAATGGTTTTGTATTCAAACCCCACCTCACCTTGCGGGTCTTGAGTGAACTCAATGAAGGGGACATTCTGATCTATTATGATTCAGGTGATGGCTCTCACGTCTTTGATACTTCAGTCAAACCTCTCGTCGAGATGTGTGTCGCCAACGGTGGCACGCTGATTCACCAATGGGGAGATACCAATCAGAAGTGGACCAAACGAGATTGCTTCTTTTTTATGGGTGTCGATACACCTGAATATCATCAGGCCACCGCCATGCAGGCCACATGGTTTGTTCTGCAAAAAAACGCCTTCACTGTAAAACTAGCGGAGGAGTATTTGCACTACACCCTTGATGAGCGCATCGCATCCTACGACAACGCACGGGTTTGCGGACTTCCTGATCTGCCAGGGTTTGTTGAAAATCGCGGAGATCAGTCTGTGCTGTCTTTGCTAGCTCAAAAATATCATCTCAAGACCTTCCGTGGTGCTGGTGGCCACGATAACAGGGTGATCGGTAACTTTATGCGTTGGTACACATTTAGAGGTCGATGCCGAATTCTGTTTGATCGGGCATGTAAGCTGAAGCTGCGCTTATCACGCGGAGTCATGAGAAGGCTGCGGTCAAAAGTGAGTCATTTGGACTGACCCTTTCAGTTGATGATCAGTGAAAACGATAGCAGGCCAAAGGCAATGGGAGTGAATCCCAAGGTCTTGGTCACGGGGATTGACCTTCCGCATTATAGCACAGCCGGGGGCATTTTGTTACATCGGCTTTTTCAGGGTTGGCCACTTGGTTCCATGCTTTGTCTTGGACCAGTTCTGCCTGCCGGGGCAGAGGCTTTGAATTGTCCATTCAACTTCTATGAGCCGCCTTTCGAGCGGATGGCAAAATCGCGCTTTTCTAGCTTGGCTCGCCTCTTGCGAACCCTGAAATTGTTGCCCATAGGCAAGCTTGACAGTCATATCCCGGCCAGCTTTAGACCTGATGTGGTTGTACATGTCCTATCGAGTCTGGGCTACTCCGAAGCTGCCTGCGACTATTCAGTTCGCTTAGGTGTGCCTCTTGTCCTGATTGTGCATGATGACCCTGAGGAGTTTAACGCGGGTTACTCATGGGCGCGTCATCTTATCTGCGAGCGATTCCGTCGCATTTACCGTCACGCAAGTCGTCGACTATGTGTTTCACCTGAGCTGGAAGCCTGCTTGCGCGAGCGCTACGGAGTCAGTGGAGAAGTCATGTACCCCAACCGAAGTGAACACACCACTCCACGAGCAGCACAGTCCGCCATCTCCTTGAAAATTCCGGGTAGCCTGACTCTTGGATACGCGGGTGGTCTAAACTATGGCTATGGTCCTAGACTCATTGAGTTAGCCCCGGTTCTTCGAGAGTCTGGAGCAACGGTGCGTGTTTATGGAGGGTCTCTTCCTGTCTCGACTTACTCCGATGTGTTGGTGAGCAGGGGAAGAACCAGCACTCCGGAACTCATGTGGGAGAGCCTCAAGGAGGAATGTGACGCCGTATTACTTCCCTATTGCTATCCCAATCATGGGCATCAAGCACTCTATCGCACGCATTTTCCGAGCAAGCTGCCAGAGTATTTGGCCTTGGGAATGCCCCTCGTTATTGCAGGGCCAGAGTATGCGACAGGGGTGAAATGGGGAATAAGAAATCCCAACTCCTGCATCGTGATTACTGCGCGTGATGGCCAGCCATGGACATCAGAACTCGTTCGACTGAGGGACGACTCCAACCTTCGGGTGCAATTGTCCATGAACGCCATTCTTGCGGGCAACCGGGACTTTGAACCGAAGGCAATTCGTACCTTTTTCCAACAAGCCATTATTGGCACGGCTGCGGAATTTAAGAATAGCCAGTCTCCTTAGATCTTAGTTTTTGCCCTATCATGATCATCTACGAAGGCACCTGCGTTTCATGCCATCGGCCAAAACCTACGGTTGATTTGTCCATCAGTGTTCGCCCATGAACAAAAGACTCGTCTCAATCCTTATACCTTGTTTCAACGCAGAATGCTGGATCGGGCACTGCATCGAAAGTGCGCTGGCACAAACTTGGTCGGAGAAGGAGGTCATCGTCGTCGATGATGGCTCCACGGATGGAAGCTTGGAGGTGATCCAAAGTTTTGGGGATCGCATCCGCTTTGAAACCGGGCCGAATCGCGGCGGCAATTTGGCGCGCAATCGGCTGCTAGATCTCTCGCGTGGAGACTGGCTGCAATACCTGGATGCCGATGACTATTTGTTGCCACACAAAATCGAGAAGCAAATGCAGTTCATCGAGGCCAATCCTGGAGTTGATGTGGTTTTTAGCAGGTACATCGTGGAAACCCAATCAGGTGAAGGCATTCGTCAGGCGCTATCTCTCATGCCTGAACCACTTGATCCCTGGTGTCTTCTCATGCGCTGGGATCTTCCACAAACGGGTGCGGTGTTATGGCGAAGACAGGCTGTGATCGATGCCGGAAAATGGAAAGAGGATCAACCCTGTTGCCAGGAAAACGAACTGTATCTTAGAATGCTCAAAGCGGGTTGCGTGTTTTCCTACTGCACGCAATACGGGGCCACTTATCGGCAGTGGGATAGTGGGTCGGTATGCACCAATGATCTTCAAGAGGTCAATCGCCGCCGGCTTGAGATTATCAGTCAAGCTGAGAAGTTCCTGATTTTAAACGGAACCATGAACCATGAGCGAATCTACGTCGCCAATCAATCCCGCTTAGAAGTGGCACGACTGGTCTGGCAATATGATCGCAAGCTTGCGCTTGAGATTGCAAATACCATTCACCTTTCCCAGCCAGATTTTGACCCCGGTGGTTACGGAAAGCGAATCAACTACAGTGCAGCTTACAGATTCAGCTATCGGCGTTTGGGCTTTCAGGCTGCCGAGGTTCTAGCCCAAATTGCGAGAACGTTCACCAGCCTCTAAAGGCCCCATGAAACAAAATGAATATCTCCTTTAATCGGCCGCTCACGGACTATGTCAAAGTTCGCCGTGTGATTGGGGCACTTGTACGGAATCGCAGTTTTTTTGTCGATAGGAAACGCATTACTGGAAAGAGCTATCTGGAGATTGGCTGTGGACCAAATGCTCACGATGGCTTTATCCACATGGATTACGAATGGCTCTCACACATTGATCTGTGCTGGGATGTTACAAAGGGTATTCCTCTTGATTCAGGCAGTCTTGATGGAATCTATACGGAGCATTGTTTGGAGCACTTGCCATTTGCGTCCGTAGATCAGGTGCTGGCCGAGTCCTTTCGGATACTCAAACCTGGAGGTGTCATTCGGATCGTTGTGCCAGATGGTCAGATCTATTTGTCTCGCTATGTCGAGATTATGAATGGAAGAACCGACGTCACGCTACCCTACGCTTTGGATGATTCATACAAGTCGCTCTACAGTCCGATCATGAGTGTTAATCGCATTTTCCGATCACACGGTCACTTGTTCATTCACGATTTTGATATGTTGAAGCAGTTGCTCGAATTGAATCAATTCGTGCAGGTTAGACGGCAGACCTTTGGAGTCGGTATTGATCCAAGAATGCTTATCGATACTGCATCGCGCGAAGTTGAATCGTTATACATTGAGGCAACAAAGCCGGCTGTATAGCATCCTGCTTCAATGGATTGTAGCTGGGAGACGCTGAGATGGAAATATAGTGAATCGTTCGCCGACACAGCCTAGAGTTCTTGGAGCAAGTGCCATTGTTCCCACGCGCCATCGCGCTGAGGTGATGGGACGCACCCTGGATTCGCTACTGGAGCAAGGTGTGCTGCCTGCGGAGTTGATTGTGGTGGATGGCTCGGAGGATGATGTAACGCGTGGTGTGGTTGTGGCTTTTGCGAGGAGTTCAAAAGATCTCTGTAAAGTGAGCTATCTACGTGCAGAAACTCTCGGGGCCGCGGCGCAGCGGAATCAAGGGGTGGCAGCGGCGACGCAGCCGGTGATCTGGTTCTTCGATGACGACATTCTCTTCGAGCCTGAGTGTGTGTCACGTTTGTGGTCGGCACTCCACGCAGCAGACGATGTAGGCGGTGTAAATGCGATGATCACCAACCAGCTCTATCAATCGCCGGGCATAGCCTCGCGCCTCATGTTTCGATTAATGGGGGGGGGCTCATCCGGCTTTGCGGGTCGCCTGCTCGGGCCTGCTGTGAATTTACTGCCGGAAGATCGCGCCGACCTGCCGGAGGTCGTGCCGGTCGAGTGGCTGAACACGACTTGCACAATGTACCGCCGCGAGGCGCTGCCAGTGCCGCCGTTCCCCGCGCACTTCACCGGCTATTCGCTGATGGAGGATGTGACACTGTCGGTCGTTGTCGGCAGAAAATGGAAACTGGTGAATGCGCGGACGGCGCGCATTTACCACGACAGCCAGCCCGGCTCCCACAAGTCCGATCCAGCCGAACTCTCTGCGATGGAACTCATCAACCGTCAGTATGTGATGGCAACGATCCTGGGCCGCAACGGTCTGGTGGATTACGTCCGGCTGTTTCTGTGGGAAGCTTTCCAAATCGTGGCGGGACTGGTCCAGAGCAGTTCCCGCCCTCATTTTTTCAGAATCTTGCGCGGCAAGGGCATGGCGGTGGCCCGCCTGCTCTCGGCCTGACGCCCAACCCTCGCGCTCCATTCCAATGAATCTACACTACGGCTGCGGCCTCGACACTGGTGAAGGCTGGCACAACTGCGATGCTAGTCCGACTTTAAGATTGCAGCGCCTTCCTGTGGTTGGCCCCCTGTTTAAGAAGTGGCTGAAGCCGCGCTTTCCAGACGCCGTTCATTACGGGGACATCGTGCGCGGCATCCATGTTGCGGCTGGATCGTGCGATGCCGTTTACTGTTCCCACATTCTCGAACACCTCGCCCTGGAGGATCTGCGCACAGCCCTCAAACACACGCACGCCTGTCTCAAGCCGGGCGGGCTGTTCCGGGTGGTGGTGCCGGATTTCGCGCAGCAGGTGCTGGCTTACCAGTCGAACCCCAACCCAGAGGCGCTCTCGAATTTCCTGCGTTACACCTATTTGGGCCGTGACAAGCGACCGAAGGGGTTCAAAGCCTTCATCCGGGAGTATTTCGGCAATTCTCACCATCTGTGGATGTGGGATGAAAAAGGCCTCGCGGCGGAACTCCGCGATGCTGGCTTCAGGAGCATCCGCCGATGCCAAGCCGGTGACTCCGCGAACAAGGCCTTCCTCGCCGTCGAGAATCCAGACCGCTTCGACGGTGGACTCGCCTTTGAGTGCGGCAAGTAGCGCCGACCTGTGCGCCCAAAAAGATGTCATCACCAGTGCCTGTCACCGTCGGCATTCCCACCTATTCTCGGGGTGAGCGAGTGCTGGAGCCGATCTCGCGCCTGATGGCGTGCGTTCCTCCGCCTGCGGAGATCATCGTGCATGTCGATGCCAGTGATGGAAATCTTGAGAAGAAGCTGGCCACCACGCATCCCCAGGTGCGGGTCATTTCAAACGCCAGTCGCGTCGGACCGGGCGGAGGTCGGCACCGTTGCCTCCACGCCTCCAGTCATGAAATCTTCGCGTCGTTCGATGATGACTCCTGGCCGGTGGACTCCGATTACTTCACTCGTCTGATGACCCACGTTCAGCGCTCACCTCAAGTCGCCTGCTTTGCCTCGGTGATCGCGCAGAAAGACGAGAGGATGCCCCCTCTCATTGAATCAACCACCGCCGCCACTGATTTCACAGGTTGTGGCTATGCTCTGAGGGCATCGGTCTATCGACGCCTCTCAGGTTTTGTGGATCGCCCGACCGCGTATGGTCTGGAGGAGCGGGACCTGGCGCTGCAACTGCATGATTCTGGACACGAAGTGATGCGTTGCCACGATCTGCGCGTGTTTCATGACACAGATTTCTCCCACCACGACCGCCCAGACATCGTCGCCTCCACCATCCAGAATGCAGCGCTCCTGACTTGGTTGCGCTATCCTGTGGCCCTCTGGCCCTATGGTGCCCTTCAGTTTGCCAATGTGATCTGGTTCATGCTGCGCATGGGGCGACTGGCGGGCATCATCGCCGGACTGCTGGGCGTGCCCGTGTGCCTGTGGAAATACAGGAACCAGCGCAGCCCGCTCAATGCGGGCGGCATTCACTCTTATCTGAAGACGCGCAAAGCTGTGCTTGCTGGTTCAATCGTCCAGCCAGCGTAGTTTTCAGTTGATCCATTTGTTGTGATCGCGAACCCCGAGTTTCAAAACAATCTGCCCTCGGTGCTGATCGGCATCGTGACGCACAATCGCGTGGAGATTCTACCGAAGGCCATCGAGTCCGCGCTCGCGCAGAAAGGCTGCCGCGTACGCGTGTCGGTGATCGACGACTGCTCCACGGACGCGACGCCGGAGTTAGCGCGGCAGTTTCCGCAGGTGGAGTGGACTCGCTGGGAGCCAAACCGTGGCTACATGGCCGCGCGCAACCAGTGGATGAGCGACCCCGACGCGGACTACTTTGTCAGCTTGGACGATGACGCTTGGTTCATGCGCGATGATGAGATCGCGCTCGCCGTGGAGCACATGGAACGCCACCCCGGCGTGGCAGCGGTGGCCTTTGACATCCTTTGCCCCGACCGGACAGAACCCGTCGAGCGTCGCCCCCCCCATCCCACCGGCATCTTCATCGGCTGCGGCCATGTCCTGAAACTGTCCGTGATCCGCAAGGTCGGCTTGTATGACTCCGTGCCCGGCAGCTACGGTGGAGAGGAGAAGGATCTGTGCCTGCGTTTGATCGACGCCGACTACGAGATCGTGGAGATGCCCGGTGTGCATGTCTGGCATGACAAGACCAACGTGGCGCGCGACTTCGCCGCACAGCACCGCTCCGTGGTGTGCAACGACTTGGTGATGACGGCACGCCGCCTTCCCGCATGGCTGTTGCCCGTCGTGCTCCCAGGCAAATGCTGGCGACACTTCACGCACGCTTACCAACATCACATGCTTCCGGCTTGCTTGGAAGGGTTCGAGATTTTCATTCGATCACTGCCGACGGCCTTGAGCACGCGCAAAACCGTGAGCGCACATGCGTTCTGGAAGTTCCGCCTACTTTCGAGAGGGGTTTTGCCAATCACGCCGTTCCAAGAAACGGGTCCCGAGAAGTCTGCATCGTGAATCTAGAATCGATGATCGTGAACGCGCCACGTGGCCTGATGAGCCGCATCAGGCTCCTGTGCTACCGCTTGCTCGGCATGAAACAGGGCGTACGGAACCGCATGGAAGGCGGTGGCCGCTGCCGTCGCATCTCACAGATCGAGATCGGCAGCCACAACGCCTTCACCCAAGGCTGCTGGCTCTGGCCCGAGAACACGGACCATGACCAGACGCGCATCCGAATCGGCGACAACAACTACTTCAACCGCAATGTCATGCTCGATGCCTGCGGGCTCATCGAGATCGGGAACGACAACATGTTCGGACCTGACATCTACATGACGGACAGCAATCACACGTTTGGCACCGGCCTATCGCCTGGCCGCGAGCCGATGCAGAAGGGACGCATCAAGATCGGCAACCGCTGCTGGATCGGCGCCAAAGCGGTGATCCTCAAAGACGTGGAGCTTGGTGACGGCTGCGTCGTCGCCGCTGGTGCGGTTGTCACCAAGAGCTTTCCTTCGGGGTCAATCATCGCAGGCGTTCCAGCCCGCCTGCTTCGTCCAGCCCAACAGTGAAACTCGCCAAGCTTCCCACCATGAGAATCAGCCAATACCTCCTGCACTCGTTTGCGCCGGGCTTGTTCAACGCCAAGGGCACCGTGTACGACCTAGGGGCGAACCACGGCGAGTTTGGCTCGTATCTCGCAGGCAAATTCCAGTCGGTGGTCTGCGTGGAGCCGAACCCTCATCTGGATCTGTCGGGACTGCCTTCCAATGTCCGCGTCCTGCGTTGTGCCGTCGGTTGGCCCGCCTTGAAGTCGTGGTTCAAGGTGAGTGGCGTTGATGTGTATTCGTCGCTGACGGGTGAGACAGACCAGCCCCCCGGAGGAAGCAAGGACATGGTTCAGGTGAGTGTGCGGACGCTCGACGAGTTGTTCGAGCAGCATCCCGATGGCCCTGTTGATTTCGTGAAGATGGACATTGAGGGAGCCGAACTCGATGTCCTGCTCAGTGAGAAAGCGGAAGTGCTGACGCGGATCAAGCAACTCACGGTCGAGTTTCACGATTTCATCGACCCCTCGACGACGCCACGCGTGCTCGCCGCCATCGCGCGCATGAAGAGCCTGGGGTTTGCCTTCTTCCGCTTCTCAGTCACCAACAATGGTGATGTCCTCTTTCTCAACACCCGGCATGTGAAGATCAGCCCACTCGGCAGACTGTGGATCATGTTTCGCTACTGCTGGCTACGCGGGCTGGTCCGCCGAATCTTCAGGAAACTCAGGCCGAGGGCAGAGATACCCGGAGGAGGAAAGTTCCTCGACTGATGAAATCGACGCCATCCATCCTGCTGGCGCATCCCGGCACGCAGTATGCCCCGCATCTGGCGCGTGAGCTGTTCACGCGCGGGTTGCTCAATCGTTTCTGGACGGGATTTGCGCTGGCTTCGCAGGGTGGAGTGACATCGCTATCGAGAATCTTTCCGTCCCGCATTCGCCGACGTCTGGAGACGCGCATGTTGGAGATCCCCGCCGCAAAACTGCGCACACTGCCACTGCTCGACTGGCGAGCGCGAAAAGCAGCGCCCACCATCGGCGAGGAAGCCGCGTTCTTTGAGCGCAACCGGCGGTTTCAAGAGGCCATCCCGGATCGCGAGATTCGCGACGCCAGCACGGTGATTGGTTTCGACACCTCGTCCTGGTTGCTGGGCCGACGCGCGAAGAGCTTGCAACGGAGATTCATCCTGGATCAAAGCATTGGGCATCCCGCCGCCAAGGAGCGCATCTTTGAGAGCCTGCGCCAGCGCTTCCCGGCGTGGAGCACCTCGGCCCCCAGAAAGGCCGACGAGATCCAGGCCGTCGAGCGTGAGGAGCATGAGCTGGCCGACGCCATCGTGGCACCCAGTGATTTCGTGAAGCAGACGCTTTCGATAGAAGGAGTGCAGCCGAGCAAGATTCACGTCATCCCGTTTGGCACCGACCTCAGCTTGTTTCATCCGCCCGACAAACGCGATGGCGGCAGCGGCGGAAAGCCGGTGGTCTTTCTCTTTGTCGGCGGTCTCACGGCGCGCAAGGGACTCCCCGTGCTCCTCGCGGCCTGGAGATCGCTCGCCGTGCCCGCCGCCGAGCTCTGGCTCGTGGGCTCGGGTCAGTTGCCAGCCGAAGAAAAAGCCACGCTACCGCCGACGGTAAAGATCCTCGGTCCGAAAGGCCGGACCGACGTGGCGGCGCTGATGCGCGAGGCCGATGTGTTTGTCTTTCCGAGCTTCTTTGAAGGACTGGCCCAAGTGCAGATCGAGGCAATGGCGACGGGATTGCCCGTGATCGGCACGCATGAATCGGGCGCAGGTGGCCTCGTACAAAGCCGTGTGGACGGCGAGATC
>Ga0075163_10002520_pt1 | contig 24585 bp, 13 predicted proteins | sample JI1023141ADNA_FD_71478 | JGI IMG/M metagenome (GOLD analysis project Ga0075163, IMG submission 71478) | Wastewater effluent complex algal communities from Wisconsin, to seasonally profile nutrient transformation and Carbon sequestration -... | ecosystem: Engineered > WWTP > Effluent > Algae... | reverse complement strand
TGCAGAGTGTGTTTCCAACTCTATTCATGTATGACGCTTCATCTACTGAGTCAGATCAAGGGCTATGAAACATCGTTTTCACAACATTCCCTGTAGTAGACATGAAGCCAGTTGCAAAAATAAACAATGATACTTTGTATACAGATGATAAGAATAGTGCTGATGGACTTAGAGTAAAGATTATGTACGCAAAATAGCATTTAGTAGATAGGAGCTAGTAGTTAGAAAATTCACCACCTTAGCTACTAGATACTAACTGCTAGCTACAGAGTTTATAGAAATTATGTGTATAATTAGAAAGACAAGTGAAGTGATATCTACTAAACTTTGTCCTAGTCTTGTCAGTAGATTTCTTAGTGGTAATTTTTATGATGGCGACGTTACGAAGAAAGAGTGATGTGTTCACTATCAAAAAACTACTACCATGAAAAAGAATGTAATGATTTTTATGATTGCAGTGATGCTTTTATCCTGCAGAAAAGAGACAAGCAATAGAACTTTATCCGAAGATGATCAGGCAACATCAGGAACGGTAGATCTACAAGGAGAATCGGTGGAATCAGCTCTTATGACGACATCGACTGCATATACTTGTGACCCTATTCCGACACCTGGCACATGGGACATTAAACCCTCATTTATGAATGCCTACCAGCATTTCTATCAAATTGATGCGAAGCCTGACTATCCAGGCAGTGTTTTGTGCGGGCCGACAAGCTATATGCTGGCGGCGCATATGATCGTGACAGCAAAAGGAGGGATATATCCTAGCTCTAAGGCTAAGCTAGGCGCTATCTATACTAAGCTATCGCAAGCTGGTAGATTTGATGATGCTGCAGGAATGTATATCGGTGATTTGACCTGGTTTAATACCAACTACGATTATCCAGTAATTAAGACAAGCTACAAGCGAACGGCGGACCGAGTAGCTATGAAAGAGTATATCGAGTATTTTATTAAGACCGGTTATCCTGTTATAGTGACGATTAATGTCTATGGTATGCAAGGTGCATACTGGACTAATGACCTAGATATGACAGATCAACCTAATGTGAAGTACTATATTAGCAAAGATGCTCCTGTGGGTCATTTTATCCTGCTCACAGGCATTAAAATTAATGCCGATGGCTCTGGTCGTGTCTGGTATAAAGATCCGTTATCTAAAACAGGAGAAACTCGATGCGTAAGTTATACGCGACTTCTGGATGCTATGAAATACAATGGCAACAATGACTATTACGATGCCGTTGCGGTTTTTGAGTAACACTATTTTCGCACATCCTCTCTTTTTTCGTAACAAAAAAACCTCTGCGGTGTATTCACCAAGAGGTTTTCTTTTTTACTCTCTTTTATGTGTATTACTGTGTCCCAGTTAATTCAATAATGTCTTTAAACTCATCATGATAGAATCAGCTATTTATGATGGAAAATAATATTGATGCAAACATTCACCTAGACATCTTGTAATCTCATTCTGTGTATGGATTTGGATTGTATCAAACCTGATCGAAAAAATCATATTTATATCATCATTTTATGTACCCTACATGTCGAGGATTGCCTGATTCGTCTAATCTTCCTTCTCTTAGTCTATAGAGGACTGCTGCCACCTGTCATAGAGTTAGTATTCATTTTGGATTAAAATATCATTTTGATCACTTCATAATTCCACGGACGCAAACATTTTCTATATAAGATTTTAGAGAAGAGTCGATTGTATTAGCATCTTTAAAGACACATCATGCATCTTTTACTTGCTGTTGGGTATATCAAATTCCCCCTGATATTCTATCGGCTATAACGGAGAAAAACTTTGTTGATTGTTCTCTTGTAAGATATCATCCAGGCATAAATCACAGAGTGGTATTATACTTAGTAGCTCATAGTTTATAGAGTTGAGAAACAGAATATCATACTATAGAATTATCAAATCCACCAAATGGCATTGTTGTATATCAGTGTCAATCTACTCATACATTATACTGATGATGTAAAGATCATTTAAGTGTGCTGTCCTGTCATCCTTCTATCACATATATATCATATGAGAGCATTATTTCTGTATTAACATAATTGTCTTGGAAGAAGCGATCGCTTCTATGCTCTAATAACCACTTTCATCATGCATATGGTTGATCATATCGAATGTCTATCCCTAAAGGGATGTTAGTATTATCATATATAGTGACACAAGAACCAGAGACGCTATATTGACTTGCTTGTAATGTAACGTCGATAGTAAGCATCCCTCATAGTTCATCTGGAGATAGTCAATACGCATTATTTATTTTAGCACATATAGTGATTGGTGTCTCTTTTGCGAAACTACTGCTATATGGTATAGCAGTCACTATAAGAGCTGCTAAAGCTAGTAAAAGTTTTTTCATGTGGGAATAGAGCTGTGATAAAATATAGGCAAGTATAATACTTATATTGTATATGAATGGAACATATTTACTCATAAAACTTCATAAAGTTTTTCTCCATCTGCTCAGTTAATGCATCTAGAGAAATGTTTTTCAACTGCGCTACAAACTCGTAAACAAATTTTACGTTAGTAGGCGTGTTGGTTGTTCATCTCAAGTCTTGAGGAGCGAGGTATGGAGCATCGGTTTCTAGAAGTATTTTTTCTATCGGAGTAATGAGACAAGTATCTCTAAGTGCTTGGGCTTTGGGATATGAGATATTCCCGTCGAATCATAGATATACATTTGGGAAGTGAGAAAGGATGTACTCGGCTTCTGTAGGTCCATAGCCAAAACAGTGAAAGACCATAGAAAGTGATGAAAAATCTTTGATAACATCGATGGTTTCCTGAAACCCGTCTCTCGAGTGTATTACTAATGATAATCAGGTATCCTGTGCCATCTGGCACTGTAGTGCCAGCAGCTCCTGTTGGAGCTGAAGAGTTTCATGTGCGCCTGGATAATGCAGATCAATTCCACATTCTCCGATAGCGCAAAATAGATGTTTATGCTGTTGGTAGATATTTTTGATGTTTTCGAATTCGTCTGCTAGATTCTGCGATGTAATGTTGCCAAAACAAGCTTCACTGGGGTGAATGCCGATAGTGCTTCATACGAATAGATCAGGGAATTGTGACAGAGATGTTTGCGCAATATGAATAGCACGTTTAGCTCGTTCAGCGTCGACGGCGATATTTACTAAGCCCTTACCGCCAGCATCGATGAAATCCTGCATGTGTTGTTGCCATGTTGGGAAAAGTTGATCGTCGTTAAGGTGGGTATGTGAATCAAACATGAGTGCTACGCACTAGAAATAAGATAAAAGAGATAAGAAGCACTGTGTGCTAGAATAAGATATATGAAATAAGAGATGATAAAAAAGGGGAAGAGGCTAAAATTGTAGCGCTATACGTCTTTTTTCTTTCCGTTGTTTTCCTAGGTGAGTTCAATAGAATGAAAGGACTTTACTGCTATATACCGCAAATGCTGATATCAATAATTGCGTTTATTATAATGTTGCTTTTCCTAGTGACTATCCATGAATTTGGACATTTTATTCTCGCGAGGAAATCTGGCGTGACTGTTCATGAATTTGCTATTGGAATGGGGCCAAGAATTTGGTCTTTCGGGAAAGATAAGAAAGGAACTGAGTTTAACCTTCGTTTGCTTCCCATAGGAGGATATGTGAGAATTAAATGAGAGTCTCCTAGCGAAGAGTGATCATTTAGTGCAGAAGATAGTTTTATCAATGCTTCATTTTTACAGAAAGTGGCAATTCTTCTTTGAGGGATTGCGATGAATATTATTGGAGCCTGGGTTATTTTTACGATAGGGTTTACGGTTGGTATGAAGCCAATACAAATCCTCCCAGAGAACGTAATGAAATGAAACTCATATAGTTATCTCATGCCAACGGAAAAGTTTCTGCAACAAGAGTGATTCTTGTCAGGTGAAGTTAAGCCTATTCCTGCTGTTGTGAAAGATATACTGCCAGATATGGTATGAGCGAAGGTTGGTATTCAAAAGGAAGACACGATAGTTTCAGTTAATGGTATTGCAGTGGACACGAGTACACTCCCAAGAATTCTTAAGGACTATATAGGTAAAACATTCTTGCTTGTGATTAGTCGTAATGGAGATAAGCAGTCATTGTCTGTTGCTTGTCCAGAAGACTCTTGTGTGCTAGGGGTAGCGCTATGATGAGGTTTGTGATATGAAGTATTGCCTATTAAATTCCCTTTTCTCCAAGCTATGGGGGCGTCTCTTCATGAAATGAGAGAGCAGTCTAGATTAACATTTAACGGACTTGGGAATATAGTTAAGAAACTTGGTTGATCAGAAAGATGAGATACAGTAAATAAATTATCGGGACCTATTGGAGCAGCTAAAGTATGACAGTTCGTCTTGGAGTCATGATGATGGGTAATGTTCTTAGTATTCGGTGGTATGCTGTCTCTTGCATTGGCTATATTCAATTTACTTCCTATTCCTGCGCTAGATGGGGGGAGATTATTAGGAGTTATTATTCAAAAAGTATTTGGGTTGAGACCAGAGAAATATTATACAATAGAGGGCTGGATAAATACAGTATTCTTCATCGCATTGTTAGCATTAGGATTCTATATTATGGCACATGATTTGGTGAAAGCATGGGGAGTGAAAATACCATGGATTGGGTAGCACTGCGTGCTAGAAATAAGAGATTAGAAACAAGAAATATGGGTTTTATTTTGTGCGGATGATATGTTTTTGGGGTTCCAACTACTTACATTGTTTATGCTAATACAACAAGCACAGGCAGAAAACCTATCACAAGGCGCTTGATGTGTCGCAGATATTGTATCACAGAAACCTGTGTATGATTTTGAGACAGACGCATCTCTTCAAAAGTACGTATCTCCTACATCTAGCCTACAGAATGAACAATATGTCCCTTGAGATTTACAGGATATAGAAAAAATTTCCTCATACATTGAGGCTCGTGGTAATGTGTGACAGCTTAGAAGCGAAGCGGCATCCGCTTTAGCGGATCTGGCGGCAGCCTTTCATCAAGCATTTGATAAGTCACTTGTAGTGGTGAGTAGTTTTAGATGATATGCATACCAACAAAAACTTTTATCATCGTATAAGGAGAAATATGGCGATGCGAGGGCGCAATGATTTTCAGCTAAGCCCGGACATAGCGAGCATCAACTAGGCTTAGCTGTGGATATATTCAACGCTTCTACTGATAATGCGGATGGGTACAAAAATTATTTTGCATGGATGCGTGAGCATGCGCATGAGTATGGTTGGACACAGTCGTATCAGAAATGAGCGGCTATAGATGGCTACGTAGTAGAACCATGGCATTGGAGATATGTAGGTATAGAATTAGCAACATATCTGTGGGAAAACAAGATGACTCTTAGTGAGTATGTTAGATTTTGGAGAGTTCGGAAATAAGTCACATTGCTTTTATAGTAAGCTCGTTTTTTTGTATTTTTGTAGAGAAGCAATCTAGTAAATAACTTGAATGCTTATTTCTGGAAGAGACATAACTGTATTGTTACTGCATTGTACAGTATTACTTATGCCGCTAATATGCATGGTAGCACCTTTTCTTTAAGGCGTTGACAAGTATGTACGGAAGTGTATAATACTTTTGATTTATTCTGTTGCTATGTGATATGGGGGATGCAAAAGACAATAGGACTATATATAGAGAATTAGCAAATAGAGTAGTTGAAGATAGAATTGTTTCTGAAGAAAAGAAATTGCCCCGCTATAAAGATTTACCACCATGAACGGAGAAAGTTATTAGTAAGACGTGACTTGAACTCTTAAAAGCTCATGGTATGATAGGGCAAGCTAGACCTAAAACATACTTTGAAAAGATTAGATTTAATACATCACTTAACAAAGAAAGAATTGTATGAGCTGTGCATCCAGAAAGACGCTCTCTTCCAATTGTTAAGAGATATGAAAAAAGATATCAATCATCTCCTATACAACATCTCATGGCAGAAGCCGCCGTAGATGCTCTACTAAAAATGGAAGATGAAAAAAAAGTTGAGTGATGCAATCCGTTAACAGTTGCTTGGCGTAACTATGATAATCAAGAGAGACTGTGATATGATACTGATCCTCATTTTTGTAATCCAATCCCAGTAGATACAATCGTACCGCAGGTTGTTTCCACGGTAAAGCTGCCTTCTAAGAAATCTATGAGCGCGTAAATCTTGTCTTTTCTTTTTCATAAAACTGAACATATGGCTTTTCACCTAATTATATGGGCGAAAAGTTTTTTCTTTATTTTGTCTTTGCAATTTTATATTATTTTTGTAATATGTGGTACGTTTTTACCATTTATTATATGCACATGGCAGGAGATGCGAAACAACAAGTATTAAGTGAAGCGTTAAAACACATTGAGAAGCAATTTGGAAAGGGAGCTATTATGCGTATGGGTGACAATTCCAATGTCGGTCTTGTAAGTACATTTCATTCTGGTTCATATGTTCTAGATATTATTCTAGGAGGTGGATACCCAGAAGGACGTGTAGTAGAAATATATGGTCCAGAGTCATCTGGAAAGACGACAATTGCGCTTCATGCAATTGCTCAGATCCAGAAGAGAGGCGAGATTGCTGCGTTTATTGATGCAGAACATGCGCTAGATCCACAGTATGCTAGAGTATTATGAGTAGATACTGAAAATCTTCTTTTGTCTCAGCCAGACTATGGTGAACAAGCGCTACAGATAGCTGAAGAACTAGCTAAGACAGGAGCGATCAAGTTGATTGTAATCGACTCAGTGGCAGCTCTCGTACCTAAGGCAGAAGTAGAAGGAGATATGGGTGACTCTCACATGGGTCTTCAAGCTCGTATGATGTCACAAGGTCTTCGTAAACTTACATCTATTCTCGCAAAAACGGGAACAACAGTTATTTTCATCAATCAGATTCGTATGAAGATAGGAGTGATGTTCGGTAATCCAGAAACAACAAGTGGAGGTAACGCGTTGAAGTTCTTTGCATCACAGAGATTAGAAATTAGACGTGGAGAAAAGATTGAGGAAAATAAAGAACTTATAGGGTACCTTACTAAGGTGAAAATAGTGAAGAATAAGATATCTGCACCGTTCAAGAACGCTGAGATACCTATTAAATTCAAGATGGGAGTAGATAAGGCACTAGACGTGATTGAATCAGGAACATTATTAGGATTAATCAATAAATCTGGGGCATTCTATACTCTTCCTGGGAAGAAAGATAAGATCCAAGGGAAGGAGAAATTGGCAGAACTTTTGAACAGTGATGATAAATTATTGAAGGGCTTACATATAGAGATTCAAAAAATGATTAAAGATATGAGATCTGGGAAAAAAGTACTTCCAGATGCAGCATTGGCGGCGCTAGAAGCTGCTCCAGATGCAGAATAATTTCTAGGTTACGGTATGCTAAGACACTATCCTGATGAAGGGTAGTGTTTTCAGTTTGCCCTTGTATTCTGAGCCAATCTTAGTAGACATGCAAGTATATGTTTTTTAGCTTTTGACTATAGCCTGATGAAGAAGTACGCTTATTCTCATGACACATGATTGTTTGTTCTTCGTTTGCTCCTCGCATGAGTATTTTTGTTTCACGTGCTTGCGAAATTTAATGCCCCTGAAATGATGGTGAATTTTATTGGTGGCGCTCCTCATATTTTGGGACTCACGTTTCTCCCAGTGACAGTTTGGTTCTACCTAGCTATTGTTGGTGAGCTATTCATCGCAGTGACATTGGTATTTGGTATTCTAACAAGACGAGCATCTCTTGTATTGCTAGTTGTTATGTTCTTTGCTATGGTTAGCAAGAAGCGAGCATTCCCAGCTATCGAGCTAGATGTAGTGTTGGCGGTGCTATGAATAGTTCTTTTCATCGCAGGGCCATGAAGATTTTCATTGGTGAAACATCATCGTGAGAATGCACACTTAGCAGATACATGACATTTGCATCCAAAGAAATAATCCAAGTTTTCTACAAAATGAAAACCCCCTGTCGTAGTGGCAGAGGGTTTTTTATAATAAGAAAGATTGTATTATGCTTCTTCCAAGTGATTTCTTAGTTTGAAGTCCAAATTACCTGCTGAGAATATGCATAGTACTTCTTCGCTTGTGGCTTCATTAATACGGTTTGTGACTATATCGAAGTCTTGTGTGTATATACCATTACAGTCTTTGGCAAACAGATTCCCCAGAGTAGTTATAGAGTCTATTGGTATATCGTGCTTTAGAGGGAATTGCTCTAAAAGAGTACCGAGGTCTTCTCTAGCAGTGTAGATATCATATATAATAACCTCATCGAATGATTGCATCACTGCAGCAAATTCTTCCCAGAATTCCAGCACACGACGAGCCTGGTGGGGTTGGAATATGGTTACAAGTCTCTTGCCAGGGAATTTTTCTCTAAATGCAGAGTAGACAGCGGCGAGTTCTGTCGGATGGTGTCAATAGTCGGTGTACAGTGGCGCTCATGAAGGTAGAATAGTGAGTAATTCCATACGACGTCGAAGTCCCTTGAATGTTCATAGGTCATGGTTCTCAATTCATAGTTCCTGCAGGAGTGCTTCATTTAGTGAGGCATTTTTTTGTACATGGTCGCCAAAAACTGCATTCAGTGATATTTCCTTTTTATCTACTTGTTTTACAGTATTAGGTCAATGTTGGAGTAAGTAATCAATTCATTTTTCTCATGGAAGAACAAAAATTCTTTTCTTAACCTTGTTCATAAACTCAATGAAGGTTTCTAGATAGATTTGTTCATTTGGATAGATGTCGCTATGATCTAATTCGGCATTTAAGATAATTGCATAATCCGTATCTAGGTAGAGGAAGTGCCTATTGAATTCATCTGCTTCGATTACAAAACGATATTTTTTGCGAAGGCTTTCATTCCAGTCAGGATGCTTACCTGTAAGAAGATAGGTGAATAGTATATGAATATCGGTCGTAAGAGCAGGATTGATCCAGTAATTTTTATTATCTAGTTGAGGGACTAGTGCGCCTAGAATACCTATAGCAAAATGACTATCTGCTTTGCTCATAGCATATGTTAGCATCGCTGTAGTGGTGCTTTTACCGTGAGTTCCTGCTATAGATATGGTTTCAAAAAGCTTGCTTACTTCACCAAGAAATTGGAAATAGCTGAGTGGCTGGCGAGTTCCTTTAATTTCCTGTTTCATAAGAACCTGTGCTTGCTCAACTTCTGGAGCATGAGGACATGCATCAGAATAGATCACCAAATCTCATGGGAGTACTTGGTACTCGCCATGTCCTATAATAATACGCACACCGCTATCAATTAGGGCGTTTGTAATTTGTGATTCTGCGCTATCAATCCCAATGATGTTCTTGTATCACAACTGCGTGAATAGAAATCATAATGATGATATGCCAGTTCATCCGGCTCCTATGAGGATAATGTTATTCATGGATATGCTTCATATGAATAAGACAATCTCTTTGCGTAGATGCAAAGAAATGGTCCCTAATAGTACCTAATTACTCATATGATACTAGGAGAAAATATTATAGATAGTTTACCCGCTTTTAGATCATTTTTCGATCTTTTGTTTGAATTGATCTGCAGTAGTTTGGATATTTCCGATAGTTTCATTGATGTAACTTCGGAAGCGAGTATTTTCATCTAAGAATTGCTTAATGATGTCTGCTACTTCAGCATTTTGTGATTTAACAATAGATTGCGTTAAATCAGCTTTGATAGTAGAGTATCTCTCGTTATATTTTTTGGTTTCTTCATCGATAAGGCTTTGTAGATCTTCCATGCTAGATGCAGATGCAGAATTCTTGGCGTCTTCTACGCTGGCTAATCGTAATCTTGCATATTTGTTCTTCTCAGGACCTATATCAATATTCCCATAATTTCACTTAAGAAGATTATCTGTCTGTGTTTCTATAGCAGCATCTCACTTAGGACGAGGCTTGCTGTCTAATATTGGCTTGAAAGAGAGGTTTACTTCGAATGCGAATATTTGGTTTAATTTAATCTTGGCCATTGAGGTATCTAGGAATTCTTTTGTTTTAGTATGTTTCATCATTTCTCATGAGTTTTTAAGCTTATTGAGAACGTTGTTTATTTCAGTTACTATTTCTTCAATACTTTGTACAGATTTAGAGCTTACGATGTCTGTTTGCTTAGTAGGGACTGTACATATACTCAGCCCAAACATGCCATTTTTAGTATATGTTGTTCAACACATACATTTAGATACACACATAGCTTTGTCTATTGCCTTCAATCCATCACATTTCTGCGTACATGACTTGATACTTGCTGCTTGTTGTTCGTAATCATCAGGGCTTTCTCGGCTAGTATTATCTACAAGAGGATCGTTATTACTTGCTGCCAATGGTGAGTAGTATGGTGTTGTAACATCAAAAACTGGTGGTAATGTATCTCCTGGGGGAGTAGTTCAACCAGCACCACCTCATTGAGTGTCTGTAGGTCAAGTATCTCCACCATTATCCGTAGGGCCTGTTCATCCACCAGTATCCCCACCTCATCAAGTGTCTGGAGGAAGACATGAAAAGTTATCGATAACTCATCATTCAGTCGCTGTATTGGTGGTGTCTACATATGTTGGTGTGGTAACCACATTTCCTCAGACGTCGCTAGTAGCTATTGGAGCTCATCTCACAGGAGCGGCGCTATCGAGGGCAGCATTACTAGCTCATGCTCTGCCTCATGGTATAGCTGCGCTAGGTGTTGCTAGCGAAGCAGGGGTAGTTAATCTGCCGTTTGCTCCTATAACAGTTGCATTAGGGAGAGCTGTTTGTGTGCTAGCCGCATCGAATGGGACAAATTGGAATCCCGCTACGCTATTGTTAGGGAATGTATAGAATAGTGTTTTTTCGGTTTGTTCATTATTGGTAAACATGATATCTCCGATGCGTTGAATGTCTACCAGGAGATCATATGAACTGTCTTCGAGAGTTCCGTTATAGTAGATATCAGTGCCGGCATTTACACTAGCTAGTGAAGTAGTGGTTGACACTGAACTCACATTGCGCTCATATGCTTGCTGCGCGAATCTTTTACAGTTTGCATATCAATCGTTGCTTAGTTCTAGTTGTTTGCTTCATTTTTCTTGCATATAGAGATTATTTGAAACCTTGCCAGTATCATAGAAGTTTGCTCATCAGCGTAATCATGGATTTCATGTGTTTTCATTGGTTGCACATCTTATCAACTTAACGCATGAGTTTAGGAAATTCGTCTGATCGCTAGCAGCTATTTGCTCACGTACTGCGCTCGCCATAGCTACGATATCGCTACTTGCATTGTCTATGGTGAGGAGTATGTTGGCACTATCACTTAGTTCTAAGTCACAACCATATTTCATATTGAGATCTTTCGTCATATCTATGACAGCTTGAGCAGTTGTGCCATAGAATTCCTTTTGTGCTAGTGTATATGCTTGAGCATAGATATTCCCTATGTCTAGTCATTTCTTAAGACCATCAAAACTTTGTTTTGCGTTAATACTATCTCAAACGCGCTGTAGAGCTGTTTCAAGTCATGCAAAAACTGGCATGCTGATGGCACTTACTCCTATTATGACAACTGTAAGTTTGAATAGTGTTTTCATGATGGTTTATTTGGTTTGAATGTTTCTAAGTTTATAATAGAGCTGATGAACAGGTGTATATACTTTAGATAGTGATTTTCTGAATGCGACGACGTCCTCATAGTATGCTTGTAATCATATGTGGAGCGGGAGGGTTGAACGAATGCTAGTGATTGATCTATCCATAATCTGAAGAGCATTCTGGCTGATGACGAGTTCTCTTTTTAGATTCTGCTTTTCTCTATCTAAGTTCTTAACAATATTTTCTTGTAAGGTCGTGTCTTCAATATTTGGATTCTTATACATATCGTCGGCTAATCGTGTTATGAGGAGTTTGTAGTAGAGAAGCTCGTTGTATCGCACATTATACTGGAATGGTCCTGCATCTGTTTGAGATGCATTGGTATAGGCACACTCATAGAGAGTAGTATACATCTCTGATGGTTTAGTACATTTCTTAAGATCAGCATCTTTTATAGTTGAGAATGATCTGCTATCTAGAAGGCGGAGATTTTGTTTTTGCTTTTCTAGTGAGTCTATTGTATTTCTTAATGCTTGATAGGTAACGGGGTGAGAACAATATGCATCTTTTTCACTGGTAGCGCTTTTATTTCATATGTATGAACTATCTTTACAGTCTGCGTCGACTTTTCAGAAATAGGTTGTTGAGAACTGTTTGATTTGTGATTCTCTTGTTCCTTGTAATGCCCATCATGCAACACTTAATGTACTATGCTCATTCATAACTGCTTGGAATATACGAGGCAATAGTTGTGAGAGATCGCAGCCAGCCAATCTAGTACTAGGATTACATACTCATGGCTGTCATTCTTCGTCGATGTCTGCTATACTTCATACTATATCAGATCGCTTTTTATCCTCTTGAAGAAGCTTAGTATTATAAAACATTTCATCGTCTCTTATTGCGTCACATACTGTTGTTACAAAAAGAGATGCGCTTGGTGAGTAGTACATAGATCCATCTAGAAATCCATTTTTCACATTCTCTTCCTGCATTGCGCTACAATAAACCTGGAGAAGATCTTTTTTAGAATTCGCTTCTTTTCATGGTGTGAGAGCAGCAGATATGTTTGTTAAGTGCGTACTTTTATCTACTGGAGGTCATGCATAGAGTTTTGTAGGAATAAGAAATACTGCCAATATGATTACTGGTATAGATATTCATGATCGAGCTAGTCGCTTATTGCGAACGAGTGTATTTCTCATGGTATAGATGCTTAATATCGACACTTTCATGGGGTATTACTACATTGTGCTTCACATGCTTTTCATAGGTTTTGGACAAGCGCGTTTGCTTTGGTTCAATCTATTTTATCTTTTGCTGATGATATTTGTCTACTCAATGAAGGGAATATTTTAGTTATATCTGATGAGTCTGCGTATTTGGTCTCTTTCCGTCATTTTTGCGCCGAATCAAGTGTTCAGTAGAATGCCTGCTCCAATACTAGTTTGTTATCTCTTTGGATTTTTCTATCAATAATGCTTCCTACAACGAATTCCTCTCACTGCTTCGTCGGATCATTTACTTTTTTTAATCAGGCGAATGGTCATATAGATGCTGTATCTTCTTTTAGTGTTTTTCGACTATCAATGGCAGTTTGTACTCACCATACAGATCCACTTTGAGTAGCACGAACTCATGCTAGTCAGTACTCTGATCTCATTAATTCACGCTCTCTTTGTTTAAGCATTTCTCTAGCGCTATCTTTTGTCTTATCGTTTTTAGACCAGAATCATGATAATCTCTTTAGTGCATTCTGTATAGTTGTTTTTGCATCTTTAGTCTGATTTTTGGTGTCTTTCCATATACTCTTAAGATTCTCTTTTGCCATTCTTCCTGATGGATTACACTGTAGTCATTTAGTTCATCTTGCACAAGAGTAGTATTCAGGCAATCCTATTTCTAATCACGGTGAGAACGTTACGACTCCATTCAAGAATGTATTATCTGTAGTATTATCGATAAATCCATTGCCAATAGATATAGTGGTCTTTAACGACTGATTCATGCGCCGCAAAGCTCATAGGACATCTCTTGGTTGGAAACGCCATTCAGTGCCTTGTATTGCAATAGGAGCTGAATCTCATTGTGAGTAGCGCGTGAAAATATCCTGTATACGAGCTTCCCATCAATCTCTGAACCCAAGCTTTTCAAACACGCCTGCATTTCATAGATCTATGAGGGTATTGTTAATAGATTGTCAGACCGCATCTAGTTTTTGCCAATCTCTCATCAGAGCCTTATTATGAAGAGCTACTGACATGTTTTTCCAAGAGTCAGCGAATACAGTTTCTAGTCATATTAAGCTAGAGACATAGACTGTACTAGCAGTTGTTTGTGCTTTTTTGTTGAGATCATCTACGATAGATTGTAATTCTCTTTGGAAATCTGGATCATATTTAGTCTGTCATTGTCATTGTGTGATATTGTTATCTCACTGTTTTTGAAAGGTATATTGATTTGTGTTAGCATATGTCTGAAAGGTTTTTATAAGCTCGTATGCAAACTTTATGTAGGTGTCTATATAAGGAGAAGTAGTTGTACATGCATCACAAGTAGGTTGCGCTTCATCTGCAGCATAGACAAAATTGTATCCTATTCATAGGATTCCTATAATCATACTAACTGCTACGATGATGAGTTTTTTCATGGCTTATTTAGCTGAACAAACAGGGGTTCATTCTTGTACTTTGCGATTTACGAATGATATGTATTGATCAAATGTCGTAAACTGCTCATAAAGGCTTTGTCGTCTGTTTCATACGAAGTAGTTCTGGGTATATTGTTGTACGAGGTTGGTTATCGTCCTTATTCATACTCTTGCAAGTAGCTGCCTAGCGTATGATGCTTCTGCTAAGAAGCGTTGTTGTACTAGTCATTTCTCTGTGTTTCAGTTCGCATCTTCCATACATGGGTTGCTTGATTGAAGTATTTTGGCACTGGTCTCAGAGTTGCTAAAGACAGTAGTTACATCACTAGATATGCAGCGAGATATGTTGCAGGCAGCCTCATACCTTCATTTTAGCGAGAGAGCGTCGGCGTTCGTTACTCAACATTTATTTCAAATTGTTTGTGTGCTTACTAGTTCTTGATTAGGTCGATATGCTGCGAATCATTGAATTACTTTTTCTGGTATCATATTTTTAGATGGATCTTCGAAATCGCTGAGGAGTTTCTGCCAGGCTGCTCATTTGATGTCGGCTGGCATGCCATACATAAGTGTATTGTCTTTATATGCATCTAGTTTTCTAAATGACAGATCTACTAGCTGATCGAAGATGTAAGGACTTTCTACTCATCATATATTATTTTCACTAGATTTACATGCTTGAGGAGAGGATGTTTTGATATCATTGAAGTTCTTCGCACAACAATAATTAGCTAGATGCTGAAGCGATAATTTAATGACGCTTTCATCTACCAATGACGTGAGCGCATATCACTGTGGTTTGTAGACTTTCTCAAAGGCAGCCTCTGGACCTTGTGCGATTAACGCGCAGTCATACTGAAAATCTGCATATACACTGTTGTGTATGCTTACCACGCATCCGATAGCTATGAGTCCGCTGAGGACGTACTTTTTCATGTTATTGTAATGGCATTGGAGTAAAGAGGATTACTCATGCAGGCTTCCCGTCTATTGTTATGTTGTAACGAATACCTCATTCATATGTGTATGTTCATCCTAGACGCGATTTCTGTAGATCAGGGCTATATGTGTTTCCTTCAGTCGTACTATACAATACACATACTCAGTTAGTATCTTTGAAGCATGATCATCATTGGAATGTACCTAGTGTATCTGTAAGCGTTTCTACTGTGTAAGGGGCAGTGGCATTGATAGAAGTCACCTTACTTGATCTTAGGTATAATGAGAATACTGTTTGCTGTAGCGTAGTGTCTATGATTAATATTGATGGTGTGTTTTGTGTAAAGTCTAGGCGGAGCGCTATGCGATCTTTCCACTGCGGTTCTACAATAATCTTTCCAGTTTTTTTCTCAATACGTGCCATGCGTTCTTGAGCATTCGTAAAGAGGCTGATTGTATCTGCATCATAGAATACTCATCATGTAACGCTAGGAGTGGTATTTGTGATGAATTCACTGCTTACTTGTCCTTGTTCAGTTCATGTTAACAATGAGAAGGTAGCAGATCTCTGGTTGTAGAAACGAACGAAGCCATCTGGATAGACTTGCGATATAAGTGATCATATTTTGCGTTCATCTCACTGCTGTTCTACGGTTTTCACCTCAATTGATGGATCCTCGAATATTACTTGTATGCTTTGTGTTCATAGGTTATTTGACTGATCATAGGCGCTTGCTAGAAGCGTTAGGTTGTCTGCTGTATTAACGCTTTCTATAGTGGCGTTGTCCCCAGCGTATGTTTTTTCTAGATTCGCTATATTCCTTATAGTATTCTCACGGATAACACCATCATCAGTTCGTTGAATTATAAGATCATATTTGCCATTGCGTGGAACACGAAGTGTTACTCACTGAGCGACTGTATTGCCACTTATTCTATCGCGTATGCGGGCTGTTGCTACAGGAGGAGTAGTGTCTCATCGACGTTGTACTCAAAGAGTCTCTTGGACAGACCATGCTGATCATATATCTACAGAGCTAGTTGATCCACGACTTGTTGTAATGAGTGGAGCGATAGAAGCATATGACCATTTATTGCCAGTTAAGCGTAGCGTAATAGTAATGTCATCAACTGCCTCAAAAGGAATTGCTTCTAGTATGCTAGACCCTACAAGATCAGTTACTCTCTTAGACGACTCTCATGGCAATGTAATAAACGTGTTATTCATGTCTGCACCTGATGCATAGGCGATTACATATTTTCTATCTATGGCGCGAGAGTAGTTAAGATCATGCTCTGCATAAATGGCATCAGTCAGCATAATAATATATGCGCTGTGTGCAGTGTTTTTCCAGCGAAGATTAGTGTTTGTATTTGATTGGCCATCAACAGTAAAGCTAGTCATAGGAGCTGCGGCATTCCATACGTTGAATGCGCTATTGTAACGACTTAGATATCCATCTTCATCTACCTTGCTAGCAAAGTCGCTTTGCTTGGTGATTGGTTCAAAGTCATAATATCTTGTGAATTCAGTGCCATCATTTTTTTTCTGTGCATACGTCGTTTGATTCGTATAGACACTATGCTCATCTCGTCGAATATTTGGAGCATTTGAAGGTGACACCGGAAGTGGCGTGCTAGCAGCCTGTACAGATGGAGCAACTACAGCTTGTACTGTAGACACAACGTTTTCTACTATGCTTGCTTGTGGTGCTTGAATGCTATCATTATTTGCTACATATCACTGGATAGTATTAATCTTATCTTCAGTGTCTGAGAAGACTTTCTTGAGCTTATTGTATGTAAATATACCCATATTAAGTTCTTCAGGTGAGTGAGTATCTAATGCTTGGCTGAATCATTTCGCGATCTTCTTTTGTAGGTGTAGGTATGAAACCATCGGATTCTCAGCGTTCTTGATAGTCTCTATTGTCTTAGGATTGGCAGTGAAGAGTGTTGCCGGAATATCTCACTGAATACGATCATCGCTAATGAGTAGGTCGCTATTCACTTGATCTAAGAATGTATCATATGAGTTGATCGCATCTTTATGCTTCTCTAATTCTTGAGAAGTTTCTTGTAGCATTCATTGTAGCACCTGTGTAGCTTTATGCACACTAGCTGTATTTACTTTTACTTTAGTGTCTGTTCCTAGCGTGTTTTCTACTGCTGCAACATGATGAGCATACTGTTCACCATACTCGCTATTCTTAAGCGCAGCGATTTCTTGATGGAGATCTTTTCTCAAAATATCTGGATCTACCATTTCTGGCTCAACATATCACTGAATACCATCTTTCCCAGCAGAGCCTTGTATATTTATATTACCCTTGTCCGCTCATTCCTGGAGGAATTGAGATGCTTGTCATGCTGCCTGAGATGCTTGATCTATCTTAGTGTTTGCAAAGCTCATGATTGTATTTGTCTTTTTATTTATTTTCTTGGTGAGGTCATCTAAGACCTTATAAAGTATGTCGAAATTCATCTCAAAATTTAGATAGCTATCTATTCTAAGATCGAATCATCTCAATGGCGGAGTAACTTTAGTGATACTCAATGCATCAAATGGTTGTACGCTTCGAGTTCTTTGTGTAAGTTGTTCTATTCTTGTCTTCACTCATTTTTCTCATACTAGTCCAATACCATTTTTCACGATACAGAGGATCTTGCCGATAGTGCTTGTGATTTTCAATGTAGCAGATATGGCAGGTGATATACGAGGAACTTTCGGTGCAGGAGGTAGAGTTGGTAAGTTTATATCGATACTCGGTATGAATGATGGCAATTCTGGAAGTCTAGGTGGAGCTGGCAACTGAGGAATAGATGGAATAGTTTTAGTGTATCATATTGTGAAATCTGCAGTGATTGTCGGTGGAGTAGGAAGTTCCGGCAACGCTGGTAATGGAATGCTCTTAGGAACGAAATGAACATTAGGCAATACGACATCCATACCTAGACGGACATGACTTAGATCTACAAAGATGTTTGGTAATTTAAACGGCGGAATAGCTAGAATTGGCAGCTTAGGACACAAAAGGCCAAGTGTACATGAATAGTAATCATAGTTGTCCACAGTACATTGTCAGCATTTAGACTTTCGACTTGTAGAGAAATCTATAAGTGCTTGCCATGATTTTACGGCGCTGACCATAAGAATTATTGTATCTACATATTTATCGAATCTAGTCGCATTTGTATTTAGCCACGATGTGATGTCTGAAGAAACTCCTTGTACGGTATCGGTTACTTCTGTGATATATCTTTGTGATACTGTGAGCCAAGACTGTAGTTCAAGTGGGAAGCGCTTGTATGCTTGTAGCGTTTGCAGATTTTGTCTTACAGAGTTCTCGAGCTGTTGTGTTTTAGTAGATATGTCTACATAGTTTGCTACTTGTTGATTACAAGCCTCTATACGACTTGCATTAGTCTCTTTCTGACATCTTCATCTAAGATCTCTAATGATATTTTCTCGCTCTTTGAGATTCTTACTAGAGCTCTTAAGATATGCCTCAAGTTTTGCCCCATAGCTAGTAATTTCTTCACTATAGATGAACGGCACTTGAACTGTTACGTTCTTGGTATTTACACGGATAAGTGGAACTTGCTCAAATCGAGAAGCTAGTGTATTGAAAGGGTTATTGAGGATTTCGCTAGAATCACTTACATCATCCTTACTAGGTATAACTGAACTTTCATCAGCGGACTTAGTCACTAAGTTCTTAAGAATACTTCCTGCAGGCGTCGCAGGAGCCCCATTCTTTTTAAACGTATCTAAGGTGCTACCTATATTATCTAATTGTACATCCTTGAAGCCTTGCGCAATCTGTGAAATATCTGGAAGATAGATATTGATCGACATGTTCGTTAGGTTGTTGATCATGTATCTTATTTGATTGTCTAACCATTTACTAATAACACATTTAATTAGTCATTTTACATTCCCTCATTCTATTTGTAGTTTTATAGCTTTTCATCACTTTAGTTGTACGTTACTAGCGGCGTCTTGTACGCGTTTTGTAGCATATGGTTGTGTGTCAAAATTTATGACTCATAAGTAAGTTCATTGTTGTATTCATAGTGGTTGTGTTGTTGTCGTCGTTGCAGGATTTGATGGTAGATCTCTAGAACCGTTATACACGCTAGCCACAAAAGGCGATGTTGGTCTAGCAGTAGATGGCGCAGCATTTGTACAAACTCTTTGTCCATTTACTGATCATGCCGTATTTGCATTTGTTACTCATGTCTGTGGGTGTCCAGCTGTTTGATTTGGTCTCTTGTTGCCGCTTCATGCTTTTTTAGCAATCACAATACAGTTACCTGCTATGTGTTTAATAGGATTAGGTAATTTTATTCCAGCTGCATATGGTCAGAAACATACTGCAACTCATACTGATAGTGTAAGAGTAGGTGCAACATATATTCTAATCATTGACGGGTATGCTCCACCAGCTGCCCAATAGAAGCCATCTCCAGCGCCCTTAAGACCATATGGAATAGGGATTGGTCATACAGGGGTTTGTAGTGTTCCAGGGAAGAAGAAGACAGGTAGGCCTTTGTCTGTTCATTTTTTACATCAGAAAACGTTGATATCTCCTGGCGCAAGGAATGCCATATTAAATGGTACAGGCAATTTTCCACCACCACCACCAAATCCTTGGCATAGTCCTTTCACAATATCGTCGATATCTTTTTCTAATTTCGGATCATTGAGAATATTCAGATCAAAGTTTGCATTTGCAGTGAGCGTACTTGGATCAACTATATCTCATATATCTCGTTTTTCTATTGCTTGATCTAATCATGGAATACTGCCTAATCATCCTGTGCCATTTTGCACTTGCGCAGAGGCATTCATAACTCATGAGAGTTGGCTATTCATAGTAGATTGTAATTGTTGTGCTCATGTGTCTATTAATGTTTGCGTTGTATTTGTATACGTACTTCATTGATTAGATACATATGTAACCTGTGTAGGTATGCAGCTGTCATTTGGAGTAGTAGTAATATCTAACCATCAATCGCTGTTTGTGTCAGCTATTCATATTGTAGTAGACTGTGTTGGTCTATAACGAACAGGGTATGAGAACGATACTGCTTGCCCAGCAGATAACGCTATATTATCAATCATAAATTCAAATCAATTATCGGTGCTTCGATCAATAATGCTTGTAGATGGTAGGTTTCCATTGTCGAATCCATCTATGCTTCCATCGTCTTTTTTCTCAATTGACCATGGTCCGCGAAGTTGTTCTATATAAGTAGCTATGGTATTTTGTCTAGCGCGAAGTGTAACAGTCACATTGATAATATCTCATGATGCATATGCAAAACTCTTAGACGCATCTAACGTGTCATTACCAGTGAGATATTTCAGTGGTATATATGCAATGTTATCTAGCGTTAATGAGCTTTCATATGATGGTAGACGATCATATGGTATAGCAGTATAACGTACTAGATCTGGTATTCATGCATTGATGAGTCACTGTATATTTATTGTTGATGGATTGCTTGGATCAGGAAGATTTGCTGCGATTGATGCTGGAATTGTATCATTTGCGTCACCAAGATCTTCGTCTCAAGTAGGCATGACTAGTCCTTGTCGATGTACAAGAGAGTCATCGTAAATAGCTTTATTCTGCTGTAATTGGAGTCATTGTGTCGCTACTGTTAAGATGCTGTTTCTATCTTTTCGTCCTGCATCACATCCTGTAGGATCATTAGATACGTAGTAGCTATCAGCACCGCGAGATCATCCATAGAATATGCGGATCTTCCCTGAGACATCATAAGTAATGATATCTGATGCATTGTCTTTATCCATATCTTCTATGAATAACTGTCGGACATCCTGGAGGGACGTGTTTCATGATGGCACATCAATACAGATCGGAGACCCATTTACATCGAAAGAACCAGCTAGGTTTTTATAAACTCTTAGTGTGTTCTTTTTTGTTCTAATAAAGATATCTTGTAATCAGTTATTGTCTGCGTCACCAATCCATATGTCTTGTACGCCATCTGCGATGGCCATTAATCCTCATAGCTGTCTATATGGGCTAGCTCAACTGCTACCGCCATATTGCTTCATAAATCTTATCGTATCATCATCATACAGGATCACTAGATCTTTTCTTCCATCATTTTCTATGTCTAGTTCCATCACTTTCTTAATGATTTTAGTATCATCTCTGAAGATTGTAACGGTAGTATCTACTGCACTAGCAAGTGGCTTAGCAGCATCTACATGCTGCATAAAAGGATCTCCATAATTTATTCTTGCATCATCGAAGATAAACTTCTGTGCTTCTCATACAGTGAGTCATCATGCATACGAGCGAATTGGCGACAGGTCAGGAGTTTTTTTATCTTCGTCTTGTATGCTATTTTGCACTATAGCAAATGCTTTTTTGTCTGTAGATCATGCTGCCCATGATGGGACTACTTTATATCAATCGTCTTGGATGATAATGTTTGCAAGAGCATAGGGTGCAGATCATTGTACATATCATATTATTGTATTGTTTACACTTATCTTATTGTCGCCTGTCGCTATACTAATAATATTGCTTGTATTGCTTGAGAATGTAGTGCCGTCAGTTTGTATAATACCCACTACTGGGTGCTGGCTCTGTTGGTCATAGATGTCTGTTGTTACTGCTATGAGTTTAGGAGAACTAGAAATCATATCAGGAATGAGATGGGTGTTCATGTCTCATCGATCCTTCCCGTCTAACGTCAAATATGCTGTATTTAGCTGCCATTTTGGCCAAAGGTTAGTAGGAATATCTTTGCGAAGATATCATGGTTGTTGGTCAATTATTGCTGCATTCAGAGATCCATAGATATACACTGCTCATCAATCTTGCCCATATGAAAGTGGGATAGTCGCATTCCCAGTAGACGATATTACTCCTTGCTTAATTCCATTTGATGTAGCATCTCATAATATGCTATAATTAATCTGCGTAGGAGAGGCAATAAGATTACCTCGTTTATCTTGTGCAGCTAAGCGGACTCTAGAACCATTGCTTCATATGTCGTCAGTGACAGAGACTTGGAATGCGCTACTTGGGGCGATATATATTTTAAACTCACGATCTGGCAATCAAGGGACGCTAATAATAAGAGAATCTTCCCCTGCAGCCATAGAGGGGAGGAGTTTAACAGTCAACACACCGCCATTAATAGTTCGTAGGTTTTGTGTTGTAAATCTCTTGCGGTCTACTGATCAGATTGCAGTTTGTTCTTTATCAGTAGTAACTACTCATGGCTGTATAATTCACTTAGTACTTACAATACTTGCAGGTGATGTAATTGGTTGCCCAGTAGAATCAGTAAGGCGCAGTGATATGCTAGGTAATGTTTCATCGCGCACCGACGCTATACCAGCTTGTGTAGTCATATATCACTCATTAGGAAGAGTGAAGCGCAATTCGCTGGCAGCTAATCCATTTACTAATGTTTGTAATGCTCAATCTACAAGAATAATTTCTTTCATATCATTGAAGGCAGTTCCAGTTGTGTTTGGCATAATTGGGCCACGAGCTGTTATACGCACGCTTGATACAGATGGCGATATTGTCCTCGTATCAAATGCTATTGGGTCTTGTGGAACAGTTGTCTCGTACATAGGGCTGGCTTGACCCATTGTTAGTAGCTCTCCTGTATCAACTGATATTTCTACAGGGAAGAGGAGATTAGAGATCTCTTCTCATTTAGCATTTTTTGCAGACACGCTTAATGGTAGCTGTGCTCAGCGAATTACTCTCTGTGTAGGAAGCTGGAGAGATAATGAGGTTATTGTGCTGTCTTTTACTAGATCTCAATCAAGGCTATTAGTAACATAACTATTATAGTCCTGATATGTTTCTTTGAGATCAGACCCGAATTGAGAAAGTGGGAGAACTGGGCCTTGTGCATTTTTATATGATATTTTAATAGCGTCTTTTAGTGCTGTTTTTCTAAGGTTTTTCCACCAACATGTCAGTGCCTTAGGCCGTTTTAGGAGAGGTACCGTACCGTCGCTTCATACACCACATGCTTGATCTATTGATGCTTGTAGTTGCTGTGAATTAGTGGTAAGTTTATTGGTTGCTGTTTTATTCCCTTGAATCTTTGCGTCTGCCTGTTGAATAATAGCAGGCGTTGTCTGTGGTAATATTGTGTTTGATCCATTAGTGCGAATATAGGCAGCTTCATATCACGTCGTATTGATTCCTATTCATTGCTTACCGTGTGTTATGTTGCTTTCTATGCTGGCATACATCTTATGAGCCAGAGAGAACATACTAGATCTAGTAGCAATAGCTCATGATATAGTAGTGGCATTCATAATGGTTGGCCATCCACTGTTTTTTAGATGAATATTCTGAGCAATCTGTGTAATGGCTGTATCGCCAATAGCTTGCACAAAAAAATCTGTCGGTATTGGAGCATACTGACGTCATATTACGGATGCCTTAGTATTTACCTGTCCGAGTTTGATATATGCTACTTGACGTCCAGCTAAATGCCCCGAAGCAAGAGCATTTTGACCACTAAGAGTGGTGTTGTACTCTTGTACTTTATTTTGGAGATAGAGAACGATAGCTTGTTTTATTTCATCAACTGATTTTAACTCTCACCCTACACCAGTACTTTTATACACTTCTACATTATAGAGATCAGGGTATTGTAGTTTTACTATTTCGCCAGCATATCACTGGAAGCTAACATATCTTTTTACGTCGATAGCTCTATCTCTAGTAGTTATATTCATTGCTTCGATTTCTTCTTTTGTTGGAGAAGTATGTTTCACTACTGAGTCTATCGTTTTGTATACTAATCTCTCTTTACAGGTAGGAGTAGCAGTGTATGTCCTAGCTCACGATGCAACTACTTGAATGTCTTTATTCGCTCAGTTTGCAACACTAGCGAAATAGTCATACTGAGATGACGGGATAGGGTTTTTAGGCTGACATCGAGGATACTCTACAGATCCAAATATTGCAAAAGGACCTGTGCTACCTGGAGCTACTTGTATAAAACGTCAGAATGTGTTTACAGCTGCAACAGTTTGTCCAGATACTGCTTGTGTAGTAGCTAACCTAGCACCTCACATATCAAAGAGAGCTCAACCCACGCCGGTGTTATATCTAGGATTGAATGCTTGTTGTCGGTTATCTGATTTTAGCTGCATAGTATTCCCATCTACGTTGGCTGGCGTATGACCTCATCGGAATTGATTTACATATGTGTCAAAGCTGATGTTAGCATTGTTATTCGTTCCACAATGCTTTCTCCAGTATTCATATGCGTCAGCATCTGATTTAGCTTTTAGTGCATTGTATCACTTAGACGCAATAACCTGTTGTGCAGTAAATCAATACGATGCTCAAATACCTCTTAGTGAA
>Ga0075163_10002517_pt1 | contig 24595 bp, 16 predicted proteins | sample JI1023141ADNA_FD_71478 | JGI IMG/M metagenome (GOLD analysis project Ga0075163, IMG submission 71478) | Wastewater effluent complex algal communities from Wisconsin, to seasonally profile nutrient transformation and Carbon sequestration -... | ecosystem: Engineered > WWTP > Effluent > Algae... | reverse complement strand
GAACTTCACGATGCGCGCGAAGCCGTAGCGTTCGATCAGCATCGTGCACAAGAGGCCGCCCTGGTAGTAGCCGAACAGGATCCGCGGTCCGCGGAACGCACGGTTCAGCTCGCGCACGGGGATCACGTCGTCGTTGGCGATGGAGTCGACGAGCTCGCGCCGCATGTTGCGCGTCCACGACGGATTGCGGTTGACCTCTTCCCACGTGGCCAGACCCTCCGTGATCCAACGCGGACAGCGGTTGTGCGACAGCCCCAAGTGGATCACGTGCGTGAACTCGTGGAAGGACGTGCGCACCCACGACTGCGTGCCGCGCATCTCCCACAGCGGCGACACGGCCGTCACGACCGGGCCGAAGCACACGCCCAGCGCGGGGAATCCCTCGAAGCCGGTCGAGCGCACCGAGAAGTCCTTGTGACGGCGGAACACCTCGATGCGCGTGGGCGTGGGCGTGAAGCCGTAGCGCTTCGAGAGCTCCGCGCGCGCGTCCACGTAGAACGGGATCAAGTACTCCGACAGCACTTCGCCACCGTCGGGATCCCACGAGAACGTCAAGTCGCCGCTCTCGGAGGTCACGTGCGCCTTCATGTTGCGCAACACGAGCGCCATGTTGTTGCGCCACGCGTCCTGGCGACCGGCCGCGGCTTTCTGCGCCGAGTCGAGCGCCGCCGCCGCGCCCACCTCGTCGCCGGTGTTCGCCAGCGCGCGTCCGAGCTGCGTCCACGCCTCCCAATCGGTGGGATCGCGCTCCGTGGCGGCCTTGACGAACGGCAATCCCTCGGCGAAGCGGTAGAGCTCGAGCAGGTGACGACCGACCTCGCGCTCGGGCGTGCTGTCGCGCGGATCCTCCGCGGCGAGCTCGGCCAGCGCGTCGCGGCACGCCGACTCCTTGTGATCGATCCAGTCGAGCGCCGCGCGCAGCGTGCGCACCTCGCGCCGTCCGGGCGCGATCCGCAGGAGGATCGCGAGACGCTCGCGCGCGCTCTTCAGCTGCCCGTCCGCCAGGTCGGTGGAGAGCGCCACGAGCAACGTCTCGACGGACTTGGGGTGCGCGGTCAGCGCTTGCGTCAGCAGGTCGGCCGCCGACACGCGCTGGCGCTGCCAGTTGTAGCGGTGCAACGCGAAGAGCCCGAGTTGCGCGCGCTCGTGCGTGGGATGCAACTGCAACGCGGCACGGTACAGGTCCGCCGCGGAGCGACGCTTGGCCTCGGCCACTTCCTTGTCGGCCTCGAAGTACAAGTCCCCCAACGCGGCCAGTGCGTCGGGTTCCTCCGCACCGGCGGCCTTGGCCACGTCGAGCGCGAGCACCAAGCTCTTCGACGCGGCCTCGAGGCGGCCCAGTCGGTGTTCGCATTCGCCGCGCGCGAGGAGCGCGTCCCAGCTCTGCGCGTCGCCCGTCGAAGCCCCCAGGTCGAGCGCGGTGCGCGCCTCGTCGCGCGCGCCCGCGGCCCAGGCGGCGGATCCGATCGCCCAGGCGTCGCGCGCGTCGATCGCCGGCGCGAGCGCGGCTTTCTGCGACGACAGGCGTGCGCGCGCTTCGCTCGCGCGGCCCAACGCCGTCAGGACCTCGGCCTCGACGCGCAACGCCGCGGCCCGCGCGTCCCCGGGCGCGGTCTTGGACGCGTCACGGCTCGCGCCCGCCGTAGTCGAAGCCGCGTCGAACGCCGCCCGCGCGTCGGCCAGCGCGCGCTCGTAGTCGGCCTCGTCGAACCGACAGCGCGCGCGGATCACGAGGCTCTCCGCGTCGGCCGGATCCTCGTCGAGGAGTTCACCGAGCCGCCGGACGGCGGCGCGCAGATCCCCGCGGCGACGCAGACGGTCGCACTCGGCGCGCTCCTCGGCCAACAAGGCCCGATCGTCGTCGGACAAGGCGGGTCGAGCGTCCTGAGTAGGAGCCGGGTCGACGCAGGCAGCGACGCTCGGGGCGAACGCGCCGGCCGAGGGTGCCCAGGCGAGCGTGCACGCGAGGAGCGAAAGCACGTGGCGGGCCGGACGCGGGGTCGATTGGCTCATGCGGGCACTCGGGTCGTTGGGTTCCACGCCACCGAGACGTCACGCCGACATGGCGTCGGAGGACACGATCGCGGGCGCTTCCGTCGGGTGGTCGAAGGGTTCGGTCGAGGTCGTGGAGGCGTGAGAACTCGGGCGCGACCGGATCGCGCGGACCTTCAGCAGAACACGCCCGCGCGCGCGCGCCAAGCTCGCGGACCGACCGAGTCGTCATCCGGGCCCTTGCTCCCGACTCCGGCAACTTGTATGTCCTCCCAGCATGAAGTCCAGCCTCGGTTCCCGTCTGTACGAACTTGCAACGAGCCGCGCGCGCGCCGCCGTCGTGCCCTCGGTCGTCCTGGTCGCCGCCCTCCTCGTCGGCGGCTGCCGTTCCACTCCCACGACGAACGAACCGAGCGCCGCGCGCCCCGTGCAGATCGTGACCGAGCCGAAGGCCAACGACGACGCGCCGGCGTGGATCGCCGAGCCGCTCTCGTGGGAGAAGCTGCACACGGTCGAGACCTGGCTCGCGACCGACGGGACGAAGGCCACGCCGCTGTGGCGCATCGAGGGCGAACTGGTCTTGAACCTCGGTCGACTCGAGTACGCACGCCGTGAAGCGGCGCAGAAGAAGCCCGTCGACGACGCGACCCTCGGCTCGCGCGTGCGCACCGCGCGCGTGGGACTCGAGCACGTCATGGCGGACATGGACGCGACGCCCGCGCAACGTCGTCGCGCGCAGGACGGTATCACGCGCAGCAGCAAGCTCTTGTCCGCCGCTGCACCGCGCATGCGGGCCGGCACGACGAACGGCGTCGTGACGCGCGCCATGTGGGGCGCCGTCAAGCCGCGCGTCGACCGCATGGACAAGACGCAGGGCTCCTACACGCGCATCACCGTGCACCACTCGGCCGACCGCGATCCGGTCGAGCTCGACGGTTCGTTGGCGCGCACGGCGGAGGCGGTGCGCGAGATCCAGAAGGCGCACATGGAGGGGAAGACGACGCACTACGGCGACATCGGCTACCACTTCCTCGTCGATCCGTACGGTCGCCTGATCGAAGGTCGCGACCTGACGTACCAAGGCGCGCACGCGTACGGCGACAACAACCTGCAGAACATCGGCATCTGCGTCATCGGCAACTTCGACACGGACAAGCCGACCGCCGCCGCGCTCGAGACGCTCGAGCGCGAGATCGAGTTCCTGCGACGCACGTACTCGATCCCGAAGAACCGCATCTACGGGCACCGCGAGTTGCGCTCGACCGATTGCCCGGGCGACAACTTGATGAAGTGGCTCGAACGCTACCGCCGCGGCAAGTGAGCGCGCGATCGGCGCCGGCCACGCGTCACTGCGCGGGCAGGACGCCCTTCCACAACAGGATCACGACCACGACGGCGAGCCCCACGCGGTAGGCGCCGAACACGGCCAACCCGCGTCGGTTGAGCCACGCGACGAGCCACTTCACGGCCAGGAACGCGGACACGAAGCCGGCCAGGAAGCCCAGCGACAAGTTGATCGCGCCGAAGTGCTCGAACATGACGCGGCCCGACGACAGCGCCTTGTGCGCCGTGGCGGCGCCCAACGTGAGCACCCCGAGCAGCAAGCTGAACTCGACCGCCGCGCGCGAGGCGAGGCCCACGAACAAGGCGCCCGCGATCGTGGCCAGACTGCGGCTGGTCCCCGGCGCGAGCGCGAGGCACTGGAAGAGCCCCACGACGAGCGCCTGCGTCGTCGTCATCGCGGCGATGTCCGTGCCCTCGCTGCGTCCGCGGCGCAAGAGCGGCACCGCCAGGATCGCCACGCCGCCCACGAACCACGCGATCGCCACGGGCCACAATCCGAACAACACGGCGTCGATCGTGTCCTCGAACAAGAGTCCCACGACCGCCGCGGGCACGAAGGCGACACCGAGCCGCACGAGCAGGCGCAAGCCGTCGCCGTCGCGCCCCACGAGACCGCGCAACATGCCGCGCACGCGTCCCGCGTAGAGCGAGAGCACGGCCAGGATCGCGCCGCCTTGGATGCAGATGGTGAACGCGCGCAGCGCCTCGTCGTTCACGAGGCCCAGCGCGCGTTCGGTGAGGATCAAGTGCCCCGTCGAGCTGACGGGCAAGTACTCGGTGATGCCCTCGACCAGACCGAGGACGATCGCTTGCCAGGGCTCCAAGGAGGTCTCGGCTCGAACGCTGGACTCAGCGCAGCGACTTCACGGCGTCGAGCGCGGGCACGTACTTCATGCCGAACGCCTGCGCGACGGCTTCGTACGTGATCTTGCCGTCGACGACGTTCGACGCGGTGCGCAGCTCGGGGCTCGACTCGATCGCGCCCACCGGACCGAGCTTCGCGAGCTTCTCGACCCACGGCAGCGTGGCGTTCGTGAGCGCCCACGTGCTGGTGCGCGGCACGGCGCCGGGCATGTTCGCGACGCAGTAGTGCGTGACGCCGTCGACGACGTACGTCGGCTCGGCGTGCGTCGTGGCGTGCACCGTCTCGATGCAACCGCCCTGGTCGACGGCCACGTCGACGATGACGCTGCCCTTGCGCATGAGCTTCAGATCCTCGCGCTTGACGAGCTTCGGCGCGGCCGCGCCCGGGATCAGCACGGCGCCGACGAGCAGGTCGGTCTCGGGCAGGAGCTCGCGCAGCGCGTACGGCGTCGAGTACATGGTGCAGCAGTTCGCCGGCAGGATCTCGTCGAGGTAGCGCATGCGGTCGAGGTTGACGTCCAAGATGACGACGTCCGCGCCGAGGCCCGCGGCCATGCGCGCGGCCTGCGTGCCGACGACGCCGCCGCCGATGATGACGACCTTGGCCGGGCGCACGCCGGGCACGCCGCCGAGCAGGATGCCCGAGCCGCCGGCCGGCGCTTCGAGGTACTTGGCGCCCTCTTGGATCGCCATGCGACCCGCGACCTCGCTCATGGGCGTGAGCAGCGGCAGGCCGTGGTTGTGCTCGAGCGTTTCGTAGGCGAAGCCGAACGAGCCCGTCTTGACGACGCCTTCGGTGAGCTTCTTGTCCGCGGCGAGGTGGAGGTAGGTGAAGAGCGTCTGGCCCTTGCGCATGTGAGCCCACTCCTTCTCGAGCGGCTCCTTCACCTTGAGGATCATGTCGTTCTTGGCCCACACCGTGGCGGCGTCGGGCGCGATGGTCGCGCCGGCCTTCATGTAGGCCTCGTCCGAAAGGCTGCTGCCGATGCCCGCGTTCGTCTCCACCATCACCTGGTGCCCTTGGCTCTTCAGGCGGTCGACGCCCGCCGGGGTCAAGGCGACGCGGTTCTCGTTGTTCTTGATTTCCTTGGCGACACCGATCTTCAAGACTAGCGACCTCGGTTGGAGAGCACCGGCACGGCCGGGCGGAACTGCGGGGGGAACCGGCTTCCGCGGGAGCACCGTCCGACGCGCGGTCGGGCGGTGGCGAAGCCCAATGGGCCGAAGAGCATAGCGTGTCGCGGCGCCAGGAAAACCGGCGGCAGGAAAACCCTTGTCGCGCGCGCGGCCGGCCTCGTATGCTCTCCGCCCCTTCGCCGCCGACGGGTCCCCACCCGCGTCGCCGAGGGCCGCGCGCTCCGCCACTGGGCGGTTCGCGACCGGAACGATCTCGAGGGCGATTAGCTCAGTTGGTTAGAGCGCTACGTTGACATCGTAGAGGTCACTGGTTCGAGTCCAGTATCGCCCACCATCAAGTCTGCGCGCGAAGCGCGCGCGCAACAAGTCGGCCAAGTCTGCGCGCGAAGCGCGCGCGGATCTTGAGGCGCCAGAAACGCCCAGGCAGATGCAAAGCCCGCGCGCGGCTCCCAAGTCGCTGCGCGGAACGGGTTCGCGATCCACTCGATGGCGGATGGGGGGCGGGCGCCTACTCGGCGAAGCCGAACACGTAGTCGCGCTCGGCGATCATGTGGTCGCCGCAGATCAGGACGAACAGGTAGCGTCCCTCGCCGCCCATCTTGATCGGACCGGCGGAGACCACGAACTCGCGCTCGGCGCCATCGGTCGGGGGCTCGATCCGATTCACGTCGCCTTGCTTCAAGAGCACGAGCTGGCCGGCCAGGTCCTCGAAGTAGACGCACAGCGAGAACTCCTCGGGCTCCGTCATCCCCGCCACGCGCACCATGGCGTCGATGCGCGGGCGCACCTCGCCGGGTCGCGTGCGCACGCTGACGGGACGGCCGAAGTAGGGAATCGATTCGAGATCGACGGAGTCACACACCACGAACTGACGGACGACCAGAGTTTTCATGGGCCCCCCCACGCCCGGCTGCGGATGCCACGCGGGCCGGCCCGGGCGCCGACCCGCGCGCGTCCGGCGGTCGAGGCCGGACACGAATGCTGGATTCCGGAGGGGGCTCGAGGAGCGGGGCGAAATACTCGGAAAGAACTTCGAGGTGTCGATCACCCGGTGGTGATGGAGCGATCGTCGGAGGCCGTGTGCGGCCGGCGGAGGTCGAGCGGAGTTGGACCGTGGATCGATCGACGCTCGATCGACGCTCGATCGACGCTCAGGCGGAGCTCGGGCGGGACTCGGTCAGAGCCGGATGGTCGTGCGCCGGGCATCCGACGGGTTCGGGCCACCGCATGCGGAAGGCCGACTCGGGTCCGCCATCGACCCGAGTGCGGCGGCGACCGGGACGACGTGCGCGGACGCCTCTCGACCGCCACCTCCGCGATCCTCGGGACCCGAGTGGAACTCACAAGCGCGCGAGGCGATACGTAGGCAGTGACCGAGCGGTTCCACCGCCGCCAGACCCCACACGAGGCCTCCATGATCGCGCTCTTCCTGGCTCTGTCCGCCCTCGCGTCCCCCGCCGCCGCCAACCCGCCCGCTTCCCTGCCGACGGCCCGTCCCACGCCCGCGGCGAGCCGCGCCGATCAGGACGCCGAGGCGCTCTTCCGCCGCCGCGTCACCCCGCTCGTGCAGGTCGCGCGCGACGCGTCGCCCTCGGTCGTCTTCATCCGCAACGACGGCGTGCAGACCGCGCAGGACTGGTTCGGCCGCGTTTTCCCGCAGAAGTTCGAGGGCACCGGCTCGGGCGTCGTGATCCACAAGGCCGGCTTCATCATCACGAACTACCACGTCGTGAACGGCGCGCAGAAGCTCTCCGTGTCGTTCGACAAGCAGTACGACACGACCGTCTACCAGGCCGAGATCGTGTGGAGCGTCCCCGAGGACGACTTGGCGCTCCTGAAGATCCGCGGCGAGCGCGATTTCCCGGCGATTCCGCTCGGAACGAGCAGCGACCTCATGCTGGGCGAGACCGTCATCGCGATCGGCAACCCGATGGGCGAGACGCACACGGTCAGCCAGGGCATCGTGTCGGGTTTGCACCGCAACGCGAACATCCAGACCCAATTCGGCCTCCTCAAGTTCGACGACTTGATCCAGACCGACGCGTCGATCAACCCGGGCAACTCGGGTGGCCCGCTCCTCAACATCAACGGCGAGCTCATCGGCATCAACAACGCGATGAACCCGAACGCGCAGAACATCGGGTTCGCGATCCCCGTCGACCACGTCAAGATGGTCCTCGAGGAGCGCAAGCTCGCGCCCGACTCGGCCCCCACCTGGTTGGGCTTCGAAGTCGACGGCACCGACCACGTCCAGATCGCCAACATCGTCCCGGGCAGCCCCGCGGACGCGGCCGGCCTGCGCCCGGGAGATTGCATCGTGGCGTTGGGCGGCGTGACGGTCGGGACGCAGGACGAGTACCACATGGCTCGCTTGGGTCTGTCGCCCTCGCGCGAGTTCGACGTGCGCGTCGAGCGCGCGGGCCAGGCTCGCACCGTGCGCCTCGCGCCGTGGGACAAGTACGAGGGCGTCCTCTACGCCAAGTTGGGTCTCAAGGTGAAGACGGTCGAGTCGCGCTACAGCTACGTCAAGGTGACCGAGGTCCGCGCGGGCGGGCCGGCCGCCGAGCTGGGGCTGAAGCCGGGTGACGCGATCGACGCGGTGCGCCCGCTCGTGGGCGATCGTCCGCGCCCGTGGCGCATCATCTCGCGCGAGCGCTTCGCCGACCTCCTGAGCGAGTTCGACGCGGGCACGCGCCTCGAGTTGGACGTGTACCGGGACGTGGACGGCGACAACGCCTACGAGCCCGGGGAACTCCACCGCGGAACGCTCATGATCCGCTGAGCCGCGATCCGATGAGGAGAGCCCCGCCGCCGGTGCCCGATCCAAGGGTGCCGAGGACGGTGTGGGAACGTATGCTTGTGCGCCCCCGGCCCCGAAACAGGGCCGCCGGGGCGCACGACACGTCCACAGTGCCGCGAGGGAGGAATTTCCTTCCTGCGCGCGCCGCCCCCCTCCCGAACGCAGCCCAGCCACGATGAAGGCCCTCCTCCACTTCAGCGAACGCTTCGGGAGCATGCTCTCCCGCGTGCTGCTGACGGTGCTCTACTTCGCCGTCCTGGGGCCGTTCGCCCTGGGCTATCAGCTGTTCGCCGACCCGCTCCACCTGCGCAAGCGACGCGACGGGAACTGGACGACGTGGACGACGAAGAACGACACCCTGACGCTCGCGCGTCGTCAGGACTAGAGCCCCTGGGCCCCTCGAGACACTCCGGATGAACGTCCTCGGCCTCTCGTTCTACTACCACGATTCCTCGGCGGCGCTCGTGAAGGACGGGGTGCTCGTCGCCGCGGCCGAGGAAGAGCGCTTCAGCCGTCGCAAGCACGATTCGGGGTTCCCCGAGTTGGCCATCCAGTTCGCGTTGAAGACGGCCGGCATCACGATGCACGACGTCGACTTCGTCGTGTTCTACGAGAAGCCCTTCGTCAAGTTCGAGCGCATGCTGCTCACGGCGATGGCCACGTTCCCGAAGAGCTCGGCCGTGTTCCGCGAGTCGATGCAGCGCTGGATCTCGGACAAGCTGTGGATCAAGTCGATCATGGCCAAGCGCACGGGCTTGCCCACGTCGAAGATCCTGTTCGCCGAGCACCACGTGAGCCACGCGGCGGCGAGCTTCTTCACGTCGCCCTACGACGAAGCCGCGATCCTGACGGTCGACGGCGCGGGCGAGTGGACCACGTCGACGCTGGGCGTCGGCCGCGGGACGAAGCTCGAGATCCTGAAGGAGATCCGCTTCCCGCACTCGTTGGGACTCCTGTACTCGGCGTTCACCGCCTACTGCGGGTTCGAGGTGAACGAGGGCGAGTACAAGCTCATGGGCATGCACCCCTACGGCAAGCCGCGCTTCGTCGACAAGATCCACGAGATCATCGACGTGGCCGAGGACGGCTCGCTGTGGCACGACATGCGCTACTTCGCGTACCACTTCTCGCCCGACTCCACGCTGCACGCGCGCTTCGCCGAGCACTTCGGCCGTCCGGCGCGCGATCCGAAGGAGGGCGACAAGTCGCTCGATCCGTACTACTGCGACATGGCCGCGTCGATCCAGAAGGTGACCGAGGAGGTCGTGCTGAAGATGGCGCGGCACCTGCACCAGATCACGGGACTGAAGAAGCTCGTCATGTCCGGCGGCGTCGCGCTCAACTCGGTGGCGAACTACAAGGTGCTGCGCGAGGGCCCCTTCGACGAAATCTACATCCTCCCGGCGCCGGGCGACGACGGCGGTTCCGTCGGCGCCGCGTACTGGGCCTACAACCACTTGATGGGACAGCCGCGCGGTCCCGCGCTGAACCACGCCTACTTGGGCAGCGAACACGGTGACGCGGAGATCCGGGCGTTCCTCGACAAGTACTCGATCCCCTACGAGCACATCGCGGACGACGAGCGCTTCTTCGACTTCGTCGCGCGCGCGTTGGCCGACGGCAACGTGTGCGGCTGGTTCCGCGGTCGCTTCGAGTTCGGCCCGCGCGCGTTGGGTGCGCGCTCGATCATCGCCGACCCGCGTCGAGCCGAGATGAAGGAGAAGCTCAACGCCACGATCAAGTTCCGCGAGGCGTTCCGTCCCTTCGCGCCCAGCGTGCTCGAGGAGCGCGCGAACGAGTTCTTCGACATCCCCGAAGCCGAACGGCACTTCCCCGCGCGCTTCATGCTGTACGTGACGCCCGTGCGCCCCGAAAAGCGCTCGGTGCTGCCCGCGATCACGCACGAGGACGGTTCGGGGCGCCTGCAGACGGTGTTCAAGGACACGAACCCGGCGTACCACGGGATCATCCGCCGCTTCGGCGAGATCACCGGCGTGCCCGTGATCATGAACACGTCCTTCAACTTGAAGGGCGAGCCGATCGTCGAATCGCCCGCGCACGCGTTCAACACGTTCAGCCTCTCGGGCATGGACCTCCTGTTCCTGAACAACTTCGTCGTCCGCGCCGACGCGAAGAAGAAGATCGCCGAGACCGTGTTCCACCTGCGACACGAAGGCGATTCGGTCACGGCGATGGTGAGCTGATGCGCGCGATCAACACACTCCTGTGTTTCGTGGTCAGCGCGCTGATCGCGGTCGTCGTGTTCGAGGTCGGCCTGCGCGTCCTGGGCAAGGGTCCGCAGACCACGATCAACCGCTTCGATCCGAACACGGGCTGGAGCCTGACGCCCGGGGCGCACGGCGAGCGCTCCACCGGCGAGTTCCACGTGCGCTACGACGTGAACGAGCTGGGGTTGCGCGACGATCCCATGTCGAGCCCCGCCAAACCCGCCGGCACGTTCCGCGTGCTCGTGTTGGGCGACTCGTTCGTGCAGGGCTACACGGTCGACCGCCGCGACCTGTTCGTCGACCTGCTCGAGAACTGGTGGCAAGCGGAAGGCCGCAAGGTCGACGTCGTGAACGTGGGCACCGAGGGCTGGTCCACGGACCAGGAAGTGGCTTGGTTCGAGAAGAACGGCGCCGCCTTCCAACCCGACGTCGTGGTGATCTGCCCCTACGAGAACGACATCTACTGGTCGGGTCAGACGCACTACCGTCGCTTCCCCAAGCCGCGCTACACGCCGTTCGGCGACCGCGAGCAGGGCGTGTTGCAGGACCCGGGCCCCAAGCCCTGGTACGAGCACACGGCCATCGGGAACACGTGGTCCTTGTGGCGCGAACCCACCGTGCGCTGGCAACCGGTGGAGGGTCGATCGCTCGAGATGGAGCACGCGGCCTACTTCAAGACGCCGCCGTCGTTCCTGGTCGACGCGATCGCGCGCGTGCGCGGCGCGCTGACCGCGCTCCGACACCACTGCACGAGCGTCGGCGCGAAACTCGTGATGGTGCCGATCCCGAACAAGGCCGCGATCGAGTCGGGCGCGCGCGCGACCCTCGAACGCAGCTTGCGCGTGCCGACCGACACGTGGTCGCCGGACCAACCGGTCGACACGTTCGTGGGCCTCGCGCAGGAACTCGGCATCGAGGTGTTCGACCCGCGTCCGGGTCTGCGCGCGGCCGCCGCCGAGGGCAAGCCGCTGTACTACCAACGCGACTGGCACTTCGATCCGCACGGCAACCACGTGTTCGCCTCGCTGCTGCACGACGAGTTCGAACGCGCCGGCTTGTTCCCCGCCACGGTCGCGAAGACCGTCACGGCCACGATGCCGTTGGAACCCGAGCCGTCGCGCGTGCCGCGCTGGGCGTTCTGGTTCGGTGGCCTGTGGATCGCGCTGTCGTGCTTGTACGCGTCGACCTACCGCGACGAACCGTGGTGGAAGGCCGTGTTGGGCGTCGGCGGGATGTTGGGCGCCGTGTTCGCCATCGCGATCGGAGGCGGCGCGCTCCTGTCGCTCGTGCCGCCGCAGATCGCCACGGCGATCCTGATCGTGGCCGTGGCCGCGTTGCTGTCGTTCATCGTCTACAAGCTGGGCGCGCGGCTCTCGACGATCACCGAGCTCTTCGGCGCGTTCACGCGCCGCGGACACTGGTACCTCATGCCGCTCGTCGTCGTGCTCTTGACGGTGGGCAGCTTGCTCGTCGTCGCGGCCAGCTCGCCGCTGATCGCGCCGTTCATCTACACCCTGTTCTGAAGTCCCCGGCGACCCCGGCGTTCTGACCTCGGGGCGTTCCGAGGTCCCGGCGTGCTGAGTTCAGGGCGTGTCGAGGTATCAGCGCGCCCAGGCATCCGAGTCGAACGTTCCCGCCCCCGGTGCCCTCCGAACCGTCCGCCGCGTCGTTCGGGCGCCCCGGCGGCCGAAGTCGGGGGCGCTCACCCTTCCGCGGATCCGTCCGTGGGTTATCCTTGATCACCATGATGAACTTCCTGCGCCAGAACTGGCCCTACGTGGTGCTGCCCGCCGTGGTCGTGCTGGCGGTCATCGTCTGGCTGCTGACGAGCGGCGGCGGCTCCGAGAGCCCCTTCAGCTACCCGATCTTCTGATCGGCGCGCGCTCAGTCCGACAGGTCGAGCCCGAATCGACGCAGCAGGTCGAACCCGCCGCAGGCTTCCGTCGCGATCAAGTGGATCCGCGCGTTCTCGTCGATCATGACGCGGCGCAGTCGGTACGGATCGTCACCGCGACGATTGGTCCCCGCGTGCGTCGTCGTCGCGGTGGCGAAGCCCGCCTCGCGCGCCGCCGCGACGGAGTCCTCGTTCCAGTCCCACCGACGCCCGAACGGATAGGCGAAGCTCGCGGGCTCCCCACCGAGCTCGCGCACCAACGCGCGGCGCGATCCGCCGATCTCGGCGCGCGCCCCGTCCGCGTCGAGCCGCGAGAGGATCTCGTGGTTCACCGTGTGGCCCCCCAGGTCGACGCCCGCGTCGCGCAGCGCCCGCGCGTCCTCCCAGGTCATGTACAAGGTCTCCGCCAGCGCACGCTCGTCGAGTCCGGATTCGGCGAAGATCGCGTCGACGACGCGGCTGCGCTCGCGCGCCGGCACCTCGTACTTCAAGAGGCGCTTCACGTGGTACGTGGTCTCGCGTCCCTCGCCCGCGAGCGCCGCGAGCAGCGCATTCGAACGAGCGTCCTTCGACGCCGCGACGAACCGGCGCACGAAGGTCGCCAAGCCGACTCGGTCCACGCACGCGAAGAACTTGTGCGACCAGTTGGGCTTGCGCTCGTCGAGCGGTCGGCTCTCGAGGTAGATCGTGGCTCCGACGCGCAAGCGCTGCAGGAGCGGCAGGAGATGCGTGCGGTTGTCCTTGTAGCCGTCGTCCATCGAGAGCGCGACGAGGCTGCGTCGGCCGTCCTGCTGCAGTCGCGCGTGACCGTCCTTCACCGAGACGACGTCGTACCGGCGCGCGAGCCAGGCGAGGATGCGCTCGAGCTTGTCCGACGCGATCGTCATGTCGGGCGGCAACGCGTCGTTCGAGGGCGCGCGCACGCAGTGCCCGGCCAGGATCGTCAATCGACGGGGCTCGATCGCGTCGACGAGGCGGTGCGCTCCCGTGTGGAACAGGAGACGCGCGTAGCCTTCGCGGACGAGCCGCTTGATCCGGTGTTTGACGCCCATCGTCTCCTTCGAGCCTACCCCATCGTCTCGTCGTCGCGGTCCCCGTCGGTCAAGTACCACGAACTCGGCTCGCCCGCGGCGCGCGCGAGCGGGTGATCGGGCTGGTGCACGTGCACGATCACGGTCAGGTGACGATCGGCGCGCGGCGGCACGAATCCCACGCGCGCGAGGTGCCCGGCCCACCAGGATCCGTCGACCGCGGTGGCTTCCACGTAGGAGGCGCCGACCGACTCCAGGTGCGCGAGCCCCGCTTCGATCGCGGCCGACTCCACGGACTCGTCGCGTCCCAAGACGTCGACGAGGAACCCGTGGCCCTCGCCGGGACGGGGCAACTGCACGACGACGTAGCCCACGAACGCGCCGGATCCGTCGAAGAGCCCCAGTGCGCGATGAAGTCGCGACGGCCCGGCGAGGAAACGCCAGTCGAGGTAGCGCGCGTCGCGTCGCACCATGAACGCGAAGCGGCGCGACACGGCGTTCGACAACTCGACGACCTCCGCCGGGAAGCGGCGCAGTTCCTCGACGCGCACGCGCGCGGCTTCCGTGCGGCGACGTTCGCGCGCGCGCGCCGAACCGCGCGCGGTGAAGCCACTGATCCAACCCGCGACCCGGCCCTCCCGTGCACGGCGCGCGCGAGACACGGCGTCCGCGCGCAGCAGGAACACGTGACTGCGGACCGTGCCGACGGCCTTCCAACCGAGCTCCAGGAAGATGTGCGCGGAGCGACGGTTGGGCAGCCCGAACACGAGCGGCCAACCGGCGCCGCGCGCCGCGGCCATCGCGGCGCGGTCGAGGTCGCTGAAGAGCCCGCGCTTGCGCCAATCCGGATGCGTCATCACGTCGCCGGTCTCGCCCACCGTCGCCAGCGAGCGCTCGTCGCCGAACGACGACGCGAGTCGCGGCGAGCAGGCGTAGCCGCTGACGCCGGATCCGCCGGCGGGGCGCGTGACGAACGACAGCGCGCGCCCGTGCGGATTCTCGTCGTAGCGCCACGCGAGTCCGGCGGCGTCGACGGACTTCTTGAAGCACGCGTTGAAGAGGCGCGCCTGTTCCTCCCGATCGGCGGAGGAACAGGCGTGGACGGCGAAGGTGGTCTCGCCGGGGCCCGGGGTCGTGCTCACGTGCGGTGTCTCGTTTCGATTCGGCTGGCGTCTGTGTTCGGCGGGCGTCGCTCGAAAACTCGAGACGTCTCGGACTCGCTCGCGTTCGATCAGCGCGTCTTGACCGGAGCCGCGGGACGCTTGGGCAAGGACATCTTGCGTGACTCGACCGCGCGCAACACCTCGGCCACCGCCCGCTCGAGTTGCGGGTCGCGGCCGGCCAACACGGACGTCGCGTCGTTCTCCACCACGATGTCCGGGTCGACGCCGTGTCCCTCGACGGACCACGCGCCGCTCGCGTCGGCGTGGCCGAACTCGGGCACGTTGACCGTGCCGCCGTCGATCAGCGGTCCGTGGTCGGTGATGCCCACGACGCCGCCCCAGCTGCGCTTGCCGATGACCGGACCGAGACCGGCTTTCTGGAACATCCACGGGAAGATGTCACCGTCCGAGGCCGAGTTCTCGTTGATCAAGCACGCCATCGGGCCGTGGAACACGACCTGCGGATAGGTGCCGGTGATGTCGCTGTTGCGCGGGTACTCGGTCGCGAGCAGCACGCGACGCAGGCGTTCGATCACCATCTGGCTCACGTTGCCACCACCGTTGTTGCGATCGTCCACGATCAGGCCTTCCTTGCGGACCTGGCCGTAGTACCACTTGATGAACTCGCGGATGCCGTCGGCGCCCATGTCGGGGATGTGCACGTACGCGAGGCGGCCTTGCGAGAGCTGGTCGACGCGCGCGCGGTTCTTGAGCACGAACTGCAGGTAGAACAGATCCGCCTCGGACGAAATCGGACGGAACACGACCTTGCGCGCGCCCTCGAGCGTGGGCGTCGCGTTCACGGTCATCTCGACCGCGCGATCGGCCTTGTGGCGCAGCTGACGGTAGGGATCCTCGTCGGCGCGGAGTTCCACGCCGTCGACGGCCAGCACGTAGTCGCCGACCTTGACGTCGACGCCCACTTCCGTGAGCGGCGAGCGGTAGCGGTCCTCCTCGTTCTGACCGCGGAGGATGCTGGCCAGCTTGTACTTGCCCGACGCGCGATCGAGTTCGAGTCGACCGCCGAACAAGGCCACGCGCGGACGCGCCGGCACGTCCCAGTCACCGCCGCTGACGTAGGCGTGGCCCACGTTGAGCTCCGCGATCATCTCGCCGATCACGTAGTTGAGGTCCGCGCGGTGTCCCACGTGGTCGACCAACGGCTCGTACTGCTCGCGCAGCGCTTTCCAGTCGTAGCCGTGCATGTTGGGCACGTAGAAGTAGTCGCGGAAACGACGCCAGACTTCTCGGAAGGCCTCGCGCCACTCTTCCTTGGGCACGCGATCGACGTACAGGGCGGACATCGAGACGTCCTTCTTCGAATCCTTGCCCTTCGCGTTGGCGTCGAACAGCGCGAAGCCGCCGCCGGTGCGCGCCAGGATCTTCGATCCGTCGGCCGAGACCGCGTACCCGCCGCAATCGTCGACCAGCACGGCGCTCTTGCGCTCCTTGCGGCCGAACGCGGTCAACACGGGCTTGGACTCGCTCTCGCGACCGTAGTACGAGCTGCCGCTGCGGACGAAGAACAGCGTGTCCTTGTTCGCCGTGAGGGACGAGTAGTTGTCGGGTTCGACCGGCACGCGCACGACGCGCGACGCCAAGCCGTCCAAGTCGATCACGACCGGCTTCGTCCCCGCCTCGGCGGCCGGCTTGGCCGCTTCCGCGGGTTTCTCGGGCGCTCCCTTGGCCGCGTCGTCCTTCGCCGTGATCGTGACCTCGTCGCTCTCGGGCGCGAACGGGTGCTTCACGTCGCGCCGCAGCGCCAGCCCGTAGACGCACGTCGTGCGATTGACGCAGAAGTTCCACTCGATGCCCATCAACTGCGGAGCGAACTCGCGGTCGGACAGGTACCACAGGAACTCGCCGTCCGGGTCGAACACGGGCTCACTCTCGTTGAAGAGCTCGTCGGTGACGCGCGTGAGCTTCTTCTCGGCGCGGTTCCACAGCCAGATCGAACGGAACGAGTTGTCGTCGGTCAGCGAGAACGCGAGCCAACCCGAGTCGGGCGCCCAGTTGTAGTCCCCCACGCTGCCGCCCTTGTCGCGCGCGACCTCGACGACGCTCTTCGTGGCCACGTCGAGCGACCACAGGCGCCCGGACTTGTCCGCGAACGCGATCTGACGTCCGTCGGGTGACCAACGCAGGCTGGTCTTGCGCTCGGTGGATCCGCTCGTGAGCGCTTCCGGCTTGCCGCCGGCCTGATCGACCACCCAGATCTCCTCTTCGCCGGTGGCGTCGGACACGTACGCGATCCGCGCGCCGTCCGGCGACCAGTCGACGACGCGCTCGTGACTCGAGGAACTGCTCGTCAGGTTGCGCGGCGCGCCCTTCTCGATCGGCACGGTGAAGACGTCACCGCGCGCGGCGACGACGACGCGCTCGCCCTTGGGCGAGAGACCGACGTCCTCGATGTTGCCCTCGACGGGAATGCGCGCGGGACGGGAACTCACACCGTCGTCGGGAACGCGGATCGAGATCTTCGCGTCGGACTTCGTCTTCGTGTCGAACACGTGCAGCTCGCCGTCGAGCTCGTACACGATGTCGCCGTCCTCGCCGCGCGAGGCCCAGCGCACGTCCCACTGCGTGTTCTTCGTGAGCTGCTCGACGTCCTTGCGCTCGACGTCCCAGCCGTACAGGTTCAACGTGCCGTCGCGGTCCGAGACGAAGTAGATCTTGCTGCCGATCCACATGGGATCGCGTTCCGTGCGCACGCTGTGCGCCACCGGCTCGAGCTGATTCGTCTTCAAGTCGAACAGGAAGAGATCCTGGGCCCAGCCGCCCTGGTAACGCTTCCACGTGCGGAAATCGCGGGTCAGCGGCGAGTAGACGGCCCGCGTTCCGTCGGGCGAGAGGTCGCCGCCGCCCGACACGGGCATCGGCAACGCCACGGGCGAACCGCCGCGCGCGTCGACCGTGTAGAGGCGCGTGTCGGTCAAGTCCCAACCGTCGCGCATCGAACGGAACAGCACCGCTCCGCCGTCGCGCGTCCAACCGTACACCTGGTTGTCGTAGCCCCAGCGCTGCGGCAGCGGACCGCGAGCCGGGTAGTACGTGAGTTGCTTGGGCGCGCCGCCGGTCGACGGCATGACGTACACCTGTTCGTCGCCGTCGTATTGTCCGGTGAACGCGATCCACGCGCCGTCGGGCGAGAACTTCGGGAACAACTCGACGCCCGGGTGCGCGGTCAGCCGCGTCGCGGTGCCGCCGGTGGACGGCGCGAGCCACAGGTCGCCCGCATAGCCGAACACGACCTTGTCGCCGTGGATGTCGGGGAACCGCAGGAGCTTCGTCTGCGCTTCGGCGAGCGCGGCGGTGGAGGCGACGGCGAGCAGGGCGAGGGACGTTCGGAGCATGAGGAGTTCCTGTGAGGTGGCGGGGCGGGTGCCGGACGGGCGCGACGTCGGCTCGCGGCCGACGCGCGGCGCCGCACGATCGGCGACAGAGGATAGGCAGCCGACGCGGCGCGCGCACGAACCTCGTCCCTGAGCTGGCCGCGCACCCGAGGGTCTGGCGCGCGTGGTTCGTCGCCCGCGACACGCGTTCTCGAGGTCGCCGGTCTCCGTGAACCCGGCAGGCGATTCGTGCGAAGGCCGAGCGGGGACTCCCCGAAGCGGCCTCGTGGGTGTCCCTCGCCCCCGACGAATTCGCGGGTCGCGCACGGATTCTCGGGTTTGCCTGTCTCGGCGCTCCGCGAACCGCGGGTCCAAGGGCATGGAGTCCGAGGTCCGCCGGTGGTCGGCGACCGCGCGAGTCCTCCTCCGCCGACTGGGTACCCCCACCATGAAGATCACTCAACTGTTCCGTTCCGGATCCGCGACGTGGGCGGCCATCGCCGTCCCGATCCTCGCCACGAGCGTCGCCGCACAACGCACGAGCGACGTACACCCCGCTCCCCGACAACAGGCCGCCGAGGAGCCCACGGGTTCCTCCCCGACGCCGGCGATGCCGTCCGGCGTGACGCTCGGTCGACCGACGTTCGACACGCTCGCGTTCGACGAGGTCGACGGCACGACCTGGGTGCGCGGCGCGAGCTACAAGGCCAGCTTCGACGCGCGCGGCGCCGAGTTCACGCCCGCGTTCGGCGCCCTCGCGCCGCGCAACGAGGTCGTGTCGCTCTCGCCCGCGTCGGTTTCGATCGACGGCGTTCCGTTGGCGTTCGAGCGCTCCGTGGACGAGGCGCGACGCGGTGACCGCGTCGAGTTCGACCGTGGCGTGTTCGTCGAGCGCTACGACCTGGCGTTGCGTTCGATCGAGCAGTCCTTCGTCTTCCCGACGTTGCCCACGCGCGGCGCGATCGAAGTGCGCATCCCGATCTCGTCGAACGAACCGGCTTCGAACGGCCGTCCGTTCGGCAACACGCTCGTCGGTCGCGAAACCGACGCAGGCCTCGAGTTCCGCAACGCCTCCGGCGCGGTTGCGTACGGCCGCGCGGTGGCGATCGACGCCGCGGGCCGCCGCGTCGACGTGCCCACGACGTTCGAGGACGGTGCCGTGGTCCTGCGCGTCGACGGCGCGTTCGTCGAGTCGGCTGCCTTGCCGCTCGTGATCGACCCGGTCGTCTCGAACCTGTTCCTCGACTCGACGACCTCGGACACGCTGCTGCCCGACGTGTGTTGGAACGAAGCGGGCCTGTACTGGTTCGTCGTGTACGAGTACGTGTTCAGCGCGACCGACAGCGACGTGTACAGCAAGAGCTTCAGCACCGTCGGCACACAGCTCTCGGCGGGCTGGGTCGACTCGTCGGGCAACTCCTGGACGAAGCCGCGCGTGGCCGCGAACTGGGGCAACGACCAAGTGTTGGTCGTCGCCGAGTTCGTCTCTTCCGCGCCGAAGGGCGTGTGGGGCCGCACAGTGGGCCTCGCCGGCGGTGTGCTCGTTCTGGGCACGCCCCTGAACATCGGGGGCACCACTGGTGGCGACAAGACGGCGCCGGACGTCGGTGGCGATCCCTACCCGAGCACCACGTCGTTCTACTGCGTCGCGTGGCAACGCACGCTCGGCACGAACGAATCGGACATCGGCTACGCGATCGTGAACGCGTCGGGCGGGATCCAGAGCGGGCCGACGTACTTCGCGCACACCGGCTTGGCGTCGGAGGCGGCTCCCTCCGTGTCGCGGATGAACGACACCACGAACTGGCTGATCGCCTGGCAGCGCGCCGACAACGGTGGGATCTCGATCACGTTCACGGACATCTACGGTGGCCGCGTGAGCTGGAGCGGCGGGCTGACGAGCAACACGTTCCCGATCGCCACTGGGAACGTGTTCGAATTCGCACCCAGCGTCTCGAGCCCGCTCGCCGGCACCTCGCGCCACCTCGTCACGTATACGCGGCGCAACATCGCGGCCCAGTCGGACATCGGCGCGGCGCTCGTCGACGGCACGACCTTCGTCACGAGCACGAACCTGACCTCGCTCGAGACCGGTCCCACGCCCAGCGTCGACCAGTCGTTCTCGAGCGTCGACTCGGACGGCCAGCACTTCCTCGTCACCTACTCCGAGCGCGTGCCGGCCTTCGGCTACGACGACGTCTACGCCGCGGAGATCAAGGTGGTGAACGACACCCTGCGCATCGTGGAAGGCCACGAGTTCGTCTACAACGTCTCGCTCTCGTGTCTGCACAACCAGGTCGCGTCGCGCCCGGGCCCCACCGCGCAAACGCGCGGTCACCTGACCGTGTACGACATCCTCCAGAACTCCACGGACCGTGACGTGGGCGCGTCGTTCTTCACCGGGATCAACTTGGGCCAAGCCCAGCCGTTCTGCTTCGGCGACGGATCGATGGTGGCCTGTCCCTGCGGGATCAACGGCGGCGCGAAGCGCGGCTGCGCGAACGGCGCGACGACGAATGGCGCGAGATTGTCGCAACCCACGGGCCTCAACGAAGTCTCCAACGACTCGGTCGGGTTCACGGTGGACGGGCTACCGCCCTCGTCGGTGTGCCTCTTCTTCCAGGGCACGGCGCAGACGCCCCACACGACCTTCGGCGACGGTCTGCGGTGCACGGGCGGCACCGTCATCCGCCTCGCGATCAAGACCGCGGCGGGCACGTCGGCCAGCTATCCGGTCGCGGGCGACGCGCCGGTCAGCGTGAGCGGCCTCGTGCCGGCCGGGGGCGGGTCGCGCGCCTACCAAGTCTGGTACCGCGACTCGTCGAGCTTCTGCAACGCGGCCACCTACAACCTGTCGAACGGGCTCATGGTGCACTGGTTGCCGTGATCCCGCGGGCATCTCGGCCGTGACGAACCGCGCGGCGTGTCGGAGGCGAACTCCGGCACGCCGCGCGGCGTTACGAACTCGATCGAGGAAGCGTTCGCGATCAGCTCGCGGCCTTGTTGGCCGCTTCGCGCGCGCGGTCCATCACCTGGTCGTGCACGTTCGCGCTCTTGGGCGGCGGCACCAGGCCCAGCGCGCGACCGACGCGCTTGCGACCGAACTGCGGGTTCTCCATGTAGTACATCGCGCGCTCCATGAAGCGCCGCGCGCGCTGCGGATAGCCGTAGTACCAGCGCTCGTAGCTGCGCACCATGTTCTTGCGCAACTCCTCGAGCTCGACCTGCGTGAAGTGCTCGTGCTTGTACGCCGAGCGGTTCGACGACACGTAGTTCTCGGACAGGTCGGTCAAGTCGATGTTCGCGAGATAACCGTCCCAGCTCTCGGTGCCGATCAGCGGATTGAACACGCTGACGCGCACGAGGTCGGGTCCGGCCAACTTCAGGACCTTCTCGGTCTCCTGGATGTCCTGCAACGTCTCGCCCGGCGAACCGACGATCAGGTACACCTTGGCCCAGATGCCGGCGCGGCGCGTCATGCGCGCGGCCTCGATGATCACCTCGGGGGTCAGGTCCTTCTTGAGGACGTCGAGCATGCGCTGGCTGCCCGATTCCCAGCCGTAGTAGATGCGGCGGCAACCGGCGCGGTGCATGTGCTTCAACAGCGGGTAGTCGACGCAGTCCGCGCGCGTGTTCGCGATCCACTCGAACTTCAGGCCGCGGCGCAGGATCTCGTCGCACATCTCGTGGATGCGCTTGCGACGCAGCGTGAGGATCTCGTCGACGAACAAGATCACGCCCGGGTTGTACGTCTTCACGATGTGCTCGAGCTCGTCGACGATGATCTCCGTCGAACGCACGCGGAAGCCGCGACCCGTGAGCTCCTTCTGGCAGAAGATGCACTTGAAGGGGCATCCGCGCGTCGTGAAGATGTACGCGAGGCGCTCGGGGTTGAGCTGGAAGTAGCGCTCCATCGGCAACAAGTGCCGCGCCGGCATCGGCAGCTCGTCGAGCTTCTTGATCAACGGCGGCGCCGGATTGTCGATCACGAGCGAGCGCTCGCGCATCGCGGCCAGACCGGGCACTTCGCCCAGGGCCTTCCAGTCGTCGCCCTCGAAGGCCTTCACGAAGCGCGGCAGCGTCTCTTCGGCTTCACCCTTCAACACGAAGTCGAAGTGACCCGAGTCGAGGAAGATGCCCTGGTCGACCGAGGCGTGCGGGCCGCCCATGATCGTGGTCTTGCCGCGGCTCTTGGCGTACTTGGCCCAGGCGATCGCGCGGCGGATGTTGGGCGTCAACGCGTCGAAGCCGATGATGTCGTTGCGCTCGATCGCCTCGCGCATGTAGGCGTCGTTGACGATGCGCTCGTCGCACAGCTCGACCGGCAGCTTCTCCTTCTCCAGGGCGGCGCCCAGGTAGGGAATGCCGAGGATCATCGCCAGCGGATCCTCTTGAACGTGGGGCTTGACGTAGGTGAGGAGTGTCTTGCGCATCGTTCGATTCGAGTCGTGGTGCGGAGTCGGCGGTGGCGATCAGGATGCGAGCCCGGAGTGACCTTCGTAAGCTCCGGCGTGCGCCTTGGGCAGCCATGCACGCCGCGCGAAACTCTACCCTGCGCGTGAGCTTCTCACAACTCGGGGCGAGATCAAGACTTCGCGCGACCTCCCGGCCGCGAACAGGGACATCGTCCAGGGCGGATCACGATCTGGAGCGGATCCCCTGCCCCCGGGATCGGGCGGCGGCACGGGCGAACTCGTACTCCTCGAGGAACTCCTCGGTGAGCCGCTCGATGCGGAAGAATTGGCGCAGACGTTCGCGACCGGCGCGTCCGAACCGCTCCCGCAGCGCGGGGTCGTCGAGGAGGGCTCCGATGGCCCCCGCGAACGCCGGGACGTCGAACGGATTGCGCACGAAGCCCGTGACCCCGTCCTCGACCACCTCGGGACTGCCGCCGAACACGGTCGCGACGACCGGCTTCTCGTGCTCCATCGCCTCGAGGTTCACCATGCCGAACGTGTCGAAGCAGATCGACGGCGTGACGAACACGTCCGTCGCGGCGTAGGCGCACTGCAGGTCGAGTCCGTCCAACCAATCGGTCGGGACGACGCGGTCGGCGACGCCGATCTCGCGCGCGAGCGCTGCGAACTCGCGTTCGTACACCTCGCGCTTGCCCAGGACGAGCAGTCGCAACTTGGGATGCGCGGGCGCCAGGTGTCGCACCATGCGGAAGAGCTGGTTGACGCCCTTCTGCTCGTGGAGCCGTCCACCGATCGAGAGCACCTGCGCGTCGACCAGACCGAAACGCTCGCGGAACGCGCGCACCGCCTCGGCGCCGGGGAGCTGCGCCTGTTCGTGGACGGCGTTGTGGACGGTGCGGTCGACGCGGATCGAGTTGGCGCGGATCGCCGTCCCGAGCTCGTCGGACACGACGGTGAAGCGGTCGACGTCGCGCGCGAGACGCTCGCGGATCGACGCGTTGCGCCAGGGATTCCAGCGCAGCCGTTGGCACGGGACGCACTTCTGCCAGTACGCGCGGTAGTCGCGGTCGCGTCCGCCGTGCGCCTCGCCGCCGTGGAAGCAGGTCAACTTCTGGTAGCAGAACGTCATCACGTCGTGCGCCGTGAACACGACGCCGGCGCCGTGCTCGCGCGCGGCACGCAGGACGTCGTACGACAGGTGCGTGTGGATCAGGTGCGCGTGCACGACGTCCGGCTTCCAATCGGAGAGGACGCGCGCGAACGGCTCGCGCACGGACTCGTTGGCCAAGGAACGCCAGGCGCGGAAGCGCAGGTTGTAGTCCGACCACAGTCGGAACACGTCCATCCCCTCGATCACGGTCGGCGTGGCCGCGGCACGGTCCTGCGTGCACGTCACGAGCGCCGTCGCGTGCCCCAGCGCCCGCAGGCGCTCGCCCTCCTGGTACATCTGGCGGATGGAGCTCCCGATGCGCGGATCGTGGAGGTCGTTGAGGAAGAGGATGCGCACGGCGGCTCGGGCTCGGGGCGGGAGTCGCCCGACACTCTATCGACCCGCGGCACGACGTTTTTGACGAATCGGCGCCTCGAAGACGGCCGTGGAGGGGTCACAATGCCTCACGGCGCGCCGGAGATCCCCGACCCGCGCACCTAGATCCCCACGAGAGTCCTCGCATGAAGAACCAAGCCTACGGTGAGGCGGCGGCCGAGAAGCTCCTGCCCCTGCTCGTGTCGATCGGACGCGAGATCAAGAACCGCATGCGCGCGATCGACGACCTCGAGACCAAGCTGGGCGCCGCGCAGAAGGGCGACGACACGACCGCGTGGACGGCCCAACTGGCGCTCGAGAAGCGCGAGCTGCGCACGGTCCTCAAGGAACTCGAACGCCTGGGCTGCACGCTGGACGCGGACCATCCGCTGCGGATCCTGATCCCCGGGCTCAACGGTCCGATGGCGTTCGAGGGTTCGCTCGAGAAGACGATGTTCCGCTTCCGACCCTCGGTCGACACGACGAAGCCGAACGAGTGAGCCGCACGGCGCGGCGCGTCACTCGAGCGTGCCGCTCGCCCGACCGGACAAGTCGATGCCGGCCTCGACGAGCGTGCCGCTCTCCTCGGCTTCGGTCGCATCCGGTTCGCGCGACCACGCGGCGGGCGGGCCGCGTTTGAAGTTCCAGAAGATCCAGGCGAGGTGCACGACCACCCACGCTTGGTAGAGCGAGAGCCCCCACGCCGTACCCGTGTAGGGCACGTTGAGGATCAGCCACACGTTCGTGGGGATCGTGACGATCGCTCCGATGACGGTGATCCACAGCCAGGTGCGCACGTGATTCGTCGCGATGTAGAAGGACTCGATGGCCACCGCGAACGTGAACGGGATGTACCCCAACGACAGG
>Ga0075163_10002516_pt1 | contig 24598 bp, 21 predicted proteins | sample JI1023141ADNA_FD_71478 | JGI IMG/M metagenome (GOLD analysis project Ga0075163, IMG submission 71478) | Wastewater effluent complex algal communities from Wisconsin, to seasonally profile nutrient transformation and Carbon sequestration -... | ecosystem: Engineered > WWTP > Effluent > Algae... | reverse complement strand
TAGTCCAGGCGCCAGCCCACGTTCTTGGCGTAGGCCTGGCCGCGGTTGCTCCACCAGGTGTAGGACTCGCCGGTGGCGTCGGGCCGCAGGCGGCGGTACACGTCCACCAGCTGCAGCTCGTCGATCACCCGGCCGACCCAGGCGCGCTCCTCGGGCAGGAAGCCGCTGTTCTTCTGGTTGCTCTTCCAGTTCTTCAGGTCGATCTGCTGGTGCGCCACGTTCACGTCGCCGCACAGGATGAACTCGCGCTCGCCCTTCAGGCGGTGCAGCACGGGGTAGAACTCGGCCAGGAAGCGGTACTTGGCCTCCTGCCGCTCGGGGCCCGAGGAGCCGCTGGGAAAGTAGCAACTGATGACCGAGAACTTGCGCCCCGGCGTGTCGAAGCGCGCCTCCAGGTAGCGGCCCTCGGCGTCGAACTCGGGCGAGCCGTAGCCGGCGATGACGTCGCTGGGCTCGTGGCGGGTATAGATGCCCACGCCCGAGTAGCCCTTCTTCTCGGCCAGGTGGAAGTGCCCGCGCAGGCCGGCCAGCGATTCGAAGCGGCCCCGCAGATCGGGCATCTGCGCCTTGATCTCCTGCACGCAAATACAATCCGGCGCGTGCTGCGCCAGCCACGCTTCCACACCCTTGGTGGCGGCCGAGCGGATGCCATTGAGGTTGAGGCTGGTCAGCTTGAACAAGGGGATGTCTCCAATGAACGCACCGCAAGCGGCGGCCCAAGAAGAGGACCGCCTGGCGCAGGACTTCGTGCAGTTCGCCATCGAGGCCGGGGTCCTGCGCTTCGGCGAATTCAAGACCAAGGCGGGGCGGCTGTCGCCGTATTTCTTCAACGCCGGCCTGTTCGACGACGGCGCCAAGCTGGGGCGGCTGGCGCAATTCTATGCGCGCGCCCTGCTGGCCTCGGGCATCGAGTTCGACGTCATCTTCGGCCCTGCGTACAAGGGCATTCCGCTGGGCGCCGCGGTGGCGGTGGAGCTGGCACGCCTGGGCGTGAACAAGCCCTTCGCCTACAACCGCAAGGAGGCCAAGGACCACGGCGAGGGCGGCGTGCTGGTGGGCGCGCCGCTGCGCGGGCGGGTGTTGATCGTGGACGACGTGATCTCGGCCGGCACCGCGGTGCGCGAGTCCATCGCCCTGATCCGCGCCGCCGGCGCCACGCCGCACGCCGTGGTCATCGCGCTGGACCGGCAGGAGAAGGCGACCGAGAACGGCCAGGACGTTTCCTGGAGCGCCGTGAACCATGTCCGCGACGAGCTGGGCCTGCAGGTGTGCGCCATCGCCAGACTGGCCCACTTGTTGCGCCATCTCGGCGCGACCGACCAATTTTTGCAGCACTACGAAGCCGTCTCGGCCTACCGCGCCCGCTACGGCGTCGATGAGTCCGCCGCCCCATGAAAAGCCCGCCGCCGCCGCCCCGCCGCCCGCCGTCCCTCGCCGTCCTGGCGGGACTGCTGCTGGCCGGCGGCCCGGCGGGCGCGCAGCAGGGCATCTACACCTGCGTGGACGCGCAGGGGCGCCGCCTCAGCGCCGACCGGCCGATCCTGGCCTGCCTGGACCGCGAACAGCGCGAACTCAACCGGAGCGGCACCACCCGGCGCGTGATCGAGCCGACGCTGAGCACCGCCGAGCGCGAAGCCCAGGAGGCGCGCAAGCGCGAGGCCGCGCTGTCGCGCCAGCGGGCGCGCGACATGATCCGCCGCGACCAGGCGCTCATCACCCGCTACCCCGACGCGGCCGCGCACGACGCCGCGCGGCGCGCCGCCCTGGCCCAGACCCAGGCCGTGGTGGATGCGGCCACCGCGCGCATCGCCGAATTGGCCGGCGAGCGCAAGGCGCTCGACGACGAGATGGAGTTCTACCGGCGCGACCCGTCCAGGGCGCCCGGCCGGGTGCGCCGCGGCATCGAGGACAACGCCGAAGCCCTGCAGGCGCAGCGCCGCGCCATCGCCGGCCAGCAGGTCGAGCAGGGCCGCATCAACGCCGCCTTCGACGAGGAGGCGGCGCGCCTGCGGCAGTTGTGGCAGGCCAAGGCGGCCAGCGCCACCGGCGACAAGCGCTGAGCCTCAGGCCCCCAGCCGCGCGCGCAGCAGCGCGTTGACTTGCGCCGGGTTGGCCGTGCCCTGGCTGGCCTTCATCACCTGGCCGACCAGGGCGTTGAAGGCCTTGTCCTTGCCGGCCTTGAACTGTTCCACGTTGCCGGGGTTGGCGGCGATCACCTCGTCGATGATTTTTTCCAGCGCGCCGGTGTCGTTCATCTGCCTGAGTCCCTTGGCCTCGATGAGCGCGTCCACGTCGCCGCTTTCGCCGCTCCACAGCGCGTCGAACACCTGCCGCGCGGCGGCGTTGCTGAGGGTGCCGTCCTGGACGCGGCCGATGAGCCGGGCCAGTTGGGCGGCCGGCACCTTGGCGGCGTCGATGCCGATCTCCTCGGCGTTCAGGCGCTTGGACACCTCGCCCATGATCCAGTTGCTGGCCAGCTTCGGCGCGCCGCTGGCGCGCGCGGCGGCCTCGAAGTACGCGGCCATCGCCGGGCTCTGGGTGAGCGTGGTGGCGTCGTATTCGGGCAAGCCGTGGTCGGTGACCAGGCGTTCGGCCATTTTTCGAGGCAATTCGGGCATCAGCCCGCGTGTTTCCTCGATCCATTGCTCTGAAATACAGAGCGGTGGCAGGTCCGGGTCGGGAAAGTAGCGGTAGTCGGCCGAGTCCTCCTTGGTGCGCATGGCGCGCGTCTCGCCGGTGTCGGGGTCGAACAGCACGGTGGCCTGCTGGATGGCGCGGCCGTCCTCGATCTCCTCGATCTGCCAGCGGATCTCATAGTCGATGGCCTGCTGCATGAACTTGAAGCTGTTCAGGTTCTTGATCTCGCGGCGCGTGCCCAGCGACTGGCCCGGCTTGCGCACCGACACGTTGGCGTCGCAGCGGAACGAGCCTTCCTGCATGTTGCCGTCGCACACCCCGATCCAGGTGACGATCTTGTGCAGCTCCTTGGCGTAGGCCACCGCCTCGGCGCTGGAGCGCATGTCGGGCTCGGTGACGATCTCCAGCAGCGGCGTGCCGGCGCGGTTCAAATCGATGCCGGATTGGCCGTGGAAGTCCTCGTGCAGCGACTTGCCGGCGTCCTCCTCCAGGTGGGCGCGCACCAGGCGCACGGTCCTCTTTTCATCGCCCAGGAAGAACGACACCTCGCCGCCCTGCACCACCGGGATCTCGAACTGGCTGATCTGGTAGCCCTTGGGCAGGTCGGGGTAGAAGTAGTTCTTGCGCGCGAAAACGCTGCGCGGCGCGATGCGCGAGCCGAGGGCCAACCCCAGCTTGATGGCGCACTGCACCGCCTCGCGGTTCATCACCGGCAGCGTGCCGGGCAGGGCCAGGTCCACCGCGCAGGCCTGCGTGTTCGGCTCGGCGCCGAAGGCGGTGGCGGCGCGGCTGAAGATCTTGCTTTGCGTGCGCAGCTGGGCGTGCGTCTCGAAGCCGATGACGACCTCGTAGCCCTGGATCAGTTTCGGGGCGGTCATGTCAGAAACCCTCCGGGGCGCGGAGGTGGAAGTCCGTGGCCTGCTGCAGGCGGTGCGCCACGTTGAGCAGTCGCCCTTCCTGCAGGTAGTTGCCGATCAGTTGCAGGCCGACGGGCAGGCCGTCCTCGCCGAAGCCGGCCGGCACGCTCATGCCGGGCAGGCCGGCCAGCGAGGCAGGCAGGGTGTAGATGTCGGCCAGGTAGTCGGCCAGCGGGTCCTGGCCGTGCGCGCCCAGCGCCCAGGCCACGGTGGGCGCCACGGGGCCGGCGATGACGTCGCAGTCCTGGAACGCGCGCTGGAAGTCGTCGGCGATCATGCGGCGCAGCTTTTGCGCCTGCAGGTAGTAGGCGTCGTAGTAGCCGTGTGAGAGGACATAGGTGCCGGTCATGATGCGGCGCTGCACCTCATCGCCGAAGCCCTCGGCGCGGGTCCTCTTGTACATGTCCTCCAGGTCGGCGTAGTCCTTGGCGCGGTGGCCAAACTTGACGCCGTCGAAGCGCGCCAGGTTGGAGCTGGCCTCGGCCGGCGCGATGACGTAGTAGACGGGGATGGCCAGCTCGGTGCGCGGCAGCGAAATCGCCACGCGCCGGGCGCCCAGCTTCTCCAGCTCGGCCAGCGCGGCGTCGATGGCGGCGCGGACGCCGGACGCCAGGCCCTCGCCGAAGAACTCGCGCGGCACGCCGATGCGCAGGCCGTCGAGGCGGCCGTCCAGCGCGCGGGTGAAGTCCTCGGCAGGCACGTCGAGCGAGGTGGCGTCGCGGTCGGGGTCGGGGCCGCACATGCTGGACAGCAGCAGCGCGCAGTCCTCGGCGGTGCGCGCCATGGGGCCGGCCTGGTCGAGGCTGGAGGCGAAGGCGATCATGCCGTGGCGCGAGGCACGCCCGTAGGTGGGCTTGATGCCGGTAAGCCCGCAGAAGCTGGCCGGCTGGCGGATGGAGCCGCCGGTGTCGGTGCCGGTGGCGGCGGGCACCAGCCGCGCGGCCACGGCGGCGGCGCTGCCGCCCGACGAGCCGCCGGGCACGCGACCGGGGTTCCACGGGTTGCGCGCGGGGCCGTAGGCGGAGTTCTCGTTGCTGGAGCCCATGGCGAACTCGTCGCAATTGAGCTTGCCGAGGCAAACCATGCCCTGGTCCGCCAGCTTGCTGACGACCGCGCTATCGAACGGTGAGCGATAGCCCTTCAGCATCAGCGATCCGGCGGTGGTGGGGAAGTCGCGGGTGACGAAGATGTCCTTGTGCGCCAGCGGCACGCCGGCCAGCAGCGGCGCGCCGCCCTGGGTCAGGCGAGCGTCGGCGGCCCGGGCCTGGGCCAGCGTCACGGCCTCGTCGGTGGCCAGGAAGGCGCCCAGGCCGGCGTGGCGCTCGATGCGGCCCAGAAAGTGTCGCGCCAGCTCGACGGCCGACACCTCGCGCGCGCGCAGCGCGGCGGCCAGTTGCGCCACGGTCTGGTCATGCAGGGCGGCGGCCATCACTCGATCACCCTGGGCACCAGGAACAGGCCGGCTTCAACCGCCGGGGCATTGCGCTGGTTGGCCTCGCGCTGGTCGGGCTCGCTGGCCACGTCTTCGCGCAGGCGCAGCTGCACGTCCTGGATGGCGGCCAGGGGGTGGGCCAGCGGCAGGACGCCCTGGGTGTCCACGGCGCGCATGGTTTCGACGATGCCGAAGAAGCCGTTCAGCCGGGTAAGCATGCGCTCGCGCTGCTGCTCGGGCAGCGCCAGCCGCGCCAGGTGCGCGATGCGGTCGATGTCTGTGGGGGTCAGGGACATGAAAAAAGACGTGGAAACCAGGTGTAAATCGAACTTTCCGCCCGCGCGCCGGCCCAGTGCCGGAAGGGCGATGCGGTATTATCCTGCCTTTGCTGAAACGGCTGCGAAATGGCCGTATTTGCGCGAAATCCACGCCTAAATCGCACAGAACACATCGCACGAGGGGCGGCGGCGACAGGTGCCGGCCGGCGCCCCCCAGAAGGATCTTTCATGTTTGGAGCTTTCCGTCGGTACTTCTCCACCGATCTGGCCATCGACCTGGGCACCGCCAACACCCTGATCTACGTGCGCGACAAGGGCATCGTCCTGGACGAGCCCTCGGTGGTGGCCATCCGCCACGAGGGCGGCCCGCAGGGCAAGAAGACCATTCAGGCCGTCGGCGGCAAGGCCAAGGCCATGCTGGGCAAGGTGCCGGGCAACATCGAGGCCATCCGGCCCATGAAGGACGGCGTGATCGCCGACTTCACCGTCACCGAGCAGATGCTCAAGCAGTTCATCCGCATGGTGCACCCGCGCGACCTGTTCCGGCCCAGCCCGCGCATCATCATCTGCGTGCCCTGCGGCTCGACCCAGGTCGAGCGCCGCGCCATCCGCGAATCGGCCCTGGGCGCGGGCGCCAGCGAGGTGTACCTGATCGAGGAGCCGATGGCCGCCGCCATCGGCGCCGGCCTGCCGGTGAGCGAGGCCAGCGGCTCGATGGTGGTGGACATCGGCGGCGGCACCACCGAGGTGGGCGTGATCTCGCTCGGCGGCATGGTCTACAAGGGCTCGGCCCGCGTGGGCGGCGACAAGTTCGACGACGCCATCATCAACTACATCCGCCGCAACTACGGCATGCTGATCGGCGACCCGACGGCCGAGGCGATCAAGAAGCAGATCGGCAGCGCCTTCCCGGGCAGCGAGGTCAAGGAGATGGAGGTCAAGGGCCGCAACCTCTCCGAGGGCGTGCCGCGCAGCTTCACCATCAGCAGCAACGAGATTCTCGAGGCGCTGACCGAGCCGCTCAACAGCATCGTCTCCGAGGTGAAGAAGGCGCTGGAGGAAACCCCGCCCGAGCTGGGCGCCGACATCGCCGAGCGAGGCATGATGCTGACCGGCGGCGGCGCCCTGCTGCGCGACCTGGAGCGCCTGCTGGCCGAGGAAACCGGCCTGCCCGTGCTGGTGGCCGAGGAGCCCCTGACCTGCGTGGTGCGCGGCTGCGGCCTGGCGCTGGAGCGCATGGACCGCCTGGGCAGCATCTTCACCAATGAATGACGCCCACCCCTGAGGCGCTGGCGCGCCTTCCCCTCAAGGGGATGCACCCACTGGCCGGGGAAACCCCGGCCACGGGCGCGCTGGCATGGCCTGCTCCGCGGCCCTTCGCGCCCAGGGACACTGATGGGCCCCGGATGCGCTGATCCGCCATGCCGCTCGAAACGCTCGACCGCACGCCGCCGCCCTTTTTCAAGCAGGAGCCGTCGGCGCTGTCGCGGCTGATGCTGCTGAGCACACTGGCGCTGTTCCTGATGGTGGCCGACGCGCGCCTGCACGTCGTTCAGCCGCTGCGCGCGGCCATCGCCACGGTGCTGTACCCCGCGCAGTGGCTGGCGCTGCAGCCGGTGCAGATGATCCAGGAGCTGGCCGGCTACCTGACCGAGTTGAAGACCGCCCGCAAAACCGAGTCCGCCGCGCGCCTGAAGCTGGCCGAGCAGTCGCAGCGCGCCGGGCAAGTGGAGCAGTTGCTGCTGGAGAACGCCCGCCTGCGCGAGCTGCTGGCGCTGCGCGAGCGCGTGCAGGTGCCCGCCAAAATGGCGCAGGTGCTGTACGACGCCACCGACCCCTACAGCCGGCGCGTGGTCATCGACAAGGGGCAGTTGCAGGGCATCCAGCCGGGCTCGCCGGTGCTGGACGAATCGGGCGTGCTGGGCCAGGTGACGCGGGTCTACCCGTTCGGCAGCGAGATCACGCTGCTGATCGACCGCGAGCAGGTGATCCCGGTGGTGAACACGCGCACCGGCACCCGCAGCGTGGCCTACGGCGACCCGGCGCTGCACGGCGGCATGCTGGAGCTGCGCTACATGTCGACCGCCGAGGACGTGAAGGAAGGCGACCTGCTGGCCACCAGCGGGGTCGATGGCGTGTACCCGCCGGGCCTGCCGGTGGCGCGCGTGGCCAGCGTCGATCGCCGCGGCGATTCCAGCTTTTCCCGCATCCGCTGCCAGCCGCTGGCGCGGCTGCAGGGCGTGGCGCACGTGATGGTGCTGGAGCCGGTGGGCGACCTCGCGCCGACGGCCGCCGTCGGCGCCGCGCCGGCCGAGGCGGCGTCGGCGCCCGCCTCGCGGCCGGGCCGCGCCGCGCGGGGAGGCCGCTCATGATCATGCCGCGCGGCCAGCCGCTGCTGCTGCCAGCCAGCCCCGGCTTCATCTGGGGCAGCCTGCTGGCGGCGCTGATGCTCGATCTGCTGCCGTTGGGGCGCGTGCTGTGGATGCCGGATTTCCTGGCCGTGGTGTTGGTGTTCTGGAGCATCCATCAGCCGCGGCGCGTGGGCCTGACCGCCGCCTTCGCGTTCGGCCTGATGCTGGACGTGCACCAGGCCTCGCTGCTGGGCCAGCACGCGCTGGCCTACACGGTGCTGATCTACTTCGCCATCATGCTGCACCGGCGCATCCTGTGGTTCTCGGTGCCGGGGCAGGCGCTGCAACTGCTGCCCCTGTTCGCGGCGGCGCACGCCATCGCGATCGTGCTGCGGCTGATCGGCGGCGCGGAGTTCCCCGGCTGGCAGGTGCTGCTGGCGCCGGCGCTGGAGTCGATGCTGTGGCCCATCGTCGGCGCGCTGCTGCTGGCGCCGCAGCGGCGCGCGCCCAATCCGGACGCCAACCGGCCGTTGTGATGATTTTCAAGATTTTTCGACTCTATCTCGTGTGGATACTACGCCAAATGCTATTATTTTGATAGTTTTGCGTCGAACACTTCCCACATGACCAAGCTGCACAGCGTCGAGACCGAGCTGACGCGTTTCCGCGTGCGGCTGGTGGCGGTCGCGCTGGTGGTGCTGCTGGCCTTCGGGCTGCTGGCGTGGCGGCTGGTGGTGCTGCAGGTGGTGCGCCACGACGACCTGGCGCGGCAGGCCGAGACCAACCGCACGGCGGTGATGCCGATCGTGCCCAACCGCGGCGAGATCCTCGACCGCCACGGCGTGGTGCTGGCCACCAGCTACAAAACCTACACGCTGGAGATCACGCCCTCGCGCACCAGCCGCCCGCTGGAGGAAACCATCGACGCCATCGGCCAGGTCGTGGAGGTGACGGCGCGCGACCGGCGGCGCTTCAGGCGCCTGCAGGAGGACTCGCGCAGCTTCGAGTCGCTGCCGCTGCGCATGCGCCTGTCGGACGAGGAGGTGGCGCGCTTCGCCGCCCAGCGCTACCGCTTTCCGGGCGTGGACATCAAGGCGCGCCTGTTCCGCACCTACCCCCTGGGCGAGACCGGCGCGCACGCGGTGGGCTACATCGGCCGCATCAACCAGCGCGAGAAGGAACGCATCGAGGACTCGGACGACGCCGCCAACTACCGCGGCACCGACTACATCGGCAAGCTGGGCGTGGAGAGCAGCTACGAGCGCGTGCTGCACGGCACCACTGGCGTGGAGCAGATGGAGACTTCCGCCGGCGGCCACGCGGTGCGGCGCCTGGCCAGCCACCCGGCCACGCCGGGCGATTCGGTCCGGCTGTCGATCGACATCCGGCTGCAGAAGCTGGTCGAGGATCTGTACGGCGAGCGCCGCGGCGCGCTGGTGGCCATCGACCCGCAGAACGGCGAGGTGCTGGCGCTGGTCAGCAAGCCCACGTTCGACCCCAACCTGTTCGTCGAGGGGATCGACCACGAGAGCTGGGCCGAGCTGAACGAATCCATCGACAAGCCGCTGCTCAACCGCGCCCTGCGGGGCACCTACCCGCCCGGCTCCACCTACAAGCCCTTCATGGGCCTGGCGGCGCTGGAAACGGGCAAGCGCGCGCCCGGCAGCATCACCATCGACGGCGGCTCCTGGACCTTCGGCGGCCACACCTTCCGCTCCGGCCACGCGCTGGGGCCGGTGGACCTGGTGCGCAGCATCGTCAAGTCGAGCAACGTGTACTACTACCAGCTCGCCAACGAGATGGGCGTGAACGCCATCCACGACTTCATGAAGCCGCTGGGCTTCGGCCAGGCCAGCGGCATCGACATTCCCGGCGAAACGCGCGGCGTGCTGCCTTCGACCGAATGGAAGCGCACCACCTACCGCCGCCCCGAGCAGCAGAAGTGGTACGCGGGCGAGACCATCTCGCTGGGCATCGGCCAGGGCTACAACAACTTCACCATGCTGCAACTGGCCAGCGCCACCGCCACACTGGCGGCTGGCGGCGTGCGCCACACGCCGCACCTGGTCAAGGCGCGCCAGGACCCGCTGACCCAGCGCTTCGCCGACGTGCCGCCACCACCCGGGCAGAACCTGGGCTACAACCCCGCGCACGTGGCCCTGGTGCTGCGCGCCATGGTCGGCGTCACGCAAGAGGGCACCTCGCGCGGCGTGTTCGCCGGAGCCCCCTACCTGTCCGGCGGCAAGACCGGCACGGCGCAGGCCGTCACCATCGGCCAGAAGAGCCGCTACAACGCCAGCAAGCTGGCCGAGCACCAGCGCGACCACTCGCTCTACATCGCCTTCGCCCCCGCCGACCACCCGCGCATCGCCGTCGCCGCCATCGTCGAGAACGCCGGCTTCGGCGCCACCCACGCGGCGCCCCTGGTGCGCCGCGTGATGGACTACTGGCTGGCCGGCCTGCTGCCCAGCGAGCAGGACATGAAGGCCGTGCAGCAAGGCCAGGCCACCGCGCCCATCGGCACGCCACGCCGCGTGTCCGATCTGGCGGCGCCCGCGCCCTGATGGCCCGCGCGCCCGCGCTGGCCGGTGCCATGCGCGCAGGCTATGAGTCCAATAAATACTATCGAATTCAACATTCGATATTCATTTACTAACATTCATCCCGTCGGCCGCCGATCACGGCGTTCCGGCGGCCCTTCCACCCACCCAGGAGCCCCACGATGAAAAACGACGCCCCGCGCTGCCCCGTGACCCACCTCACCACCGCCTTCGGCGCCCCCGTGGCCGACAACCAGGACAGCCTGACCGCCGGCCCGCGCGGACCGCTGCTGGCGCAGGACGTGTGGCTGAACGAGAAGCTCGCCCAGTTCGTGCGCGAGGTGATCCCCGAGCGGCGCATGCACGCCAAGGGCTCGGGCGCCTTCGGCACCTTCACCGTGACGCAAGACATCACGCAGTACACCCGCGCCAGGCTGTTCGAGCAGGTCGGCAAGAAGACCGAGATGTTCGCCCGCTTCACCACCGTGGCCGGCGAGCGCGGCGCGGCCGACGCCGAGCGCGACATCCGCGGCTTCGCGCTCAAGTTCTACACCGAGGAGGGCAACTGGGACATGGTGGGCAACAACACGCCCGTGTTCTTCCTGCGCGATCCGCGCAAGTTCCCGGACCTGAACAAGGCCGTCAAGCGCGACCCGAGGACCAACCTGCGCTCGGCTACCTACAACTGGGATTTCTGGACGCTGCTGCCGGAGGCGCTGCACCAGGTCACCGTCGTCATGAGCGACCGCGGCATCCCGGCCAGCTACCGCCACATGCACGGCTTCGGCTCGCACACCTACAGCTTCATCAACGCGCGGGGCGAGCGCTTCTGGGTCAAGCTGCACTTCAAGACCCAGCAGGGCATCCGGAACCTCACCGACGCCGAGGCGGCCGCCCTGGTCGGCCAGGACCGCGAAAGCCATCAGCGCGACCTGTTCGACGCCATCGCGCGCGGCGACTTCCCCAAGTGGACGATGTACATCCAGGTCATGCCCGAACTGGAGGCCGACCGGTACCGCCTGCACCCGTTCGACCTGACCAAGGTCTGGTACAAGGGCGACTACCCGCTGATCGAGGTGGGCGAGTTCGAACTCAACCGCAACCCCGAGAACTTCTTCGCCGACGTCGAGCAGAGCGCCTTCGCGCCCGGCAACCTGGTGCCCGGCATCGGCGCCAGCCCCGACCGGATGCTGCAGGCGCGCCTGTTCAACTACGCCGACGCGCAGCGCTACCGGCTGGGCGTGAACCACCACCAGATCCCCGTCAACGCGCCGCGCTGCCCGGTGCACAGCAACCACCGCGACGGCCAGGGCCGCGTCGACGGCAACTACGGCGGCACGCTGCACTACGAGCCCAACAGCTTCGGCCAGTGGCAGCAGCAGCCCGACTACCGGGAGCCGCCGCTGAAGATCACGGGCAACGCCGACCACTGGAACTTCAACCAGGACGACAGCAACACCTTCGAGCAGCCCGGCAAGCTGTTTCGCCTGATGACGCCCGCGCAGCAGGACGCGCTGTTCGGCAACACCGCCCGCGCCATGGGCGACGCGCCCGGGTTCGTCAAGTTCCGCCACATCCGCAACTGCCACGCGGCCGATGCGGCCTACGGTGCCGGCGTGGCCAAGGCGCTGGGGCTGGACCTTGCGATGGCGCTGGACTCGAAGAAGGACGACCCGGCACTGGGCTCGTCCGCCGCGCTGCCGGTGTGAGCCGCTGCCCGACGGTGGCCAGAACGAAATTCTTGATCTTTTTGGCCTCCAGCCAGCGTGAATAAATCGCCGACAGCTATGTATTAAATAGCAGCAAGACGCAAAAAAAGCCTTGGCGCAAGCCAAGGCTTTTTTCGCTGGATCTGGCGCGGCTGGCGGGGATCGAACCCACGACCCTCGGCTTCGGAGGCCGATACTCTATCCACTGAGCTACAGCCGCGTAAGTCAGGAAACGCGTGATTATCCTAGAAATGGGCGCGGCCCCCCCGGATCGGCTACGGCGCCCCCGCTGGCGCGGGGTCCAGGCCGATGCCGCGCAGGTAGGCACGGATGGCCGTGTCGGCGGTCGCCTCCAGGTCGAACCCACCGTCGAGCAGCCAGCCGTAGACCAGCCCGTGCACCATGGCGTAGAAGCCGCGGGCCAAGGGCGCCGCCGGCCCCGGCAGGGGCAGGCCGCGCCGCGCCGCGGCCTGTTCGAACGCGTCCTGCATGCGCTGCACGTTGGCGCGGTCCACCTGCACGTGGCGCTCACGCACGGGACCCAGGTCCTCGACGTGCTCGACCATCATGGTGGCGATGGTCAGCACACGCCGGGTCTGCTCGTCCTGCGCGATTTGGCGCATCGAGCCGCGCAGGCGCTCCAGCAGCGTCCGCATCGGGTCGCAGCCGCCCTCGCACAGACCCGCCAGCTCGGCTTCCAGCGGCAGCGCCACCCGCTCCAGCATGGCGTTGAACAGGTCGGCCTTGTCCTTGAAGTGCCAATACACGGCGCCGCGCGTCAAGCCCGCGGCCTGCGCGATGTCGTTGAGCGAGGTGCGCGACACGCCGCGCTGCAGGAACACGCGTTCGGCCGCGTCCAGCAGCGCGCTGCGGGTGGCCTGGGCGTCCTGCTTGGTACGGCGGATCATGGCGCCAGGAGGGGGAAAGCGGCAGTTGGCATGGTGGGAAACTTTAACACATACATTCAAGAATGTATGTACAATGCGGCGGCCGCCGGCCGTCAGAAGAAATTGACCCTGGTCAACGCTTGGCGCGCGGCCCTCGGCGCCGTGCGTGCCTCAGGCCATCCCTTTTCGATCGAGACCCACCATGCCCGAATTCCGAGCCGACTTCTCCCCGCTGCCCCGCCGCCTGCGCCCCACGGCGGCCGTCGCCCTGCTGGCGCTGGCGCTGGCCGCCTGCGGCGACAAGAAGGACGCCGGGCCGCAAGCCGGCGGGCCGGGTGGCGCGCCGCCGCCGCCCGAGGTCGGCGTGGTCATCGTGCAGCCCGGCACCGTGAGCCTGAGCACCGAGCTGCCCGGCCGGCTGGAAGCCTCGCGCGTGGCGCAGGTGCGCGCCCGCGCCACCGGCATCCTGCAAAAGCGCGTCTTCACCGAGGGCAGCGACGTGAAGGCGGGCCAGACGCTGTTCCAGATCGACGCCGCGCCCTACGAGGCAGCGCTGCAGAGCGCGCAGGCGCAGTTGGCCCAGGCCCAGGCGCAGCTGGCGCAGGCCAGCGCCACGGCCACGCGCTACAAGCCGCTGGTGGCCGTCAACGCCGTCAGCAGGCAGGAGTACGACGCCGCCGTCGCCGCCGAGAAGGCGGGGCAGGCCCAGGTGGCGGCCGGCCAAGCCGCCGTGCGCACCGCCGGCATCAACCGCGGCTACGCCACGGTGACGGCGCCGATCGCGGGGCGCATCGGCCGCTCGCTGGTGACCGAGGGCGCGCTGGTCAGCCAGACGGAAGGCACGCAGCTGGCGGTGATCCAGCAGATCGACCCGCTGTACATCAACGTCACGCAGCCGGCGGCCGAGGTGCTGCGGATGCGCGAGGCCCTGCAGGCCGGCCGCCTGGCGCGCGCCGGCGGCGGCGAGGCGGCGCGCGTGGAGGTGCTGCTGGACAACGGCCAGCCCTACGGTGAGCCCGGCCGCCTGCTGTTCACCGACCTGACGGTGGACCCGGGCACCGGCCAGGTCAGCCTGCGCGCCGAGGTGCCGAACCCGCGCGGCCTGCTGCTGCCGGGCATGTACGTGCGCGTGCGCCTGCAGCAGGCGCAGCTGGACAACGCCATCCTGCTGCCGCAGCAGGCCGTCACCCGCGGCGGCCAGGGCGACAGCGTGGTGGTGGTGGGCGAAGGTGGCCAGGTGACGCCGCGCCCGGTCAGGATCAGCGGCGCCAAGAACGGCCAGTGGATCGTGACCGAGGGCCTCAAGCCCGGCGAGCAGGTGATGGTGGAAGGCGCCATGAAGCTGATGCTGGGCGCCAAGGTGGTCAAGCCCGTGCCTTGGCAGCCAAAACAGGCCACAGCCAGCTCCAGTTCTGCGCCGGATGCTCCTGAATCAGGAGCATCCGGCGTGCCGCGGGCCGCCTCGGCGCCGGCTGTGGCGGCCTCGCGCTAACCGGAACCCCAGGCATGGCCAAGTTCTTCATCGACCGGCCCATCTTCGCGTGGGTCATCGCCCTGTTCATGATGGTGCTGGGCGCCCTCTCCATCACCCAGCTGCCGGTGGCGCAGTACCCGAGCGTGGCGCCGCCCACCATCGTGCTGTCGGCCACCTACCCCGGCGCCTCGGCGCAGACGCTGGAGGACGCCGTGCTCTCGGTCATCGAGCGCGAGATGAACGGCTCGCCAGGCCTGGCGTACATGGAATCGGTGGCCCAGGCCAACGGCACCGGCACCATCACGCTCAGCTTCGAGCCGGGCACCAACGCCGACCTGGCACAGGTGGACGTGCAGAACCGCCTCTCGCGCGCCAGCCCACGCCTGCCCACCACGGTGGTGCAGCAGGGGGTGCGGGTGGACAAGTCGCGCTCCAACTTCCTGCTGTTCGTGATGCTCTCGTCCAGCGATCCGGGCACGGACGTGACGGCCCTGTCGGACTACGCGTCGCGCAACGTGGTGCCCGAGCTGCAGCGCCTGGCCGGCATCGGCCAGGTGCAGTTGTTCGGCGCCGAGCGCTCGATGCGGGTCTGGATCGAGCCGGCCAAGCTGCAGGGCTTCAACCTGTCGCCGGCCGACGTGGCCGCCGCGATCACGCAGCAGAACGCCCAGGTGGCGGCCGGCACCATCGGCGACCTGCCGCTAGCGGCGGGCCAGGGCATGAGCGCCACCGTGGTGGTGCCGGGCCAGTTGAGCACCGTGGCGCAGTTCGGCGATATCGTGCTGCGCGCCAACGCCGACGGCAGCGCGGTGCGCCTGAAGGACGTGGCGCGCATCGAGCTGGGCGCGCAGAGCTACGCCACCGCCGCGCGCCTGAACGGCAAGCCCGGCGCCGGCATGGGCGTGCAGCTCTCGCCCACCGGCAACGCGCTGGCGGCGGCCAAGGAAGTGCGCCAGCGCATGGCCGAGCTGCAGCAGTTCTTTCCGCCCGGGATGACCTGGGTGATTCCCTACGACTCCTCCGAGTTCGTGCGCATCTCCATCACCGAGGTGGTCAAGACCCTGCTGGAGGCGGTGGCGCTGGTGTTCCTGGTGATGTACCTGTTCCTGCAGAACTGGCGCTACACCGTGATCCCGACCATCGTGGTGCCGGTGGCGCTGCTGGGCACCTTCGGGGCGCTGCTGGCCTTCGGCATGTCGATCAACGTGCTCACCATGTTCGGCATGGTGCTGGTGATCGGTATCGTGGTGGACGACGCCATCGTGGTGGTGGAGAACGTCGAGCGCATCATGAGCGAGGAAGGCCTGCCGCCCCTGGCGGCCACGCGCAAGGCGATGAGCCAGATCTCCGGCGCCATCATCGGCGTGACGGCGGTGCTGATCTCGGTGTTCGTGCCGCTGGCCTTCTTCAAGGGCTCGGTGGGCAACATCTACCGCCAGTTCTCGGCCGTGATGGCCGTGTCGATCTTCTTCTCGGCCTTCATGGCGCTGTCGCTCACGCCGGCGCTGTGCGCCAGCCTGCTCAAGCCGGTCGAGGCCGGCCACCACCACGAGAAGCGCGGCTTCTTCGGCTGGTTCAACCGCGGCTTCTCGCGCACCGCCAAGGGCTACGAGACCGTGGTGGCGCGCCTGCTGCGCCGCGCCGGCCGGCTGATGCTGGTCTACCTGGCCCTGGTCGCCGTGGTGGGCTGGATGTACCTGCGCCTGCCCACTTCCTTCCTGCCGCAGGAGGACCAAGGCTACATGATCGTCAACATGCAGCTGCCGCCGGGCGCCACGCAGGAGCGCACGCAGCGCGTGGTCGAGCAAGCCGAGGACTTCATCCTCCAGCAGCCCGAGGTCACCAGCATGGTGGCGGTGATGGGCTTCTCGTTCTCCGGCCAGGGCCAGAACGCGGCGCTGGCGTTCGTGTCGCTCAAACCCTGGGACGAGCGCAAGGGCGCCGCGCACGGCGCCGACGCCATCGCCGGGCGCACGATGGGCGCGCTCTCGGGCGTGAAGGACGCCTTCATCTACCCGCTCAGCCCGCCGCCGATTCCTGAGCTGGGGGTCAGCTCCGGCTTCACCTTCCGCCTGCAGGACCGCGGCGGCAAGGGCCACGAGGCGCTGGTGGCCGCGCGCAACCAGCTCATGGGCATGGCGATGCAGAGCAAGGTGCTGGTCGGCGTGCGCCCCGACGGGCTGGAGGACGCGCCGCAACTGCAGGTGGACATCCACCGCGACCAGGCCGCGGCGCAGGGCGTGAGCTTCGCCGCCATCAACAACGCCATCGCGGCCTCGCTGGGCTCGGCCTACGTCAACGACTTCCCCAACCAGGGGCGCCTGCAGCGCGTCATCATCCAGGCCGATGCGCCGGCGCGCATGCAGCCGGAGGACATCCTGCGGATCACCGCGCTCAACGGCAAGGGCCAGGCGGTGCCCCTGTCGGCCTTCGCCAGCACGCGCTGGATCACCGGTGCCGCGCAGACCGTGCGCTACAACGGCTACCCCGCCATGCGCCTGGCCGGCAGCGCCGCGCCGGGCTTCAGCACCGGCGACGCCATGCGCGAGATGGAGCAGCTGGCGGCCAGGCTGCCCGAGGGCTTCGGCTTCGAGTGGACCGGCCAGTCGCGCGAGGAAAAGCTCGCCGGCAACCAGGCCCTGGTGCTGTACGGCTTCGCCGTCCTGGCGGTGGTGCTGGCGCTGGCCGCGCTGTACGAAAGCTGGTCGATCCCGCTGGCGGTGATCCTGGTGGTGCCGCTGGGCGTGCTGGGCGTGCTGCTGGCCATCACCGGGCGCGGCCTGGCCAACGACGTGTACTTCCAGGTCGGCCTGATCACCATCATCGGCCTGTCGGCGAAGAACGCGATCCTGATCATCGAGTTCGCCAAGGACCTGCAGGCGCAGGGCATGGGCGCGCTGGAGTCGGCGCTGGCGGCGGCCCACCTGCGCTTCAGGCCCATCATCATGACCTCGCTGGCGTTCACGCTGGGCGTGCTGCCGCTGGCCATCGCCAGCGGCGCCGGCGCCGCCAGCCAGCGCGCCATCGGCACCGGGGTGATGGGCGGCATCATCGTCGGCACGCTGCTGGCGGTGTTCTTCGTGCCGCTGTTCTTCGTCGTGGTGCGCGGCATCTTCAAGGGCTCGGTGCGCCAGCGCGAGCGCTTCGCCGAGCACGCGGCGCAGGCCGGCATCACGGGCGAGTCCGCCCAGCACTACCTGCACGACGCCGAGCAGGGCCTGTCGGAAGACGAGCGCCGCGCGCTGCACGGCGACGCGGGCACTCTCGGCCCGAACGCAAAGGATCGCTCATGACGCACGCACCCGCCGCATCCCCGCCCGCGCGCGGCCCCTGGCGCCTGGGCGCGCTCGCGCTGGCCGCCGCGCTGGCCGGCTGCTCCTTCGTTCCGACGTACGAGCGCCCGGCCGCCCCCGTGGCCAGCGACTGGCCCGACAGCGCCGGCGCCCAGGCCGCGGGCGCCGCCGTGGCCGCCGCCGACCTGCCCTGGCAGGACTTCGTGCAGGACGCCGCGCTGCGCGAGCTGGTTGGGCTGGCGCTGGCGGGCAACCGCGACCTGCGGGTGGCGGTGCAGGCCATCGAGCAGGCGCGCGCGCAGTACCAGGTCCGCCGCGCGGACCAGTTCCCCACCCTCGGCGCCACGGCCAGCGGCCAGCGCTCGGCGCCCAACCCCTACGGCCCCGGCGTGGCCTCGACCTACAGCGTGGGCCTCGGCGTGTCGGCCTGGGAGCTGGACTTCTTCGGCCGCGTCGCCGCGCTGAAGGACGTGGCGCTGGCCAGCTACCTCGCCACCGAGGAGGCGCGCAAGTCGGCGCAGATCAGCCTGGTGGCCAGCGTCATCACCACCTGGCTGCAGCTGCAGACCGACACCGAGCTGCTGGCCCTGGCCGAGCGCACGCTGGGCACGCGCGAGCAGTCGCTGCGGCTGGTCCGGCTGCGCTTCGACAACGGCGCCTCCTCGGCGCTGGACCTGCGCCTGGCCGACACGTTGATCGCCAGCGCGCAGGCCACGCGCGCGCAGCAGCAGCGCCTGCGCGCGCAGGACATCAACCTGCTCGCCCTGCTGGTCGGCCAGCCGGTGCCGGCGCACCTGATCCCGCCCGTACCGACCGTGGCCGCCCCCGAGGCCCCGCCGGACCTGGGCCAGCCCAGCGCCGCGGCGGCGCCGGCCGCCGCGCTGCCCGCCTTCGCCGAAGTGCCGGCCGGGCTGCCATCAGACCTGCTGCTGCGCCGCCCGGACATCCGCGCCGCCGAGCAGCAGCTCATCGGCGCCAACGCCAACATCGGCGCGGCGCGCGCCAGCTTTTTCCCGCGCATCACGCTCACCGGCAGCCTGGGCCGCGTCAGCAGCGACCTGGACGGGCTGTTCGGCTCGGGCGGCAGCAAGGCCTGGTCGTTCGGGCCCAGCCTCACGCTGCCGATCTTCGACATGGGCCGCAACCAGGCCAACCTGGACGCCGCGCGGGCCGGGCGCGAGATCGCCGTGGCGCAGTACGAGAAGGCCATCCAGGCGGCCTTCCGCGAAGCGGCCGACGCCCTGGCCGGCCGCGCCACGCTGGCCGACCAGTTGAGCGCCCTGCAGGCCCAGGCCGAGGCCGAGCGCGACCGCTTCCGCCTGGCCGACCTGCGCTACCGCAACGGCATCGCCAGCCACCTGGACCTGCTGGACGCGCAGCGCTCGCTGTTCGCCGCCGAGCAGGCGCTGGCCCAGGTGCGCCTGGCGCAGCGCGCCAACGAAGTGCAGCTCTACAAGGCGCTGGGCGGCGGCTGGACGGAGCCTCCGGCAACACCCGCCGGCGCGGGCTGAACGGGGCCGCGCCGACCCCGGGCGCCCCGGGTGGCGCCTCTATAATCGGCGGCTGCCGAGCGGGGCTGGGAACCAGAGGGTCCGGGCCGCGTCAGCGCACCGCCTGCAGCCCACCCACGACAGAGCCCCGAGGACGCCATGAGCGACAGCACGCACGAGGAAGCACACACCGGCCCCATCAGGACCCCCAAGCAGCTCTTCTGGGTCAGCTTCGCCGCCTTCGTGATACCGGTGTTCATCATCATCGGGCTGGTGTACTACGTCACCACCGGCAACAAGACCGCCCCCGGCGCCACCGACGTCGAACGCTCCATCGCCGAGCGCCTGCAGAAGGTGGGCGTGGTCGAGATCCGCGACGCCAACCGCCCGCTGCAAGGCGGCGAGGCCGTCTTCAAGGCCCAATGCACGGCCTGTCACGCCACCGGCGTGTCCGGCGCGCCCAAGCTGGGCGACGCCGGCGACTGGGCGGCCCGCCTCCAGCAGGGCTACGACGCGCTGCTGGCCTCGGCCCTCAAGGGCAAGGGCGCCATGGCGCCGCAGGGCGGCGGCAACTTCTCCGACATCGAGATCGGCCGCGCCGTGGCCTACATGGCCAACAGCGCAGGCGGCAAGTTCGCCGAGCCGGCGGCCCCCGCCGCCAGCGGTGCCGCTGCCGCCGCGGCGCCTTAAACAGCCGCGCCCGTGGCCGCCGCCGCGCCAGCCGCCGCCGTGGTCGCGGCCACCGCGCCTGCAGCCGATCCGGCCGCGGGCAAGGCGCTGTACGACAAGGCCTGCGTCGCCTGTCACGCCGCCGGCGTGGCCAATGCACCCAAGTTCGGCGACAAGGCGGCCTGGGCGCCGCACATCGCGGAGGGCATGGATGCCATGCTGAAGACCGCCATCAGCGGCAAGGGTGCCATGCCGCCGCGCGGCGCCACGACCGCCACCGACGACGAACTGCGCGCCGCCATCCAGTACATGGTGGATGCGGCCAAGTAGCCGGCGCTTCAGCCGCCACGGAAAAGCCGGTCGCCGACCGGCTTTTTCATGGTCTTTTCAGGTACAAGCCCCCACCCACGTTGCGCTGTCAGCTATAAAAATAGGAGCAATCGAGCACTGGCCGACTCACGCTGCGTGCCGCGCCTGCGGGCTCGGCACGTAGCCGAAGCGCGCCGGCAGCTCGACCGCGCGCACGGGCATGGGCGTCCAGCGGCCCTGCTCCACTGCGTCGGCCACCAGGGTCATGTCCTGGGTGTGCACCAGCCCCAGGCCGAGGTCGGCCGCCATGAATACGCGCCCGGCCTCGTCGGCCAGCACCTCGCGCACCCGCGCCGGGCGGCCGGTGTGCGACACGACCGCGCCGTCGCCCTGCACGCGCCAGACCCAGGGCGCGGCTTCCAGTTCGACGTACACGCGCTGCGGGCCGTTCTGGAAGAACCACTGGCCGGCCTCGTCGGCCTCGTAGTTGCGCTGGATGAAGTCGATCAGCTTCTCGTGCCGCAGCAGCACCCCACGGGCGCCCGGTGCGCCGCCGGCGAACGCGCCCAGGGCCTGCGCCCGGTCGTCGCGCAGGTACCACTGGCCGCGCGCGTCCAACCCCAGCCAGCCGTAGCAATGGGGCACGTGGGGCCACTTGGCCATGGCCTGCCTGACGATGTCGTCCATGCGGCCATTATGAAGCGGACGGCGCGCCCTGCCGCAGCAGCCAGCCGCCCACGGCCCTGGGCAGCCAGAACAAATGCCCCGGCGGCGCGCCCTGCGGAAACCCGACGTGACCGCCCTCGGCCGGCTGCCACAGGGTCACGCAGGGGCCGACTTCGTCCGGCCGAGGCAGCGACGCGGCGGGCACGAAGGGGTCGTTGCGGGCGTTGAGCACCAGCGCCGGCACGCGGATGCGCGCCAGGTGCGGCTTGGACGAGGCGCGGCGCCAGTAGTCGTCGGCGCTGGCGAAGCCGTGCAGCGGCGCGGTGAAGAGCTGGTCGAAGGCGTGCAGGTCGCGCACGCCGCCGAGGCGCGCCGCGTCGAACAGGCCGGGGTGCTGCGCCTGCTTGGCGCGCGCCTTGGCCTTGAGGGTGCGCAGGAACATGCGGGTGTAGACCTGCCGGTTGAAGCCGCGCCCGATGGCGTGGCCGCCGGCCATCATGTCCAGCGGGGCGCAGACGGCGGCGATGGCGGCCACCCGCCGCGCGCCCGACGCACCCGCCTCGCCGGCCCAGCGCAGCAGCGCGTTGCCGCCCAGCGACACGCCGACGACCAGCAATGGGCCGCCGCCGCGCGCCTGCTGCAGGGCATGCAGGCGCGCCAGCATCCAGCCGACTTCCTCGAAGTCGCCGCAGTGGTAGGCGCGCGGCGCGCGGTTGATCTCGCCGGAGCAGCCGCGAAAGTGCGGCACGGCAAAGCCCAGCCCGTGCGCGCGGGCCCAGCCGGCGAAGGCTTCGGCGTAGTGGCTGCGCGACGAGCCCTCCAGCCCGTGGAACAGCACCAGCAAGGGCGCCCCCACGCTCCCCGAGGGAGCGTCGAGCAGATCGACGTCGACGAAGTCGCCGTCGGGCGTGTCCCAGCGCTCGCGCCGGTAGGCCACGCGCGTGCCGCTGGCACGCCGGGCGCGCAGCGCGGGCCAGATGGTCTGCAGGTGGCCGCCGGGCAGCCAGGCCGGGGCGCGGTAGGCGGTCACTTCAATATTGATAGCTGTCGGCGCAGTGCCCATACCGGTTACAGACAGATTTCGTTCAGAATCCGCCCCTCAATGCAGTAATTTCCCCGGCGCCGTCGCCTCGGCCACCTCGCTGCGGCCGGGACTGGCGTGGTGGGCGACCAGGCGCCAGCCCTGCGCGGTCTTCAGGTACACGTTGGTGGCGACGACCCAGGCGCGCTGCGTGCCCTCGGCGGTCAGCACATCCACGCGCTCCAGCACGTTGTGGACGGCGGCGCCCAGGGACTCGACGCGGCGCAGGCGCTCGGGCGTGGCGCGGATGGCGCCGTGGGCGAACATGGCCTCGAAGGCGCCGCGGATGGCCGCCGCGCCCACCAGGCGCGGGCCGCCGGGGTGGACGCAGACGATGTCGTCCTCGTCGGCCCAGCAGGCCATGATCTGGTCGATGTCGCCGTTGTGCAGGGCGTCGTAGAACGCGGCTTCCACCTCGTCGGCGGAGCCGCCGAGGGCGGCGGCGCGGTAGCGGGACTTGGGCATGGCGCGGGCTGGGGAGCGGTCGAACCAAAAGCGCATTGTGCCTCCTGGGCGCGGCGTGAACCCCGTCACGCCGGCCCGCGCGACGCGCCCTCCACCTACACGCCAACCCGCCGGCGGCGTGGTATGTTGCGCCGCGAACAATCTCTTCATCCTTCGGAGAACAACCCATGAAAAGCTGGCTCATCAAACTCGGCGCGGTGCTGGCCGCGGCCCTGTCGCTCGGCGGCTGCGGCTACAACGACTTCCAGCGCCTGGACGAGGCCACCAAGTCGGCCTGGAGCGAGGTCGTCAACCAGTACCAGCGCCGCTCCGACCTGATCGACAACCTGGTCAACACCGTCAAGGGCGAGGCCAACTTCGAGCAAGAGACGCTGACCCGCGTGATCGAGGCGCGCGCCAAGGCCACCAGCATCCAGGTCACGCCCGAGACGCTGAACAACCCCGAGGCGTTCAAGCAGTTCCAGGCCGCGCAAGGCGAGCTGTCCAGCGCTTTGAGCCGCCTGATGGTGACGGTGGAGCGCTACCCCGACCTGAAGGCCAACAAGGCGTTCTCGGACCTGCGCGTGGCGCTGGAAGGCACCGAGAACCGCATCGCCGTGGCGCGCAACCGCTACATCCAGGCCGTGCAGGAGTACAACGTGCTGGCGCGCAGCTTCCCGACCAACCTGACGGGCATGGTCTTCGGCTACAAGGCGAAGGAGAACTTCACCGTGGCCAACGAGGCCGAGATCTCGCGCGCCCCGCGCGTGGACTTCGGCGGCGGCGCGGCGCAGCCGGCCTCGCGCTGATCGGCCGAACCGTCCAGTCCACCGGCCATACTTGGATAAAAAGTGCCTCCAGCCCGCATCCGTTATGCGCTGATAGCTATTTTATTAATAGCATTCTCGGTCTTCGGCGCACACGCCCAGGCACTGCTACCGGTGCCACCGCTGACCGCGCGCGTGATCGACACCGCCGGCACGCTGGACGCCGCGCAGCGCGGCACGCTGGAGGCCAAGCTGGCCGCGCTGGAGCAGGACAAGGGCGCGCAGGTGGTGGTGCTGGTGGTGCCCACCACGGCGCCGGAGGACATCGCCGCCTACGCCAACCGCGTGGGCAACACCTGGAAGATCGGCCGCAAGGGCGTGGGCGACGGCCTGATCCTGCTGGTGGCGGTGCAGGACCGGCGCATCCGCATCGAGGTGGCCAAGACGCTGGAAGGCGCGGTGCCCGACATCGCCGCCAGCCATGTCATCAATGAGGCGATCGCGCCGCGCTTCCGCCAGGGCGACTACGCGGGCGGCCTGCAGGCCGGCGTGGACCGCCTCGACGCGCTGGTGCGCGGCGAGGCGCTGCCGCCCGTGGCCGCGCCGCCGGGCCAGGCCGGCGCGATCGAGAACGGGTTCGGGCTGTTCGAGGCGGCCATCCTGCTGTTCATCGCCGTGCCGGTGGTCAGCGCCGTCGCGCGCGGCATCCTCGGGCGCAAGCTGGGCGCGCTGGCCACGGGCGCCGGCGCGGGCGGGCTGACCTTCGTGGTCACCGCCAGCATCGCGCTGGCGGCGGTGGCGGGCGCCATCGCCTTGCTGTACGCGCTGCTGGCCGGCGCCATGTCGGCCCTGCCGCGCTCGCGCGGACGCGGCGGCGGCTGGGGCGGGCCGGTCATCCTGCCGCCATCCAGCGGGGGCTGGGGCCGCGGCGGCGGCTTCGGCTCCGGCGGCGGGGGTGATTTCGGCGGCGGCGGCGCCAGTGGAAGTTGGTGAGGCCCATGATCAAGACCATCGCCCGACTGCTGCGCCACCGCTGGCTGGACGAGGCCGACGCGCGCCGCGCCGTGCCGCCCGCGCTGGCCGAGCGGCTGCGCCAGCGCGTGGCCGCCAGCGAGCGGCGCCACACCGGCGAGATCCGCATCTGCGTGGAAGGCGGCCTGCCCACCAGCTACCTTTGGCGCCACCTGCGGGACGGCCTGTCGGCCGAGGACATCGTGCGCCAGCGCGCGCTGATGATGTTCTCCAAGCTGCGCGTGTGGGACACCGAGCACAACAACGGCGTACTGATCTACCTGCTGCTGGCCGAGCACGCCATCGAGCTGGTGGCCGACCGGGGCGTCAGCCGCCTCGTCCCGCCCGCGGCCTGGCAGGCCATGGCGCGGCAACTGGGCGGCGCCCTGCGCGAGGGCCGCTTCGAGGACGGGCTGACACAGGCGCTGGAGGAAGTGTCGGCCGTGCTGGTGGCCCACTTCCCCGAGGCCGAGGACGCGCCGCTACGGCCTCTCAACCAGTTGCCCGACGAGCCCGTGCTGCGCTGAGAAGCTGTGAAGCAAACGCCTGACGCCATGACCGAGACGGCAATGGACCTGCGGCGACGCAATCGACCGCGCGGCGCTGGTGCGGGCGGTTCAGCGGGTGCGCGAGCCGGTAGGTG
>Ga0075163_10002515_pt1 | contig 24606 bp, 14 predicted proteins | sample JI1023141ADNA_FD_71478 | JGI IMG/M metagenome (GOLD analysis project Ga0075163, IMG submission 71478) | Wastewater effluent complex algal communities from Wisconsin, to seasonally profile nutrient transformation and Carbon sequestration -... | ecosystem: Engineered > WWTP > Effluent > Algae... | reverse complement strand
AACTCATAGGTAACTGATCTTAACACTTGCTGATAAATGTTAACCGGAGCAAGACCGGTTAATGTCAGCACTCCGGTAGTTGTATTAAAGGATCCGGTAATGGCCTCAAGACCTTCCTGTTCGGAGTAAGAAAGTACTTCATCACCGGGCCGGTAATTAGTGATTGCAACAATAGCGCGGGTGATTAAATCACTGTCTGAATCGGCTAATGTAAGGGTTGCATCTAACACCACAGCACCAGAAGCCGCTGCAAAGTTCAGCGATGTTTTAACAACAACATCAGGAGCTGGGTTGTCATTTTCGTAGTAAGAAAACTGACCAATATCTGTACCAAAAATTAAATCAAGATCGCCATCGCCATCGAAATCATAAAAGTTGGGATATATATTATTAGAATTTTCAAAGATATCTTTTAGGGGATTGTTTGTCGCAAGGATCAGGTCCCCGTTTAGATTGGTATAATTGGTTTCACGATATTCAATAAATTCAGGATCGGCAGGAGTTCCGACATTCTCGTAATACCATATGTTACCATACTTACCGGTAATAATATCAAGGTCGCCATCATTATCGAGGTCGAGTAATTTAGGATTGGCGCCAAAATAAGCATCACCGTAAAAACCTGTCTCCCAAGTTGGTTGAGCTGTAAATTCGGGGTTTCCAGGTTCGCCTACATTTTCAAATGCAGTTAAGTGGTTAGGTGAAATACCCAAAATGATGTCCATCAGTCCGTCATTATTCAGGTCACCTAGATCCAAATCCAATTCCTCGAATGGACTCGTTCCAATAAAGTCAAAAGGGTTGTCAGTACCAATACGTTCCACGTAAGTTCCATCCACATTTTCAAAGTATTGAACTCCTCCTATAGGGCCAAAACTATAATCATTATAAGCAACAACAAGATCTGCGTCTCCATCACTGTCAACATCCGATACTTTAAGTTTAGCTCCTCCTTTAATTTGCAGATCTGCAAAGGGATTGAGAAGTGGATCAGTTACTTCAGAAAAAGCACCACCTGTATTGATAAACAACTTTGTGTTTGTGAAGGGTTTTGTTACATAACATTCACAACCGTAATCGAAGTAGGAGTAATTTCCGCCTCCGGAAGTTAAGATATCAAGGTCTCCGTCTTGATCAATGTCGGCAAAGGATGAATTAGCATCATTTCCTAAGTCAATGCCATCCACAGGGCTTTCTATTCCTTCTTTTAGTTCTAAAACACCAAGGCCTTTATTTTCATAATAAAATAGAACGCGAAGATCATAGTTATTACCATAGTTATTATAGAGATTATAACCCAAGGTTACATCCAGGTCTCCATCATTGTCTAAGTCAGCAAACGTAGGGGTGAGGGCGTCATTATAATAATCGGGAAGATTTTGATTAATCTCGTCAAACGGATTTCCCAAGGAACTTCCTGGGTTGGCTGCATTAGGAATCCACGGCCCGCTTTGGTTTGGTTGATTATTCTGACTTGTGAATACGCCATTATCATTTCTGAAATAGATGATCTCATCATAAATTCCAATAAATGCATCCAGGTCGCCATCCTTATCAAGATCTGCAAAGCTTATGGGGGCGGTATAACTATAATTGATATCATTTACTGAATTCGTGAGGCTGTTTGTTTTTCGTTCATATACTGGCGCTGTTTTGGTACCGATATTTTCGAAATATTGGAGTTGTAAGTAGCTTGTTGAAAAATCATAATATCCACCTACGTATAGATCGGTGTCACCATCACCATCCATATCCACAAAGGTTGGGTGTGCATATCGAATCGTACCGAACTTAACTCCATACGTATCTACAAAGGGATTGTTCGTGTCATCTAACTCAAAGTTAGGATCGGTGGCAGTGCCATTGTTCCTAAAGAAAAAGAGTTCCCCTACGTAAGAGGGATACTTGTAGTCATCGTTACCAACCAACAAGTCATAATCTCCATCTGCGTCTATATCTGCGAAGGCAGGAACAAAGTCTTTGCCAGAGGTAGTTGAATTTACGTTAGTAAATGGATATCCGGTTTCCCCCCAAAGTATTTGCTGATAAAATGGATTATTTTTAGTTCCTATATTTTGGAAATATTGAATTTCATCGTATTTACCAACTACTAAATCGAGATCCCCATCACCGTCCAGGTCGACATATGTAGGATTGGGCCTTTGCATGTAGGGCAGGGGCGGTGGTAGTGGATTATCAGGGTAGTTTCTTGTAAAAGGTCCAAGAGTGGATTGAGCTTGTACGGGAGTTGTGCTAAGCAATAGGCCTAATGCAACACCAGCCCCCACTAACTTCAACTGGGTTCTCAATTGAAGAACGCGTTTTCGCAACCGCTCTATCTTATTTAAAATCTGACTTTGTTTTCTCTGCGTAAATTGACTGAATTGCCCACTTGCAATATTTTTATCAAGTCGTCTTTTGAATTTGACGTACTTAGTACTGACCGACTGATAAATCTGGATGAGGAGGGTGTTCATCTAGTAATAGTTGCACGTAAACTATTTACGCACTTTAAATATAATAAATATGATTTATTTAGCTGTATAATTCAATGAAATTTTGAACCATTAGTGTGAAATCTGTTACTGATTATTCATTTCATCTGATTCAAGGCCCCATTTCCAGCGAAATCGGAAGTGAAGTGATTAGGCTCTGGACGGAGAGTGCCGGGTTATCTGCTGGGATAGCTGCACAGAGACTTAAAGAACTTGCCCTTATTTTGAAAGATAAATCGGGTAAGGTAATCGGGGTATCTACGGCTGTGAAGACCTACTTCCCGCAGATACACAATTATGTTTATGCCTATCGCTGCTTTATCCATCCAGAATTTAGAGCTCCGGCTCTGGATACCCAGATGATTGTTCGTACAAAAAATCATTTACAGGAAGTCAGTAAAGGGGAAACTGCAAATAAATGTGTTGGAATAATGGTTATCGTACAAAATGAAATCATCAAGTCCCAATGGAAACAGGCTGTATGGCTGGGTGCCGATATGATTTATGTTGGCAATACAGCCGAGGGTCATCATATCCGGGTTGGCTATTTTAAAGGAGCCCGGATTTAATTTTTCCTGTATGTGGTAACGATGTAGCTTGAAAAAGATTCGATCGTAGGATAATCCCAAAACAAGAGTGGGTTGAGATCGGTGCCGATAAACTTTTCAATGTGTTGTAAGATGAAAATAGAATTCACGGAATCCATGCCAAAGTTGATGAACTCGATATTGAGGTCAATTTCTTTCTCAGGGATGCCAAGTTCGACCGCAATCTTATTTCTAATGAAATTACTGAGTTCCGCTTCCGTAAATGTATTCATGAAGAGATTCGTGAATTGTTATTGAATGGCATAATTACTGAATATTCATGACAAGTAGCAATACCCCGCAATTCAATGTAAGTGCTTCGTTAATCAGGCGGCTGGGAGAAGTGATCGTTCCGGATGCCGTACATGCGTTGACAGAATTGATTAAGAATGCTTATGATGCTGATGCAGGTCGTGTAACCATTGAAATCAACACTAAACAAACTTTACCCTCGCCAACTGCGCATTTCAAACCTACCACGCCAGGGTATATTATTATTAAAGATGATGGCAACGGCATGTCGTGGGCACAAATGCAAAGCAGTTGGATGAATTTTTCATTCTCTGAGAAAGGAGAACTAAAGGCAAAAGCACCAACGGAGAAAAAACGGTCTCTTGTTGGTGGTCAGGGATTAGGCCGGCTTGGTACTGTCCATTTAGGTGAATGTGTGGAGATATTTACTGCTCCGATTGCTGGTGAGAATCAAAGTCATGGGGCATTTGACTGGAAACAGTTTACAGACGATCGCCCCCTTACGGATGTTTCTTTTTTTGCCGAACAGATTCCAAACACTTCGCTCAAGGGCACTCGGCTATTAATTCATCCACTTAATAATCAAGATCAGTGGCAAGGCACCAAGGGGAATGAACTCGCAACACAACTTAAAGAAAAAATTTCTCTTTTTGCGGATCGTAACTCGTTTCAGGTTACCATTGAAATTGACGGTGTAGAGGCACCATTGGGCGCCAAAAAATATGTTATAGGGGCACAGGACGAGGTATATATTGAAGATGTCTGGCAAAAAATGACGCCTGCGTTGGTCGATCAGGTTGTAAAATTTTGGGATGACAACAAAATGCTGCGCCCCGGATTTTCATCAGCTGAACGGGCACGCCAGGTTGTTTTAATTGTCAGAAGTAAAGCAGAAAAGAAAATCATCGGATTGTCAACGGCAGAGTTAATCACGTTCAAGCAATTGAATAATAATAACTTTTATATGTACCGGTCCATAGTGCTTCCCGGATTCCGACATCCTGGATTAGCATCAAAAATAATTGTTGGGACCCGTGACTTACTGGAAGCATACAATAAGACCGTTACAGTTAATGCATGCATAGGTATGATAACGTTTGTTGAGAATCCGCGGATTCAGGAATTCAGACGAGAAGCTATCTGGATGGCTTCAAAAATGGCCTATATTGGCATGGATAAACAGGGCCGACATATTAGAGTATATTATTTTAAAGGAGCAACGATTTAAAAGTGGTTCAAAAGTCAACCTGGTAATTGTACAGGTTAGGAACTAGGCTTTTATCGAAGCCGGTTTACCAATTTTATGTTACTTTTTAAATGAAGCACTCACTTGACAGCGACCTTCAGTGATGCAAGCCCCCTTACTGAAAGCATGGTAGTCCATGTTGGGGGTTCAATTATTTTCAAATGCGTAAACCGGTTCATGATTTCCATTGTGGCCATTTTCCATTGTTTTTTTGCCAGCCACGAACCCAGACAGAAATGAATTCCGGCCCCGAATGCCAAATGATTCTTTGCATTCCGATTGATATCAAAACGGTCGGGGTCATTAAATATTTCCGGATCTCGATTGGCAGATCCTATACACAATGTTAAGGTGTCGTTTTTCTTAATCGAAACACCATTTAACTCCAGGTCCCTATTTGCTATCCTTCCCAGTAGCTGAACAGGGGATTCATATCTTAAAGCTTCATCAACAGCGCTATCTAATAATTTAGAGTCGGAGACAAGTGAATTTCTTTGATCAGGATGATTTGTCAAGTTAAGTAATCCGGTGCCAATTAAATTCACTGTGGTTTCTTCTCCGGCCATGAATAGAAAAATACAAATTGAAATCATTTGCTTTCGACTAACAGCTTTATTCCTAAGTCGGTATTGCAAGATAACTTTGCTCACCAAATCGTTAGACAAATTGGATTCCCTGTAATCCAGGTACCGGTTCAGATAATCTATGAATTGCTTCGAGGCAATATCAATCTGAACCAAATCCTTAAAAGACATGTACATATCCAGGCTACGCAAGACGCCCTGGGCAACTTGTTTTAGAAAGTTATAATCTTGAAAGGGCATGCCCATGATGCGCGTCATAGTCATGGCTGGTAAGGGCTCTGCAAAATCTTTAACTAGATCAAACGATTTTTCACACTTCGCTAAAAGTTCATCGATGTTACTTTTAAGGATGTGATCCACTTCATGATCATCCCATGCTTCCATCAGAATGTTCCGCAATTGAGTATGCTCCGGAGGATTCATCATGACGATGAAGCTATTCATTGCATCGGTTACGGCAGTAAAATCTTCTGACTTGTTTTCCAGGTAGTTTACCTGGCGCGTGATCCACTCTAATCGGTTACCAGCCCGAAAGTCGTCTGTGCTTTGCAACACACTTCGAATGTCTGCATGGCGGGTAAGTACAAGATCCCCTGTCTGTGTCCGATACACCGGTGCCTCTTTCCGTAGCCGATGATACATCGGATAAGGATTTGCTCGATAATGATCAGCAAAAGGGTCCCATAGCTTACTCATTGCTTATTCATTAAGTGGTATAAGTGAATACTTAGGCTTTTTATCGTGGGGTAGTCCCAGAAAAGAAGCGGACTTAATTCAAGTTCAAGAAAATCTTCAAGTTGCTGTAACACGAAAATGGAGTTTATGGAATCCAGTCCAAAGACACCCATATATTGGTCAATTTCAACCTTCTCTAAATCAAGCCTCGTTTCGGTTGCTATAGATTTCTGTAAAAATAAAATGATCTCTTGCAATTCAACTTGCTTCATAAAGCCTCTGAGAATTTCCCTTGCATATATTTAATCCTGGTATCACTCCTTTTAATTTTTCCACTAGTGGTTTTCAGGATGCTGCCTTCAGGTAGTAATATAATATCAAATACAGTTAACCCCAAAGCCTGGTATATTGAATCCTTAATGGAATTTCTGATCGATTCAAGATCATGTCTATCATGTATTTTTTTTAACTCCTGAAGAACAACTATTTTCTCTTCATCATCTTGATTAATTGTAAATACGGTACTGGTTGATGCGGATAAAGCCAGATGACTTTGCGTAATTATGTACTCCAGATCCTCAGGAGCGTATTTCAATCCTCGAATAAGTAAGGTGTCTGTTATTCTACCCACAACAAATAATTCACCCTTTTCCATGATCCCCAAGTCACCCGTTCGTAAGAATCTGTGGATTTCACCCTTTGTTGGAAGCGATACAAAGGCCTGCGATGTTTTTTCTTTGTCTGCATAATAGCCTGGCGCAACGGAAGGACCACACAAGCAGATTTCACCTACTTCCCCTTCACTTATTTCCTGCTGGGTAGTTGGGTCTAATATCTTAATAACCATTCCTGGGATTGGCTTACCAAGTCCAACATATTCTTGCCCCTTTTCAACATAAAAATGGAGTGACGAATTTGGGGTCTTACATGTAACCATCAGCGTAGCTTCAGCAAGCCCATATCCTGGTGTAAAAAGATTAAGTTGAAAACTGGAAGCGGAAAACAATGCTGCAAACTTCTCCAATGTCTTTTTCCGAACCGGCTCTGCGCTCACATAAACATGGGTAAGAGATTTTAAATCAAATTCCTTCGCAATCGTGGGTGAAATTCTTTTGGAGCAAAGGTCAAAGAAGAAATTAGGACCACCGGTATGTGTTACCTGATAGAGGTTAATTACTTTCAGCCATCTGGTTGGATTTGAAATTATATAGCTGGGTGAGCATAGTATGCCACGGCAATCATTGAAAAGAGGTGTTAAAATTCCATCGATCAGGCCCATATCGTGGTAGTGAGGAAGCCAGGAGAAACATACGCTCTTTTCGTGGAGTTGAAAGTGTTGCTGAATGGCTCTGAGATTATGGGCTAAACCATCAAACGTGATCATAACACCTTTGGGCTGGGTTGTTGTGCCCGAAGTATATTGAATCAATGCAATTTCGTTTGCCGTGTTTTGTGGCATGTAATCTTCATCGGTTTGAGGAATGGTATCAGTGATTATAAATTGATTGCTCGCAATATCATCGGGTATTAGTTTTTTGATCCTAGTCTCATGATTGGCAGAGGTTAGTATAAAATGTGGATTGGCATGGTTTAAGAAATGGAGGAAGAGTTCCTTTGTTCGAGGTCTTGGAATTGCTATAGGTATGGCCGTGATACTGGAAAGAAAGCAGGCGAACAACGCGATAATAAAATCAACTCCTGGTGAATAGATAAGTAGGGCACGTGTAGCACTAACATTTTTCCTTTGTTCCAGAATCCGGGCAACCGCACCTGATTTTTCATAGAGGTTCTGGTACGTCAGCTCAATGGATTTACCAGAATCCTGAAGGAAGTGAAAAGCAGCTTTATCAGGATTGATCTTAACACGTTGTAAGAATAGCCGGATTAGTTCAGGTTGCATAGTGAATTAAGCCATAGGATCCGGAGCTGTCCAATAATTACCATTAGGGAGTGTAATTGCAGTCAGGTGATCTTCCTGATAATGATTAAGGACACCGGGGCGTCTGGTGTTTGGTAGTGCGCGTACATCATAGATTTCTTCTACACTGTTTTCATATTTAATATATCCTACTGATCTTCCTGTCGATAGTTGGATAACGGCAACACCACAGGAAATGGATTCAGAGGAAATAGGCAGGTCGCCAAATGCTTTGCTAGTGGTTCTTAACTTCGACAAACCAATGAAAATATAATCCCCGACTTTATCCATGCCCCGAACAAATCCTTTCAGCTTTTGAATAACTTCATATTTTCCACCGATAGTATCGACATGAATCAGTTCGCCCGAAGCTGAGAGCAACACATAAAGTTTACCGTCATAGATGCGGGGCGAGTGGGGCATGGGTAAACCCTGAAGCAGGATTTCCTGTTCGGGAGCATGCATTACAATGCCACCTTTTGCTTTGTTACTTCGCCAGCCGCCAGTAGAGTCTGTTTGTCCAAGGGCAGTAACATACCTTACATCACCATTCTCGAGGGCCATTCCATTCAGGTGGCAATGGTCATTGGGTTGTAGCGAAGAAATGAATTTAGGCTTCCATAGCGGGGTAGAGCTAAACTGTTCATTGATTTTTGAAATGCAAGAGAATCGTGTAGTCACGCCAATCAATCCTTTATCTGTAAAAGCAAGGTCATGAATATCCAGTTCTCCTGTAAAGTACACTGCACGTGGTAGATACAATGCATCATAGGTATTGGGCTGTTTGGGAAAAGAAGCAGCCAAGGTAGGTGTATTCGATAAGACAACTACCTCTGCCCGTGTGGCAATGGCCATTTGCTGTCCATGAATCGCGATGCCCATCGGCTTTTTAAACGTGCGGGGTAGTTGTATCAAACTTTGCTTATCCTTGGCACTTATAAAAATAACCTTACCTGCCTGATAGGTGCTGATAGCAAGTGTGCATCGTAAATTATACAACAGTTCGGGTAATCCTTCCGAATACGTGCAGGTAAATGGAGCGAGTTCCTTTGCCATAGCTTATGAATTACTAAACTTATCAAAAAAAATTGCATTTTAAAGGTTTATATAAAGCCTGTGTCCCATGCCTGATAAAAATCATCCATCGAATGCTACCGTTATCTGGTTTACCGGGCTTTCGGGAGCAGGCAAAACTACACTGGCTACCGAAATTAAAAATCAACTGGAGTTGAGGGGCGTGCGTGTCTATTTGTTAGATGGCGATCAGTTACGCTCTGGGCTCAACGCTGATCTTGGCTTCTCTCAGGAAGATCGGACAGAAAATATCCGCAGGGCTGCCGAGATTGCAAAGCTGTTATGTGATGAAGGGTATTATGTATTGGCTACATTCATTTCGCCATTTGAAAAAGATCGTAGTATGGCAAGACGGATTGTTGGCAGCGGCCGGTATAGAGAAGTGTTCGTTCAATGCCCGCTGGTTATCTGCGAACAAAGAGATGTAAAGGGTTTGTACAAAAAAGCTCGGTCCGGGGCAATCTCCCAGTTTACGGGGATTGATTCACCCTATGAGGAACCAAGGTTTTCAGATATCATAATTCATACTGATGAGCAATCAGTTGCTGAAGCGGTGAACCTGATTTTTAAAAAATTGTTGTAGGATTTCTGTTTAGAAGTATTCATGGAAAATGTAAGTATTGTTATCGCACTTCTGGCTATCGTTACAGCCCTGGCACAGGTTACAGACCGGATCAGGATTCCCTATCCGATTCTTTTGGTGTTAGTAGGTATTGCCATCGGCCTTGTTCCAGGCCTTCCGGTTGTTACTCTAAACCCAGATATTGTCTTTCTTGTCTTCCTTCCACCCGTACTCTATGCAGCGGCCTGGTCAACCTCATGGCCTGACTTTAAAAAATCGATTCGTCCCATTTCCTTGTTAGCGGTTGGCTGTGTATTGTTTACGATGACACTCGTTGCTGCGGCTGCGCATTATTTTATTCCTGATTTTGGTTGGGCCGAGTCGTTTGTACTAGGAGCCATTGTTTCCCCGCCCGATGCAATCGCGGCAACGGCTGCAACCAAGGGATTAAAAATTCCAAAACGTATCATTACAATTCTTGAGGGTGAAAGTTTAGTGAACGATGCTACCGGCCTGATTGCCTATCGCTATGCAATTGCTGCTGCAGCATCTGGAACGTTCATTTTCTGGCTTGCGGGTATTAACTTTTTTTATGTGGTAGGCGTAGGTATTGCGATCGGTCTTCTGATAGGGTATTCATTTTTCTGGATTCATAAAATCACCCCTAACAATGCTACCACGGACACTACGTTTACGCTGCTTGCACCCTACGCTGCCTATTTGTTAGCTGAGGAGTTTCACTCATCGGGTGTACTGGCCGTTGTAGCTGCAGGGTTGTTTTTAAGTCCGCGTTCATCCGAAGTTTTTTCGAATCGAACCCGGATTCAGGCAAATGCGGTGTGGGATACAATGATCTTTATTTTGAATGGAGTCATTTTTATTCTGATTGGACTACAATTGCCAATCATCCTGAAACATATCACCAGTGACTCGCTGGGTACCCTTTTTTGGTATGGCGCTGTGGTTAGCATTGCAGCTGTGGTGGCCAGGATTATCTGGGTATTTCCTGGGGCTTATTTGCCAAGATGGTTTAGTAAAGCCATTCGCGAACGTGAACCGGATACCAATGTGCGGAGTGTGTCCATCATTGCCTGGTCAGGGATGCGCGGAATCGTTTCGCTGGCGGCTGCCTTAGGTCTTCCCTTGATGGTGAGTGAAACGAAAGCATTCCCTAATCGCGACCTGATCATCTTCCTTACATTCTGTGTCATATTTGTTACGCTTGTTATGCAAGGGATGACGCTGCGAAAACTCATTAATTGGTTGGGCGTAAAATCTGATGATCGCCAGATTAAGGAAGAAGAGAAAACCAGGGTTCATCTCGCAGCTTCTGTGATTGAGCATATTGAAGAGAATTATTCACTAGGCTTAAGTGATGCAGTGCTGAATCAGATCAAAAGCAAATACGAAATCCGCATTCAGCGAATCAGAAAAGATGAATCACAACAACACATGACAGCTGAGCAAATAGCTGAGCTGCACCGAATTCAATATGAATTGATCAATCGAGAACGAGACTTGATTTTACGTTTACGAAAAGAGGAAAAGGTAAGCGATGAAGTAGTGCGAAAAATTGAATACGAATTGGATCTGGAAGAAGCGCGGTTGGAGCTGGAGGATTCGAATGAAAAAAATTGATAAAACTATTGCACCTATTTATAAATCCTAATTTATTTACTTCTTACAAGCCTAACAATGACTTTCTTATAATCAACTTTTTCAAGTATTCATTTTTTAAAAGCGAATGAACGTTCTTGTTTGCTTAAGGTTTGCAAGATTTTTCCAAAATGTATATGTAACAACTTTTCATAGGTATCAGTCATAATGGATAATTTGTTATGTAATTGAACCTAAAGATCAGTTTGAAAATTGAAAATTTTAATTCAAAATATTATTATACGTTTTGTATATATCTCTTTCTTACTATCCACAACAATTGTATAAAGCCCTTTACTCCAGCGGGTTGTATCAATTACATATTCACCCCCGCTAATCTCAGTAGTTGAATAAATCGCTTTTCCGGTTGAGTCAATGATTTGAATTGATAAATTAGTTTGTTCTATTCTTAGAGTTATATTCGAAGTTGCGGGATTAGGGAAAATATCTAGTATCGATTCTGGTATCTCCTCTATTGCTGTTATATTGGAAATAAATGTTTCGGAGGATTTCTGGCACTGTCCCTTCGTTATAGAAACTATATATGACGCAGTTTCGCCATCAAAAGATATATAGGGTACTGTTGTGGATTTGTAATAAAGCCCATTTTTATACCAGTAATAATTATCACCATCTTCTTCTTTTGAAAATATTTTACTTTCGCTATAATAGAGCTGCCTGGCGATGGTTATCATCTTTAACTGAACAGTCAAAACATTACTAACACAACCATCGATTGTTTGTGTTGCGTAGTAGGTTGCATCAGTTGCAGGTACTTGTATATAGCTTGTACTGGAAAGAAGAGTAGATAGCGTTGCATCTGAGTACCATTGCACATTGTCTCCATTAGCAAAAAGAGTTTGAATTCCTGATCCTTCGCAAGTCACGTATGGATTCATTTGAGAAAATAGTGGCATGGATGGCTTTTCGCTTATTGTAATTTGAACGCGCTTTGGTATGCCACGGTATCCGTTAATAGTCTGAACAGCATATACTACTTGAGTTTCTGTTGGATGAAATTGCCCAGAGGCAATCAAAATCGTAAGGTTTTCATCTTTGTACCACTTAATGTCATCACCCTTTGCAGTAAGTGTAATGGTTCGTCCACACCTGTAAATTACAGTATCATTCATGACCGGAGGTGCTGGTAAGAAAATGAATGTTCCCTTCTCGGAAAAATTTGATGCGGCATAAGAACCATCAATTGCTTGCACATACCATGAGTATGATCCAATTTGGAGATTGTTGTATAATGATAACTTAGTTGATCTTCCTGCCGTAAGCCGATAGCGTTGCCCCGTAGCAGGATCATGACTGCCTTTCGATATTGCTTTTCCATCACGAAACAAAACAACATCATAGGTTATACCTTCCGGTTTTGTATGATCATCAATGGGCACACTCCAGGATAGTTGAATACCAAGTGAATCTTGTTTGCTGGTTAGATTTTGAGGCACATCAGGAGGTGCGTTTTTGATTCCCTTAGCAGAAACGATTGTTTGATTTAGCATCACCTTTGCTTTACGACCATATTCGGAATTGTCTTTAATATGATAGCCGCTGAAATAAATATCCAGATCACCATCATCATCGAAGTCGACTACTCCGGCTACATGAAGACCAAGTCGTAAACCAGGTTCAATAAACTGCTGAAAAGTATCATCCCCATTACTCAACAATATGTTAACATTAGGCGAGAGCACAGCAAGATCCGTATTGCCATCGTGATCAAAATCTGTAGAAAGCAAGGATGCTTCACCTCTTGAAAGGTCTATTGGTAATTCCAAGAATTTGAATGACTTGTCAGATTGTAATCCAAGATTTTTGAAGATTCTTCCAACCTGATAATAGCTTGAAGTTAATAACGCAACATCAGGTAACCCATCATTATTATAGTCTGTAACAAAGATTTTAGTTTCATATCCAGGAAACGAAACACTGGTGGTAACGAAACCGCTTGGGGAGTTTAAATACAATTGATAGTTGCCATTCGTGTAGCGTATTATGTCTTCGTCTCCATCCTGATCGAAATCGGCTGCGACAACATCTATTGGACAGAAGTTGCATATCATCATATCTATAGAACTGTAATTTCCTTCCCCATTATTCCTAAATATTTCCCTCACGGTTGGATATGTGTCAGCTTTGATTGCGGAGACGTCTAGATCATTATCCATATCAAAGTCGAAATATGACTGAATTGCATAGGTTCCATTTGTAAAGACATTCGAGGTTGGACCAAAGGTTTTGTCTCCATTGTTTATAAAACCTTCGGTTTTGTAACCCGATGCCCAATTATATCCATGTTGATAAATGTCTGGCTTGAAATCTCCATTCAAATCTGAAAAGGCGATCTGTGCTGTGTGTGTTAGATTAGATGGGGTAACGTCTCTTTTTACCCAACCATTAAACGTATTTTCAAATGTGGCGCGGGTGATATCTTCGGTGTATCCGTTGTAAATCATACCACCATTCAAAATAAGATCCATTCGTCCATCACCCGTAAAATCTGCTACATCCATTGACCCATATATGTTTGCGATGTCCGTATCTTGCATAACCCACATGTTTGTGCTCCATTGAGCAATGTTGGATGTGGCTGAAGTTGAAGTTCCATTCGATTCGAATACTTGGTATTCGTATAATTTATTATATACAAGGTTTTCATCGGTATAGGTAGTACTTCCTTCTGGTAATTCTGCGATTACCTTCCAATTAGTTCCTGAAGTTTTTCTTTGTAAAGTAACTTTTGTTTCAATAAAAGGGCTACTATTCCAAGTGAGCTTTATCTTATTCAGCAACATGCGTTCGATTGCCAAGTCTGTAGGCCCACCTTCAATAGTGAGTTGAAGTTGTGACCATGGTGACAAAGCAAAGGATGCATCGATGGCTTGGATCCGCGCTGTATAAATTCCCGAAGGAAGATTGTTCAATATCTTGATGTTACTATGGCCAACATTACCAGGTGCCATTCGTCTTCGAAAGGTTCCAGATTCATTCGTTTCTGGACTAACCCAAACCTTGTTGTTCGCATCAACGATCCAGAGATTGTACGTAAGTAATTTATCAGGTGTTCGATCATCGGTCGAAGATGACCATGTAAAGACTGCTTTACCGGATTCATAAATAGCAGTAAGCGTGCCTGGCGAAGTAGGGGGCGTATTCACAACATTAATATTTGATAATTGATTCCTATAGAAATAATTCAGCCCTTGATGCTGGCCGTCATTTCCGGTTTTTACAATGTCGATATCACCATCATTTTCAAAGTCTGTGAGTGTAATAGAAGATCCCCAATTACTTTGCAACCTAATGTTCGAACTTTTTAGAGAACCATTGCCATTATTGAGTATCACTTGAGAAGTGTTGCCATCTGAAAGTATCAGATCTGTCCACCCATTAAGGTCGAGATCCACGTTAACAAACATACTGCCAGTAAGGTATTGGATGGGTATTACCTTGGGCTCTTTGAAAGTAAAATTTTCCGCTCCAAAATATAGGTTCAAACCTTCATTGCCTAGAACGATAACATCTATGTTTCCATCTCCAGTGTAGTCCGCCACACCCATAGCATACGTCACTGGCAGAATTGATGATCGCTTTGTAAAAGCCGCACCCCCCTCATTTATCAGGATATCCGTGTATCTATTATCTGCCGAAGCCCATAGGATATCAAGGAATCCGTCACGGTTCAGGTCGACACATTTGAAGTGAGCCACTGTTGTAGATTCAGTGTTGCTTAATTGGATGTGACTATCTTCAAATCCACCATCAATCGTTTGATATAGTAATTGATATTGACGTGCATTGTTTGAGCTGTTGCCTGTGTTATTTGAGAACAATAAGTCAAGTCGTCCGTCATTGTTCAGATCTTCAACGGCAAGTTGAAAAATACCAAGGTAAGCCGGAGTTTCAAATCCAGTTGTGAAAGTGCCATTATTGTTAATGAAGATTGAGACTTTTTGCCAGGAGTAGTCTGATCCTGTAATGACTATCATGTCTGGATCACCATCATTATCAATATCACGAGCACCTACCATTTCTGTATAGGGTACTATAAATCCATCTGCTGTAAGCATTGAACCATCGGCTGTATAGAAACCTGTGCCATTGTTCTTTAGTAAGAAGTTATTATCAGAGTATCCAACACGACCTATGAATTCCAGATCATAATCTCCATCCATGTCAAAATCGGCAGCGAAACACTTGGCAGCGATTATATTTGGGTTAGCAATTCCAAAAGAACTCTCGACAAACAAAGTTGAGTGATGGATTACATTACTGCTTGGGGCTGAATAAATTCCTCCCTTCACAGCAACTACGAAGTATTCAACCTTTTGATTTTCAGGAACTGCATTATCCTCATAGCAGGTTACACCCTCAACCACTTGTGCGATTTCAGCAGCGGCTGTCTCGGATGATTTTCTAAAAACAACAAAGGAAGGGTTATCAGCACCATTGTAAATCCAGCATAGTTTAATCTTTCTAAGATCAGTTGCTTGCAAAGTTAAAGAGGATGGTCCATTGTTAATAATAAATGTATTCGTGGCGGAAAATATTGATGAGCGCCTTGAGGCATCTAATGCTTGAACGCGCCATTCATATGATCCGGCAGGAAGTCCGCGCAGGATAAGGGAGCCATTTCTAAAGAAATTTCCAGAGGTCAGTAATAAGTTTCCAGAAGGTGATGTGCTAGATGATTTGTAAATGACTCCATTTCTCTTCACTTCTATATTATAGGAATGCTTGGGCAAAGCGTTCCAGGAGAGCGATACATTTTTTTCAACGATGGATGAAAGATTAATTGGTGTAGAAGGAGCAGCCTCGCCAAGAGGGCTGATATTTTCAAAATACAAATTCTCCGAGCCATTTTCATAAGAATAACCTTTTATATGAATATCAAGTTTATTGTCTCTATTTATGTCAACAATGTCTAAACCTTGAAAGAAATCCAGTTGTATATCGTAAGGTTCGTGTGTGAAAGAGACTGTTGTTCCTGTACTTGTGTTTTTCAGCACTGTAAGCTTTGTTTGATCTGAAACTACAAGATCTTGTAGACCATCGGAATTAATATCGCCTGTTATAGCGTTACTAAGACTAATGTTTGTAAATATCTGAACCGCAGTGAATGACATTTGACCAGTTTGTGCCAGGCTATTTTTGAATATCCATCCACGAGCATAAAGATCCATGGCGAACACATCAATATCCGAATCACCATCCCCGTCAAGGAGCGTAATTGTACCGGATCGAAGGTTAGTAACGGGCAATGTGGGTGCGGATGTTTGTTTGAAATGGCCTTGTCCTTCATTAATAAAAATACTCACTTCGGTGCCGTCATATGATTCATATCCACCCGTTACGATATCCATTAAACCGTCTCCATTAATGTCCTCTAATACCATATTGGAGAGTAGTTCGGGGAGTGATACTGATGACTCAGAATATATTCCTTGATGATTTAGGAAGATTTTCCTTCCGTGGAGAATATCCAAATCAAGATCACCATCAAGATCAAGCCAATAGATTTTTCCATTATCATAGTCTGTAAAGGTTATTCCAGTATTCTGCAAGGTAAAACCACTGACTTCATCATAATTGACAATGACTAATGAATAGCCTTGTCTTGAAAGCATATCTATGTCACCATCCCCATCGTAATCATTGAGCGCATATCGACCCTCCTCAAAGTATAAGTTTTCGAATTCCAGATTATTCGAATTGTAATTAGCACCATCTGAAATATGCAAAGTGGCACTATAATAAAAGCTAATCTCAAGAATATCAAATATTCCATCACCATTAAAATCCGCCCAATGATATCGGGTGAAGTAATCTGAACCAGGGCTATTAAATACTTTGCGTTCGAATAGTTGCCCAAACGAGGAAGTAATAAAAAACATGGTAATGGCAACCATGACAAATCTGGCTTTCATATTAGAAAAATAGGTTGATATTTTTTGTCTCCTTTTAATATGTCGGATTTTAATATTCCAATTTCCTCATGAAGTAATTTTTAATTTTTTATGAGTTTTTTTGTGATCGTGTGAATGCCGTCTGAAATCTCTACTAAATAAAACCCTGATGGTAGCTGCCTGGTAAGCAAGGTTTGTTCTTCACCTTCATAAAGGGTAGTCCGGAAATATTCTTTTCCAAGTGTATCCAGGATACGAATGAAAAGTAATTCACCATTTTCTGAGACAATTTTTGTATCGGTTTCTGTTGGATTAGGATATAGGCTAACATGATTCCAAAGCTTGGACTCAACCCCAAGAGGTATTCCTAATTCAACAATAAAGTTCCCATAAGCCCGACACCCGTAGGTGTCAATCTCTAAAACTTTAATCTCACTAATCTCAATTTGCGTTGCCCAATCTATAGTTATTTTATTATCAATCGGCAAAGTCTTAGAACTACCATCAACCTCCCACAGGAATCTGGAATCTTCCTTTTTATTCGTCACAGTGTAAACAACATTTTTTTCTCCAGATACAGAAGGGTTCGGCCCCTCAATAATAGGAGTGTTTGGCGCAGCAGAAACCATAACTGTAGTTGAGCGAATGTCACTTACACTGCATGAATTGAAATGTTTTGCGGTGATTGTAAATACTCCGGGATCGGGAAAATTAACTACTATATATTCATTGTGATCCTCAATGCTGCCTGCTGTAGAGCTCCACTCGGTACCATTATTGCTATTCACCGCAAGATAGAATTCAGTTGCATCACCTGCGCAAACAAGGGTAGGACCGGAGATATAACCGGGGATGGAAGGAGTGATTGATGATGTACTCATACGTGCTACAAATCCGTTGGGACCTACCAGAATTATTTCGTGGTTAATAAATTGGGCATCGGTCAACGTATTCGATGCGTAAAAAATAGTTTCCCATGTTTCGCCAGCATTATTAGTTTCATAAACATTGCCGCCTCTCGTCACAACATATCCATGATTCTCGTTTTGGAAGTGTATAGCCAGAATTTCATAAAACGGCCAATCCACTTTTTCCCAACTTATTCCACCATTTGTAGTTCGCTCAAGAAAATTCCCTCCTTTATAGCCAAGGTTTTCATTAATAAAGAAAATAGCATAGAATGGATTTGAAGCCTGAGGATCTCGGGTATATACTTCGAACCATGTTTTGCCACTGTCGGTTGTTTTCTCTACAGATCCAAATAATTCAATGCGATATCCAATAGAAGAAGAAACAAATTGCATTCCTTGTGTATAATACCCCGGATTGAGTGAAATCATTTCCCATGTTTCACCTTGATCATCACTCCTGTAAATGGCATACCAACTTACTGAAAAAAGAATGTTGTCTGGTGTGGCATAAAGGTTCCCTGCAGGAAGATATTGGTCAACTTGTTCAGTTGTTAACACATTTCGGGTAGTTCTTCCACCATCAGTAGATTTATAAATGTTACCATTGCTAACAAATAAAGCCGTATTTTCATCTATGAAATTCATGGCCGAAATGTTTGAGAGATCTGTCACCATTTGATTCCATGTTAATCCATTGTCTTCTGTTTTGTAAACACCCTCTTGACCGATAATAATCCCCCTATTGTCAAGGGTAAAATCAACATGATAAATGTTACCCCCAGGGAAATAATTGATATTTGACCACGTAGTACCTTCATTGGTTGATACTGCTAACGATCTTGCATTCTCGTTATTATAGTTACTATTATTGCATATAAAAAGGTTTCCCGAAGACTGCGCGATACCCGATATCTTGCTAGGCAAAATACCGGGAAAAATCTGACTCCAAGTGTTACCTCCGTTGCTAGTTTTATAGATCATACTATTACCGCCATATAAAAATCCCAAATTCTCATTTAAGAACTTGATTTTGTATAGATCCCCTATACTAACGGCAGGTACTTCTATCCATGTATTTCCACCGTCTTTGGTGACGTAGAATTTGTATTCTCCAATAAGAAATCCATCTTTATCATTTGTGAACCAAAGATCCCGCACTCGGGTATTCCATCCAAGAGCGGAAAGATCTACAGAAGACCATGATCGTCCTCCGTCTGCAGTCTGTAGTAAATCACCCCAGCCAACAGTAGCGTAACCTTTATCCTTTGATAGGAAGAAAACACTTCTAAACTCATTCCACGATGCTTCATGGCGCGTCTCCCAAGTCCGACCTCCATCTTCAGTGAAAAAGATTTCTCCTTCTTCAGTGCCTATATACCCCTCTGTTTCATTGAGAAAGAATACAGCAAGATCTCTAAAATAATAATTACTGGAACGAGGAATATAAAGTCTAAACCAGGAGGCACCAGCATCATCGGATTTTAATAGAATATTTTTCCCTTGAGCGTATCCTGTGTTTCCCTTAAAGGATATCCCTGACAATCTAAAATTATTTGCCATATACGCTATTTCCCAATTTTGACCATCGTCCAAGGATCGAAGTATTCTACCATCACTGGTTGTTGCAAATAGATGACCATTTGAGTTTACCTCTAAGGAAGTATAAGTAAAATTCATCCCGTGAAAAGTTGGCTCGCATTCTCCTCTTATAAAACCCAAACTAGTATTGATGATACTAATACGGATGGATCTTTCAGATTCACTTTGTTGTGAGATTGCTTTTACTCTTATGGAATATAAGGATTTTGAGCTAAAATTAAAGATCGTCTTGGATTTCAATTGATTGCCATCAATTGAAAAGTGTTGATTGTCCTCATCACCTTCGCCCGCTGTTAAAATAAAACTTGAGTTTATTGGGAATGTAAACTCTCCGATAACAGTGCCTGTTGGCTGCTCTTCAGTAATTGTGGAATTTGATAGAATAATAGGGCTTAAGATTTCTACAGGCTCAAGTCTTTTAGTAAATCCATATGTGGGGAACTTACAAAGTTCGGTGGCAGCGCGAGTTGATGGTGTGGCGCTTAGGTTAACAACGTATTTTGATTCATCCAAATCGCTTGAAAAGATTGTAATTGTAGAACGAGCCGTGTTTGCACTCACTGGATTAAAAACAACTTGTATCGTTGTGGATCCACCCGGTTCTATTCTTTCAGGAATAGACGTTTGTACAATATAGAAATCCTTCCCGGTTACAATTAGGTTTCTCAGATAAAGGGGTTCAAGACCTTTGTTACGGATTAATATATCACTTGTGTTGCATTCACCAATAGCGACATCATAAAATGGAGATAGACTTGACCCTGATTTAATCACGCTGTTCCAAGAATTATTTAATGAAATGTCTGCTGTTGGAAGAGTACTCCAGAGCGTTGCTGAAAATTGTTTCGAAGTAATGAAGTAGAGAACACCGTTTGAAAATGAAAAATCATGAGGAAAACTTCCTCCATCATCTTCAAGATCAAAAAATTGGTTTGTGTTTGCAGTCGTTCCATCAGAACTCCATAGCTCCGCATTATATCGATCGTCAGTACCTGCGCCACTGAAATACATTTTGTTTTCAGAAATTAAAACTGGAATCCTTTGATCGTTATAAGGAGGTGTGATTATAACATCGTGAAATTTGATTGTTCCTTCAGAGGTTCCGTTGGAAGTCCATAATGCTCTATTGACTGATTCTCCTGAACGGAAAAATAATTTTCCCTGAAAGGCAAAAAACATATTCATCTCAGATTGATAAGAATATCGCAACCACTCAAACGACTTCAACATTTTTGTTCCAGCCTCAGTACCATCACAAATCCATAACTCATCGGTTGGACTAACGTTGTCATAATTAGTACGGAAGCTGAAGAACAATTTTCCAGATACGTAAGTGAAATTTCCTATTTCCTGTGTTCCATAAATAGGAGCGTCCAGCTTTTTTATAAGCTTCCAATCTTCCTCTTCTTGGCCATTACCTAATGCATCTTTATTAATTGAATATACCCGGATAACATTATCGTATGTAGCGGATTTTATTACGATTATTGAATTCTCAAGAATGAAAATATTTTTAAAGTATACATCTTCCCAAGAAAGTGGGCCTAAGAAGTTAATTCTTGCAGTACCATCATCCCGATAAATCGTCCTACCGTTCTCAGTGAAATATATATATTGATCATCCTTTACCATAGTTGCAATTCGCCCCCACGAATAATCCGCTTGATAATAAACATTCGTCCCTTCCAGAGTTCCATCAGTACTAATAATCGAACCAAGGCTTGTAGTGAAGTATAACTTATTTTTAAAAACCATTAAATTTTGAGGATTAGAATCATTGGCTCCATAAACTAATTGAGTTCCTTCGCTTGTCCCATCACTTTTCCATACACTTAAACCATAGTCAGGTGAATATGCAATAAAAAAGACTTGATCATTGAAAACTATGAATTGGTCTGGAGACGAACTTGCATATCCGGGGTTTATATCTTTTAAGAACTTGATACCACCGCTTTGTTCTTCCCTTACGTATAACTCTGTGCCATATAGATCATGAGTGCCGGCAAAAAAAACCTTATCATTTATCGATTTTACTGCGGTGATACCTGGTAGGGTGATAATGTTTTGTTGCGCGTGCGTGGTATAAACTAAAAAAAATACCAATACATAAGAATGGAATAATTTCATAAAACAGATTATAACAAAACAAATATAGCAGTTCTACCGTGTGTCATTAAAAAAATTATTGGGGTATGTGAAGTTTTTTGGCTCCACATTTTTAACTAGACATTTAATTCACAGGCAACTGATAATACCCTACCAGTAAAAGTTGGCATTGAGCCTTACAGGGCGATAGCTAGAGCAATTCGTGTAGATCTTCAGTTTCGAAGTAGCTTCAAAATCAGTATGGATTTTGATTCGTGAACTAGAATTCGAGTTCGACCTGAGGAAGGTGAGGTTAGCGTTAACTACACTGAAAAATAGGAAGGGGATATTTTGTTCCCCTTCCTATTTTAAATTATGTAAGTACTTGCTTGTTATAATTTACGGAGCCAGATATTTCTAAACTGGGTTTTGTTACCATGATCCTGCAGTGAAATCACATCATCACCGTGTGCGGATGGGTAATTGTGCAAGCCAATATAAAGTGTGAGGCCATTGATTGTTTTATTATTTTGAACCAACACCCCATTATGCAACACGGTTATTCGGGCCGGAGCGTCAAGGCTACCATCAGCTTTGAAACGGGGCGCTGTGTAAATAACATCATAGGTATTCCACTCCAGTGGAGTTCGCATGGCATTTACCAAAGGTGCATGGTCTTTATAGATACTGCCTGCCTGACCGTTGCGGTAGGTGCGGTTGTTATAGGAATCCAGAATCTGCAATTCATACCGGTTTTGGAAAAACACCCCGCTATTGCCGCGTCCTTGTCCAGCACTTTCAACTACATCAGGTGCACTAAATTCAATGTGTAATTGGCAATCACCAAATTGCATTTTTGTTTGAATGCCTCCTGAACCAGGAACAACTTCCATATGGTCGTTGTCAACAATTTTCCAGGGGGCGGGTTTGGTTTTATCTTTTTGACTTACCCATTGATCCAGGGTTTTACCATCAAACAAAATGATTGCATCTGAGGGTGCATCGCCCAGTTTTTTGGCCGGGGTAACAACTTTAACTTCTGGTTCCCAGATCTCTGTCATTTCAGGTTTCATGGGCATGGGTGATACTTCCGGTGGGGTGCTTGGGTAACCCTGTTGTGCCATTGAATGACTAACTGTAAATACTCCAAGTGCTAATGTGCAGAACCAAATAGGTGAAGATTTCATATGCATGGTGGATTTATATACATCAAACTTATTATAAAAATTCAATTTTTTTAATCTCTGCTATGTGTTCGGTTAGGATTAAGTTCCAGTGGCGATTCTTCGCCTCTTAGCAATGCAACTAGACCAAATATTGGGCCAGCTGCTAATAACAGATAAATATATTGTTCACTGATTTGGGTTGCTATAGCACCTATAGCTTGGATGCTGACAATAGTGATCGCAAAGCCAATACAATTTACGATGGTTAAGGAAGTTCCTCTTGATTCTTCAGGAGCATACTGAGCCACGAGTGTAGAAAACAGAGGCGAGTCGGCTATTACAACCAGGCCCCAAAAAAATAAGAATACCAAAAGAACAACCTCTGAAGCTTGTGATAAAAATAGGGGAGAAAGCAGACAGCATAAGCCTGATAAGAATAATGCCAACGTGGCTAAGCTTTTTGGCTTAAAGGTTTGTGAAAGCATTCCACTCAGCACACAGGCTCCTCCGCCTGACGCGATAATAAGGAAGGAATAAAACGCAATGTTCAATGTACTATCCTGATGGTGATTTTTATAGGCTGTAAGCATTACCGGCACGAATGCCCAGAAAGTATATAACTCCCACATGTGTCCGAAATATCCCAACGCTGCCGATTTGAATTTTTTATTCCTGAAACCAGTAAGAAAGGATGTTAGTTTTAAAGGTTGACCGGATTTACGGTAGGGACCATTGGGTACCAGGAGTACCATCGCAAGACCCCCAATTACTGATAATGCTGAGGTAGAGAAAATAACATACTTCCATGGGAATGTGGACGTTAGGCTTTTTAAAAGATGTGGGAATGCCGTTCCGATTACGAGGGCGCCAACTAAAAAGCCTAACGATTTACCCAGACCTTTCTGATAATAATCGGATGCGATCTTCATTCCAACTGGATAAATTCCAGCAAGAAAAAATCCGGTCAAAAATCGAAATAAAAGTACGCTCATTGCAGGAATACCTTCAATGCTTATAGCAAGGTTGCAAAGGGCAGCTACCAATGCACTGATAAAAAAGACTAAGGAAGGAGAAAAACGATCGGAGATTGTGAAGAGCGCAAAAACCAATGTCCCCGAGATAAATCCAAACTGTACGGCACTGGTTAAATGAGCAAGGAAAGTTTGGTTAAGGTGAAGGGTGGTAATGATGTCTGGCAATATCGCATTCCCGGCAAACCATAAGGAGGTGCAAAAAAATTGAGAGATCACAATGATGGCTAAAACCCTTTTCATTTGTTGTCAGACTCGTTAAGGTAAATGTAAGGAATTGTCGTTACCGTGTTCGGGTTTGAAAATAAAGTGCAATCTTTAAACTGACTTTAGTTCAACAATAAAGCATCCTAATTAATGGAATCCTTAGTAACCATACTATGAATCAAAAAACATCCCGAAGGGAATTTTTCAAAAAGGCTTCTATGGTTGGTTTGGCAGCATTGCCGCTCTCAGCCTTGGCGGAAACAAAATCAGTCAATCAGAAGTCCAGGCTGAAAGTGATTTGTGTGGGTGGCCACCCGGATGATCCGGAAAGCGGATGCGGTGGCACATTGGCAAAATTCAGCGCAGCCGGTCATGAAGTAAAGGTGGTTTACTTAACCCGAGGTGAAGCTGGCATTGTGGGTAAATCACATAAGGAGGCGGCTGGTATCCGAACCAAAGAGGCAGAAGCGGCTTGTAAAGTGTTAGATGCAAAACCATTTTTTCTGGGGCAGATAGATGGAGATACCATCGTTAATTCAGAATGGATAAACAAGATGACTGAGCTTATGCACGATGAAGAACCCGATCTTGTCTTCACCCAGTGGCCCATTGATTCACATAAGGATCATCAGGCCGCCAGTTT
>Ga0075163_10002514_pt1 | contig 24607 bp, 17 predicted proteins | sample JI1023141ADNA_FD_71478 | JGI IMG/M metagenome (GOLD analysis project Ga0075163, IMG submission 71478) | Wastewater effluent complex algal communities from Wisconsin, to seasonally profile nutrient transformation and Carbon sequestration -... | ecosystem: Engineered > WWTP > Effluent > Algae... | reverse complement strand
CAGCATTCCGGGCGTAGCTGACCTCGGCCCCTGCGCGCCGGTTGACGACGTGCTCCAGACACAAGAGCCCCGAACCGCCGGCGCGGTCGGGGCATTTACGTGGATGTGGAGGGACTCGAATCCTTATCGGGATCAATAGACCCGACCGCGTCCTTGACGTCCTGAGCAGGCCGGATGCCTTCTGACCTGCGGATACTCGGGTCGTCAGGCACTTTGAGTTGTGGACGTGAATGGACAGAAATAGCATCTCATCCGACACGTATCCGACACGGGGGTCCTTCGGTGGCAGGCAAGCGGTCGTTCGGGCAGATCACCCGGCTGCCCAGCAAGCGGTACCGGGCCCGCTACACGGGCCCCGACCAAGCACTGCACAACGGCCCACGCACCTTCGAGACCCGGGTGGACGCCGAGGCCTGGCTCGCGGACGAACGGCGGCTCATCTCGGCCGGGGCGTGGTCCTCCCCCGCCGCCCGGCAGGACGCCCGGAAGCGCGCTGAGGAGGCCAGGCTCGCCCGGGTCTTTCAGGACTACGCCCATGCCTGGCTGGACAGCAGGCACGACGTGCGGCCATCGACGCGAGCGAGCTACTCGGCATCCCTGACCCACCACCTCGTGCCCTGGTTCGGCCGCACTCCCATCGACGAGATCACGTCCGACGACGTGCGTGCCTGGTACGCCTCGTACGGCAACCGCACCCCCACCGCCCGCGCCCACGCCTACGCGGTGATGACTGCGGTCATGGCTCGCGCGGTGGATGACGAGCTCATCGTTCGCACGCCCTGCCGGGTCAAGAGCGGCGGGCGCACCAAGGTTGCTCGGGAACCGGAGGTGCTGACGCTCAGCGAACTATTCTCCCTCGCGGACGCGATGCCGCGCCAGCACCGGGCACTGACCCTGATGGCTGGGCTGTGCGGGCTGCGCTTCGGTGAGGCGGTCGCCCTGCGCCGTCGGGACGTTGACCTCGAGCGCGGGGTCATCGTGATCACCCGCACAGCCGTTCGGGCCGACGGCTCGAAAGTGTCCGGACCTCCGAAGTCGGACGCGGGGCGGCGCACGGTCGCCATGCCCCGAGCCGTCGTGGACGCCCTGCGGGTGCACCTAGCCGAGTACCCGGTCGCCACTCGCGATGCTCTGTTGTTTCCTGGCCGCGACGGCTCCCTGCTCGCCCACAGCTCGCTGTACGGGCTGCCGGCCCGCGAGGAACGCCGAGACGGGCGCGTCTACCGGAAGGAACCTTTCGGGTTCATGCGGGCCCGACTGCTGATCGGCAAACCCGGCCTGCACTGGCACGACCTTCGTCGGACCGCAGCAACTCTGGGAGCGCAGGCAGGAGCCACGGTGCGCGAGATGCAGTCGCGCCTCGGCCACAGCACACCGCAGATGGCGCTCTACTACCAGAGTGCAACCGCCGAAAGAGATCGCACCATCGCAGATCGCCTTCAAGCCCAGATTGACGGCGCCCAATAGGGACCCAACGGCCCGACCGAACGCCCGTGACAGCTGGTGTCTCCGCCGCCTCTGCCTTCGCAACTGAACGGGCGCGCACCCACCGCCACCGGGTCCGAGCATGGCTGCCGGCATCTGCATGTGTGGGTAGACCAACTCTCTCCGGGAACACCCGGAGCCCGCGCGGTCTGGCCGCACTCAGAAGCATCTCGATGTTCGCGCTCGCGCCGATGTGCGGGCACTAGGGGTCCCTCAGGGACTTGCCGGATAGAGGTGATTGCCTCGGACCTGCGAGCCTTTTGATGTGGGTGTCCAGTCCGGCAGTGGCAGCACGACGGAAGTCGATGAGCTTAGCCAGGCACGACCAAGTATCAATCGCTATCCAGTGTCGCATTCAACGCAGGTTCGACTTCAAAGCGGCCGTCAGGCTCGAGATGTTCGTACGAAGCTCAGTCGGCACCCTCTTACGAAACGGCCTGCGACAAGGTCAGGCGTTGAGCCAGCGCACGAACTTGTCGATGGCTAGGCTCGCAGCCTTGATGGTGACGGACTTGGCCAGGGTCGGCATTCCGGATCGTGACAGCTTGAGGGACTTATACGCGAGCAGTGTCGCGCCCACCTCGATCTGGTCTGCGTAGGCCGAGAACTTGGCCCTGTCGACCTTTCCGGCGGTCACGACGCCGATCGTCCCAGCGAACACAAGCTTCCGGTCCACCGTCAGCTTCGTGAATCCGTCGAGGATGTCCGCGACCGATCCGGCCATGACGAGATCCAGCGGATGATCGCGTGCCTGCTCTGCCGAGTACCCCTTCGGACGCACCTTCTCTCGAATAACGTACGGCATGATGTCGCCCTCAAGATCGGCTGGGGATGCTCCGCCGCGAATCGTGAACTGGTCCTCCATGCGCGTGAGCGCCGTCACGCTGGGGAAGTTGAGGTCGGCCACGGTCATGTCCGCCGGTGACATATTCGATCGGTCGCGCACGTGCATCGCGAGCACCTCTCCGGCGGCCTGCGCTACATCTCCGAGCCAGGTGGCGAAGTCCTCGCGGTAGATCGACACGGGACGCACGCTCGGCAGCATCTTGATGGTGTCGGTGGCGTCCCTGGCCAGGATGCTGGCGGTGCCGAAGCCCAGATTAGCGGGATCCATCGTTCGCGACGGATGGGTCATCGCGTCGAGGCCCGCGAAGAGATGGCCCATGTCGAACGGCTCCGATCCCGAGACGGTGCGAGCCTGCGTGACCACGGCCGGGGAGAGGAACGTGCTGATCAGGGTGGTGGCGAGGAAACTCGGATTCCTCACGGTCAGCGGCGACGGTCCGAGAAGACGGGTGAAGGCGGCGTCGCCGTAGTTGTGCGAACGGAGCCACTTGATCCGATCGGGAATGAGCGCGGTTGCAAACTCCGGGTCCTTCTCGACGCACCGGATGAGCCCGCTCCACTCGGCCAGCCCCTCGGGCCCGGAGAAGGCGTGACCAGGCACGATCACCTGCCTGCTGAGCGGTGGAGGGCACGCGATGGGCGCCCCCTTGGGGACGGGAGGCGGCGGGTCCCCGGCCAGCAGATCCTGGTCCAGCGCGATCAGCGTCGCGCTACCCACCACGCCGGTGCGAGGGACGTTGTGGAACTTCTGCAGGATCTTCACGGCGGCCTCGGTCTCCGGACCGAACGTGCCGGTTGCCGCGATCTTGAGGTAGCCGACATCCTTTAAGGCGATCTGGATGAGAATGACCTCCGGCCCGACTGCCGACACCCCGTAGGAGTGGCCGCCCGGCGCGACGCATTTCTCGAGTTCGACGTTGCCCCGGAATCGCTCGGAGTTCAGCAGCCCCATCAGCCCAGTCCTCGCTTGATGATCGAGTCCTTGACCCAGGCGACATAGGGATCGGTGCTGCTCAGCTGGAAATGCATCAGGTCACCCGACGCGGGTCCGAGGTCGCTGCCGCCCCAGTCGAGGCCGGCGGTGCGAGCGGCGAACAGGAACTCCTTCGGCAGCCAGTCCATGAATCCGTCGTGCGGGTGGATGCCCTTGAACGGCCGATCCGTGCCCGGTCGCCCCGGTCCGGGCCATAGCGCGCTCGTCTTGTCGGGGTGGCGATCATCGAGGTAGGGAGCCGCCCGGGTCTTGTCGACTCCCCCTTCGAAGTAGTTCTCGGTGAGCGAGATGAAGCAGAACCGCAGATCGTCCTTGAATCCGAGCGCCATCACACGGTCGTCGGTGGGGTCCGTCAAGGGCGGGCGTGCGTACGGGTCGATCGAGCGGGGGGTCAGCAGCTCGAGGCCGGCGTCGCGGGCGCGCCGCCGCGCGTAGGCGAGCAGATCGCCCGCCGGGCGATTCAGGTAAGGGAAGTACTCCTTGAACAGGTCGCTCTCCTCCTGCAGCGCGGCGATGAGCTTTCGGATGTCCTTGAACTCACCACGGTCCGACGGCTGCTTGTACAGGATCGAGACCACCGAAAAGTCCCGTTTGCCCGGCCGGGTGAGGCTCGCCACGAGGTTGTAGGTGTCCGCGAGCCGCGAGTTGATCGGCCCGTCGTCGAACTCCCCGATCAGGTAGGGCGACTTCGTCGACGGCAGGTCGATGCACGAACCGAGGAAGTGCCCGATGCTGACGCTGGGCTTTGGCCCGTCGGTCCTCACTGTGAATCCCTGCTTGCCGACCAAGTCGTTGAAACCGGTAATGATCGGTGCCTTGTTAAGCACCTCCTCCTGATCCGGGACCGAGATCTTGCCCAGCGCATCATCGACGATCGTGCGCATCACCGCGATCATGCCGTTCCGCAGCTCGACCGTGCGGCTCTGTCCCTTGTCGGGGCCGGGCACGAGGGGCCAGTTCTTCAGCGCGCCACTCTTGACCGCGGCAACCGTTTCGTCGCGGACGAACGTCCGGAAGTCGTCGTACCCCGACAGGGCAGCCTTCGCCGTGGCCGGGGTGAACGGGGTCGTCGACAGCCTGCCCCAGACTGCCGTTGCCTTGGCTGCATCGAACGCGAGCAGATCCTCGAGCATGCCCTTGATCGCATCATCCGCCGGAACGAAGCTCATGCGAGCGCGCTCCCTTCGTCACCGAGCCGGTCCCAGCCGGATCTCGTCTGCGAGGAACCGGTCGAATCGCGACTTTCGGCGAGATAGACCACCCTGCGCGATCCGTCCGTTCCGAGTGCGATGACCGGGACCACCGAGATCAGGCTGGATGAGAGCTCGTCGAGATCCCGATACAGGATGCGATCCAGCAGCCGCCGTGGCAGGTCGACCTGATCATCGGATGTCGAGAACAGTCCGAAGACCAGGCCGGGTCGGTCGGACTCCAGCGGCAGGTACCGCAGCGAACCGGACGGGCCGGCCCGGTACTGACGGGGCTCCAGCGCCGCGGTCGGATGGTCCCCATCCACCAGAAGGGCGTTCTGCTGCTCGTCGGCGACGAGCCGCACCGACCGCACCGGCGAGCCGACCAGTCCGCGGGACACCGTCGTCGTGCGGATGGTCGAGGTGCCCGATGGCGCGGATCGATCGAACAGTTCAGGGTCACCCGCCGGCCCGAGGGGGCTGGTGCGACCGAACGTGTCGGTCGCACCAATGGCCTTCACCGTGACGGTCGAGGAGGCTGGAAGTGGAAGCGGCACAACCCACCAGTCGTCGGCGAGCGACAGGATGAAGTGCTGCACCGCCACCATGATCGGTGTCTGCACCACAGCGTTCAGCAGGGGGGACAGCCCGTACTCCTCAAGCTGCCAGTATCGGTCCTGCGGCGCGCCCTCGACGTGCACTCGGGTGGGAATCCGGGACAGCGTCTCCTCCGCCCCGCCCGCTCCGACATCCGCAATCGGGGTGTCGAGGTGGTACCACTCGACACCGCGCCACGGCCCACTCGGACCGTCGATGATCGCGACAGAGCCGTCGGCGTATCCGACGCGGCCACCGTACTCCGAACGCCGGGGGTCCCAGGTGCTCTCGCCTGCGTCGCGACGATGACGACCGACGCGCTCGGACATCCGCCGGAGCGCGGTGAAGTCCGACGTCGACAGCGCATCGAGGCCCAGGCGCTTCTGCCAGGCCGCGCGCTCGGGCTCGTCGGAACCCAGCGCGTCGGCCACGCCCACAACATCCGGGAGCGCCGGGCGGTCAGGCATCGGGAACCCGGCCACCAGCCTCGTGCGGGCGGACTCGCTCAGCGTCGCGACGACGGCTCCCGCAATCGCGAGGGCGACATGCGGGGGGATCCCTCCCGCCGCCTGCGATCCCACGTGGAGGAGATCGATCGGGTTGGCGAGCGGATGAAGGGCACCCGACGAGTTGCCGCCGGAGGTGAGGCTCGTCGACCTCGTTGTGAACCCAACCCGGATCGGGGTGCCGGCATCTTCGCCGTCGAACTCTCCGAACTGCCACTGGCGGCCGAGCGTCCAAAGCGGGTCGGCGAGTCGCGCCTGCAAGCCGCTGGCGACATCGGCTGCCCGTGCGATGGGCTCTACACGGACAGCGCTCCGGAATTCGACGTCAGCCATCGAGGACCCTCGCGATTCCGCCGAAGGTGGGTCCGAAGCGCGGCGAGTAGTTCGCGACGATGTCGAACAGTCCCATCAGGTCATCGTCGTTCAGGTGGATCGCGGGGAGGAGGGCCGGTGCGCGCCGCGCCGCATCGAGGTCGACCAGCCGGAGCTTCGCCAAGCGGATCGCCTCGAGCACCGTCTCGACCACGGCGTCTCCCGACCAGGCCTCTCCAGGCACGGCGGGCACCGCCAGGAGCATCACGTTCGGCGCCTTCGAGGACGGTGCGTCGATCCGGAGCGCGAGGGCGCCGGAGGCCACGCGCCGCGGGATCTCCTCGGTCCATTCGTCCAGCACAAGTCCAGCGATCCCTCCCGCGTCCGCATCCTCCGTCGCCCGGACCACCCAGGTGCTTAGCGGGCCGGTCGGCGCGAGGGCAGGAGCCGGAGCGCAGATCCACGCGGTGCCGTCGGGAACACCGGATTGACGGGCGAGCGTCCGTGCCCTGCCGCGGATCCCCCGCGCCAGTGCGTGCGCGTCGCATTCGGCCAGCAGAGCGACCTGCTCGCGTACGGCCGAGTAGTCGACCAGCCAGTCGTCCACCTCGTCGCCGTCCGCCACGGACGCGGCCGACGACACGTCGAACTCCGCGGGACAGGGAAGATCGTCACCGACGAGGAGGGCGATGGCCTCCCGCGCTCGCTCCGCTGTCATGGGGTCGACCGCGCGAGCCTGGGTCGCCGCAGCCAACCGCTCCCGCGCGGCGGCGATCGCCTGGGCGCCGTCGTCGGTCCACGGGTCGAATCCGATGCCCGTCGTGCGAAGCCAGGCGAGCGTCGAAGCCGAGGGGTCTTCGTCGTGGATGGCCGCACCCAGGTCCGCCAGCACTCGGTCGAGACGAGCGAGCAACTCCGGGCCGGCTGGGGCCGGTTCGGCTGTGGTCGGCGTCCCGGGCGCCGAGAAATCGGTGGGGCTCAAGGTGCGCCGGCGTCCGATGAGTGCGCGGATCGCTCGTGCCTGACGAAGCGCATCGAGCGCGACGGGTGCCGCGACGACGTCCGCGCCCGATGTCAGTGAGGGCAGCGCGGTGCGCAGCGCAGCCAGCAAGCCCGGGCCGAGCCCGTCGGCCGGGGTGTCGAACACGAAGTCGAGTGCGGACACCCCCAGATCCGCCAGGGACACGGCCTTCGCAGGCGCGGCCGCGGTCGCGAAGCGGATGAGAGCCGCATCGCCCAGCTCGCGGGATGCCCACGCCTCGAGGCGCGGAGACAGGGTCGCGCGAATCGATCGACGCGGCGCGGTCGCAGGGGGCCAGTTCGCGGCGGTGCGCTCATCGGGTCCCAAGGCGAGCACGAGGCGCTGCTCGAGCGCGGTCGAAGGGCCGGGGGGCTGGGTGAATGTCAGATCCTCCGGCGGAGGTTCCCCCGCGTCGAGGGTCTGAAGGATCGCGGTCGCACGGTCGAACGCCCCTCCCACGAGCTGGTGCACGGCCTCAGCCGTCAGCACGTCGTGCACGGCATCGACTTCCTGCTCCACGGTCGCGCGCGCGATCGCCTGGATCGCCGCCCGGTCCTCCGGCGACGTCACCTTGGCGTCGTCGAGCAACGTCGCCCAGTGCTGCGGATTCCGCAGCGCGGCAGCGAGTGCCGCGCCATCGACCGGCTGCCACGACGACGCCGGATCCTCGCCGGCCGCAGGGGCGTTCTGCGGCGGGGTCGTGGCGGACCGGCTGGGGAGCAGTTCTCTGAACGGCAGGACGTACTGTGCGAGGGCGCCGTGGCCGGCGGTGCTCTGCTGAAGAGCCGCCTCGAAACGTTGGCCGAGTTGCAGGCCGAGGGGGACTCCGGCCCGCATGCCGTCGAGGAGCCGGTGCGCCCTGCGCACCCGTGGAGCCGACAGGTCCAGGTCGACCGCCTCGGCATCCGCGTGCGGATCCGCGCGCGCGGCGGTGATCGCGGTGCCGAGCACCGCCGCGGTCGCCGCGTGGTGGACGCTGGGCACCACGCGGACGGACCCACCAGCCTCGGTGTCGCGGCGGTCCAGACCCTCGACGTATCCCCATGCGCCGAGGCTGATGCCCGCCGGGCGGCGCGCACGCAGCTGGTCGAGCCGGCGCGTCGCAATGGATGTGACCCACGCGTCATAGCGATGCGAGCACGAGTCGAGGTACTCGCCGAGCATGCGCGCGCGATCGGCGACGGGGAGCTCGGCGAGCGCCCGAAAGCTCGACGCCAACCCCGGTGCCAGGGGTTCCACAGGGGGAGGCGGCGCAGGCGCCTGCTCCACCGTGATCCCGACCAGGTAGGAGAACAGTTCCGCCCCGTAGCCCATTATCGACAGACCCCACGGGGGCGGATGTGCGGCGCTGTGGATCGCGGCCTGCTTCGCCAGGATGCCCAGCACGGAGTCCGGCGACGATCCTGCGATCTGGTCCGGGGCGGCCAGTAGGGCGGTGTCGGCCTCCGACGACATCGGCAGCCAGACACGGGTCGACTCCGCCGACTTGTCCTGTGCGGCGTACCCGATCGGGTGATCGAAGAGACCGGCCTCGGCGAGCAGGGCCCACGACACCAGTTCCTTAACGTCCGGGTCATCGTCATCCTCGCCGATGATCAGCGGCCGCTCGCCCACGAGCGATCGGCCGTAGATGTTGCGCACTTCGATGTGAAGGCTGTGCGGCTGGAGGGTGAGCAGGTCCGGAAATCCCCCAGGAACCAAGCCGCTTCCGCTCGACCAGAACTGCTCGATGCCGAGGAGGAAACGGGTCAGCGACGGGGGGACCTCACCAACCCCGGCGGGGGGCGCCGGATCGGGCTTCCACGCGGCGGTCCGAAGCACCGGGAGCACACCGTACGGCTGTTCTCCCGCCAGGAAGCCGGCGAACGGGCCACCGGCCCGCACGAAGCCGAGCAGGTGGTCGCGAAAGCTCTCGATGAACGCCGCGCCTTCGGGATCGTCCGGATCGAGAGAAGGCCCGGCGTATTCGTGGAGGTAGTCGCCCCAGGTGGTCCACCACAAGGCGTCGGCAAGGTTCCGGCTCCCCTCATGGTCGCGGGCATCCGCTCCGACCGCCGACGCGAATGGGCCGGCGCCGAGGCCGAAAGCTCGATCCAGGCGCGAACCGTCCGAGCCGTCGGAGGGCGACCTAGCAAGCGCGCTCCAGACGGCGTCGGCGTCGTACGGAGCGGCACCAATGCCGCCCGTGTCGTTGGTCGCGACGCCGCGTGGGATCACTTGGAGGCGGTCGGTGGCGCGACGCGCCCGGAAAAGGTCGGAGAGCCGGGCTGCTCCGGCCTCCGCGTCGAGGCTGGGGGCGACGCCCACCACAACGAGCTGTTCGACGTGGTCTGTGTCCGCGGGCAGGTCGAGGGCGATGCCGAGGCCGATCCGCGTGGCTGCCGCGAAGTCCATCATCCAGTCCAGCTCGACCGGCAGTCCGTTCGCTCCGACCGCTCCGTCTCCCAGCGGATCGAGACCCACTTGGACCAGATCGGGCACCGCGGACCCCTGCTCGCTGATCCAGGTCGACCCGACCAGGGCGTGGACGACGAACCGATCGGGAAGGACCGAGGCTCTCGCCGGCTGCGACCACCGCTGCCCGCTGATCGGCGGCGGGGTGACACCCGGTGCGAACGAGGCCCGCAGCCATTCGGCTCGCGCGGGGCCGACCCGGTCGGCGAGCGCACGCCATGCGTCATGCACCTCATCCGGCGTAGCTCCCCTCGTGCTGTCCCAGAATTCCCCGGCAAGCGCCGCCTCCGTAGCCGTCGCCCCACGGTCGTGGTCGTCGATGACGATGTCGTCCGGATAGATGCGCACCTGCAGTGTGTGCCCGGCGAACCTCGTCTCCAGCCGCACAGGGAGCAGCGCCAGGGGCACCGCGGCATCCAGTGCGGCGAACGCTGGCCCCCCGTTGGCCGCGGACGCCAGCTTCGCCGCCAACTCGTCGATCTCTACCTCGACGGCGCGGATCTCCTTCCGGGCATCGGCCAGCCCGGGGTTCTCAGGCTGAGCTGAGGCCGCGAGGAACTGCAGGTGCAGATCGTCCCGTGCTGCCCGCAGCTCAGCGATCCGTTCGCGGTCCGTCATCAGTGCGGGCCTCCCCCGTCGATCGCCCCGAGCATCCCCGCTGCGCGCAGGGCCACCCGCACTGGGGACTGCATGAGAGCGAGCGCCTGGGAGGCACTGTCGGCTCCCCATGGGTGCTTCACGGCGCCCCCGGCGCGTCTCGGCCGAGCCGCCCCGCGGAAGGAGTCGCGCGTGAGAAACTTCTCCTCGCCGAGGGGCCAGGCGGCGTCGTCCCACGAAGCCGGCGCACCGCCCGGACTGGTGGTGTCCAACCCGAACCGCGCGCCCTCCGAGCGTTCCGAGAAGACGAACCACCACTCGGCATCCGGATCTCCATCCGCATCGAGGAGGTCCTCGATCCTCAGGCCCGCGAAACCGGCGATGCGCACGTCGCTCCCGATCCGGCACGTGATGTCCGGGATCCGGAGAGTGGCGGGATCGATGGTGCGACGCTTCTCGAGCACGACCGTCTTGGCGAGGCCTATCGCGGTATCGGGGAAGCGCTCGAACAGTCGTGCCCGCAGGATGAACGCCGACGGCACATCCGCTGCGGCGACCAGGGCGGCGAGATCGAGCTGGCCGGCTCCGTCGAGAGGAACGAGGTCGTCGGGATGCGCACCGCCCGGCCAGAAGGTCCGCAGCAACGTGGCGCGGAGGTCGATGGGGTAGTCCCTCCAGAGCAGTTCACGCGCGATCGCGTCGTTCATCCCCACCATGAAGGCCGCGACGAACCGCACGTCCACCTCGGCGACGGCCACGGAATCTTGCGGGAGCGCGGCGAGGCCGGGCACCACCCAATCCGGTCGGGACCGCGCCATCAACTCCAGCGCCGGGTCCCGGAACCGCGGGGCCACGCGCACCCGATCGAAGGGCTGCGCGTTCTGTCGCACCAGCTGTGCCTCGATGCGCCGCCGGGCACGGGCATCCGCATCGAGTGATGCGATCACGAAGGGTGCGAAGAGATCGGACTCCGCGGTTAGGCCTTCGAGCACGCTCGTCCGAGGAGCGACGGATTCGGAGTAGTGCTTCGCAGCGACCGTCTCGAACACCGCTCGCAGAGCCGGGGCGAGGTCACCGGCCACCGGCTCGACGGCGAGGGCCGCCGCCGCGGGAGGCTCCTCGGGTGCGATCCCGCGGACGATCGCGCGGAACTCATCCGGGCTGCACAGCCCGCGCTCTCGCACAACCGTGACGTACGCGTCGAGCAGCTCGGCTGAGGCGGGTCGTGGGTCGTCGTGGTGCTGCGCGCGATCGGCCGCCAGCTGCCGGATCAATGCCATGCCGCGCGGATTCTCGACCCGCTGGTCATCGAGCGGCTCCGCACGCATAGCTTCGACCGTGGTGAGACCGCGGGAGGCGAGGAACGCGGCGAGGATGTCGGGCTTGCCGAGTATCCGGGTGGCCCGATCGAGCGACTCCGGAGTCCACGACCGGGAGCGAAACAGCGTGGCGACCCGATCCATCAGGTGGGCCTGCATGACGACCTTCACCTGGCCACCGCCCGTCGGCACCAGCCGGCGGTACACCCCGGCGGCCGCCGCCGTCCCGAGCACCTCCGAGGTCGGGGCCAGAGAGTGCACGCCGTCGAGGACGCGTGCCGGCGGGATGAGGGTGGACTCGACGACTGCCCGGCGGATCGCGAGACCGACTGTGTCGGCACCTGACGAGCGCTTATCGAGGCTCGTCGCCGAGCGCGTCAGCGCGACCAGCTGGGCGGAGACGAACCCCGGAGGCACCTGTGAGCGCAGCAGGGCGGCGAGCACCGTGCGACCGCCCGTCTGCAGAACCCGACCGTGCAGCGCCTGGGTCATGAGCACCAGACGCGGCTCCGCAAGCCGGCGGAAGACCCGGCGCTCGAGCGAGGCGCCGAGCTCACGGGAGATCACCACGGCATCGAGGAGCCGATTCGCCTCGCGCAATTGAGGGAACTGACGCCACGCCTCGCTCACGAACTGCTCCTGATGGCGGGTGGCGGTGTCGTGCCCGACCGCCGCGGCGACGCGGCTCCTCGGGTCGAGGTTGAGCTCGGCGAGCCAAGGCGGCGAGCCTTTCGCCGGCGGCCACGAAACCGCTCGCGCGTTCGCCGGCGTCGCGCCGTAGAGGGTCGGGCCGACGCGTGGGATCCAGTCGGCGTCGGACGCCAAGGCCTTCTCGTACGCGGCCTCGGCGAGAACGGCGCTGCCGGCGGAGCTGACCGCCGTCGCGAGCTCGTCGACGAACTGACGGTCGGCGGGGGCACCCTCGACCGCCGCGAACGCGGGGAACGGCTGATCGAGCCGAGCTCGCGCGGCGGGGTGCTGCGGCGGGCGCAGCACGCCGCCGAACTGGGGCGCCGCGGGCGCGGACGGCAGTTCGAGCCCGGGCGCTGTCAGGTCCATCGCCCGCAGGCCGTCGGCGTCGGAATAGACCACCGGTCGCAGGGCGCGGGCCAGGCTCTCGAAGTCGCCCTCCGCTCCCGTCGCGAACGTCCAGCTGAAAAAGCAGGGGAGCTCCACCTCGGCCGGACCGTCCGGCGACCAGGCGGGACTCAGTGCCGCGTGGATGATCGACGCCTCGTCGGCTCCGAGCGTCGCAAGGACAGTGGCCCGGAAGGTCGGCACCACGCAGGCGACGTAGTGGCGATTGGGCTCGAGCCTGCGCGGCGACAGGAGTCGCGCGCGGGCGGCAGGGGTGCCCACCGCCACGGCCACGTCCGGATTCCCTTCGATCTGAACGTGCGCCCACAAATCGGCGTCCTGCAGCGGCGGCAGCTCCGCGAGCGGAGCCGTGACCGTCTGGATGCTGCCCGCGCGGCCGAGCACCGGATGATCCCCCCGCGGCGAGCGCTCGAGCACGATCAGCGCGATCCAGGGTGGCGGTGCCGAGTCCTCCGGGCCGACGGGCGAGTAGAGCCACGGCAACTGCGCGTCCGCGAGATCGACGGAGGCGAGCTCGTTCGCCGGATGAGACGTGCCCGTCGGCCGGTGACCGAGCACGCCGGCGCCGGCGCCGAGACGGAGTCCGCGAACCCAGCCTGGATCGGCGACATCGACCGGGATCGGCTCCGAAGCCGGCTGCCCGGCCACGGTCACGACGACAGAGGACATGCCGGTCTTGGCCGCGCTGTTGCGGCGCAGCCACGGCACGAAGGTCACAGCGCTCATACGGAGACCGGCCGATCCCAGGGAAAGGCGAGGGTCGCCTCCGTGTGGCCGATCGCTGCGTCCGCCCAGCGGGCGGGGGGTTCGGCGAACTCGGCTGCCGGCGATCCGCTGAAGGAGTCGACCACGACGAGCCCGGCCGGGATCACGTCGAGAAGTCGCTCGACGGGTGGCAAAATCGTCGCGACAGCGAAATCAAGCTCGAGCGCCGGCTCCGGCGCCCCATCCAGCACCTCCTCCCAATCGATCTCGTCCGAGCGGACCGCACCGAACTGCAGCGCGGGGACGATCTCGACCCCGGCGTGGAACGCCTTCAAGGGTGCCGAGGACAACAGGTCGGCAGCGCTCATAGTGAGGTAGTCGGCCACGATGAAGTCTCCGTCGATCGGACGCGTCCCGACGGGCTGACCTGCGATGCTGACGGCGGCGACCGACAGGGTCGACGCCCCGACGATCCCGGCGGTGCCGAAGCGTTCGAGCGGGAGATCTAGGGGTGCAGTGCGCTGCGTGACGCGCATGGTGGAGCCCGGCTGCAGCATCGGGCGCCCCGACTCCGACGGCCGCAGGTCGATGCCGGCGGCGGTGACCGGCGGCGGCAGGACGTCGACGGCTGAGGGAAGGCCGAACGACTCGCGGACACGAGCAGCCACGTCCACGGCCGGCGGCGGCGGCGCTCCCTCCGACCCTCCCCAGCTCTCGTCGACGGATCCTGACACGGGGACGAGGAGGATCTTGACGCGTATCCTCCCCTTTACGTGCCATCGGCCGGGGCCTTCCACGGAGAGGTCGGCATGCACCGCGAGTATCTCGACGTCGGCGACGGTCACGCCCACGTACACTCCGACGTCGACCTGGAACGCGAACTTCGGCGCGAAGCGGATCAAGGCCTCGAAGTGGAGGTTCCCGCGAACCCCTACCGGCCCGAAGACGCCTCGGAGGTCGAACGACGACCCGAATTGAACCGTCGCGGGCGTCAGCGCGAAGAAGGACTCCCCTGACAGGGTGAGGACCGGCGTATCGATGATGGTGAGCTTGAGTCGCGGCATTCCCGCTAGCGCCGGCGGCGGCACGAACCGGGAGTGGAATCCGCCGACCGACAGGAAGAAGCCCTGCGGCCCAGCGATGAATCCGATCCCTCCGGAGAGCGTGATGAACGCGATCCTTGAATCACGGATCTGCGCCAGGAAGCTCACCTCGCCCGAGCTGAGATCGAGGCCGCCCAGGAAGTCCGCGTTGATCTCTACGACCGCAGCTTCCGGTTTCGGGAGCGCCACCCTAACGGAACCCGGAAGGAGCACCCGGATCGGGTCCGGCGCTTCGATGAGTACCCCCACGGTGGCGGTGACCAACGTGACCGGCTTGCCCCAGCCGATCCGCGCGAGCAGCCCGATCACGTACTGACCGTGCCGAGCCGGGAAGTACTGGCGGAGCAGCGGCACGAGCGTGTCGGCACGCTCGACGGCCTCGGCCGGGAAGAGCACTGTTGTGAGATCGCCGCTCCAGAAGCCGCGACGCGCGGCATCCACGTCGATCGTGCGGTTGAACCCGAAGACGCCGCCCAGCCCGGAGAGCTCGAACCCGAGCGGGAGCTGGAAGCCGGGGCGGAAGGTCGCGGCGATCGCGGCGATGAAGGAGATGACGCCGTCCTCCTCCGAGATGCTGAAGATCGCGCCGACGGCGACTTCGAGGTCCCCCAGCGTGAGCTTCAGCGCGGCGGCGCCGTGGACCTCGCTGTCGCCGGTCTCAAGCTCTCCTCCTCCGACCAGGAGGTCTGGCACGTCGACCACGATCGACATGCCGCGGAGGGACGGGGTGCCGAGGACGACAACGAACGACCCGTCAATCGACGCCGAGCCGGTGAGTCCGATCACCTTGAGGCGGACGATTGATGCGAGGTCGATCCCTGCATTCGCCGACAGCTCGACGGTGAGCCCATCCGCACCGACGAGGAGTCCGACCTCGAGGTGGTCGACACTGACGAACCCGGCCGAGCCGCCCGCGGGCACGGAAGCCTTGAGGCCCACGCCTCCCGCGACATGCACCCCATCCGGGCGGATCTCGAGCACGATCGGCCCACCGATCGAGATCGTGTCGCCCAGGATCGCCCCGACGATCCCGTCGGGCGACACGTCGAGACGCACATCCTTCGCGCCGAGCCGCAGAACTTGGGCGTCTGTACCCAGCAGCACCTCGAAGACCGGGTCATGGATCGTCAGTTTCGGGGAGTCGATGATCGTGTAGTCGGCGGATGCGAACGCCTTGACGAGCCTAAGGCTGGCGGGCGCCGCGACGGGCACCAGCGATCCGTCGTCGCGCACGATAAGTCCGCCAGGACCGAGCGCCGGGGTGGCCAATGTCCACCCGTTGCCGAGGTCGAGCGGCCCGGAGAGGAACGCGGTGATCTCGATCAGGACGGCGTTCGGGTCGGGGGATCCGTCTAGCGCAGTGAGTTCGAGGGCGAGGGAGACCGCGCCCGTACCCACGCCTAGGTCCAGCTCGAAGCGGAGCCATGAGTCCGCACCCGGCGGTAGGGCCGCCGACGGGACTTCGAGTGCGCCGGCGCTTACCCCGACGAGCGAGGCTTCTGTACCGATCCCCGAAAGAACCGCTGTCATGTGCTGCGGCTCCCGTCGGAGCCACGTGGAGAAATGCCCGATGGGGTCATCGATAAGTTCGGCGATCGGCACGAACGGCAGTCGCGCACCGTCAAGCATGCCAAGACCGTGCAGCGCGACCCATGAGACCGCACTGTGGGTTCGCACCCAACGCGCGAGCGCAGTCGCGAGCGCGCGCTCGGCAATCTCAGCCGGCAGGGAATCGGGGACCTTCAGCGCACGAGCGGTTGCCAGTAAGCCGCCTAAAGCGGACAGGCTGTCGACGAAGGAGCCGCTCAGCACGGCGTCGACGCCCGTCTGGTCCGGCCAGCTTGCGAATGCGGCTACAGCTTCTGTAAAACGAAGGTCCAGTAGGTCATCCGCGTCGACCAGCGCAGCGAGCGACACGGGATCTGTCAGGATCGCGCCCGCATCGACCAGAATGTCCGCGAAGGCGTGGACGATCGCATCGAGAGCGCCGTCCTCGCCCGCCACGGATGTTCCTAGCCGCGGACCTGTTGCGTACCGACCATTCGGACTCCTCCGATGCCCTGCCTTACTGGGCTAGCCTTTGCCTATTGCGTGACTAAGACTATGACGAAAGTCGACGTCGTGGATCATGGATTTGCGCGGACACTTGAAGATCGCGCTTGAGCGATGCGCGAGAGAAGCACGGTGCTGCGGATTCATCGATGTCATGCGATGCCTGCCTTGGCGGCGCTGGGCACCGGAGCCCGACACTCTGAGTGACACCTGGCCGCATCGACAGGAGGTTGAGCGGGTCATTGGCGAAGGCGACCCTCCTCCCGGCCGCCCACGTGGCCGAACCCTTCTGCCAGGCGTCGTTGAGCGAGACGACGCGACCGACGTCGACCTCGCTGACTCCCCCGTACACGAACCGAACCTGCTGCGTCCTGTGCTGGTCCGGCTTCAAGGTGCCGGCCAGCACCTTGCGCGAGTTATTCATCGACCTGTTCCCCAGATCCCGGCGCGGGACGTCATTGCAGGTGTCACAGCCGTTGCGGTCGCTGTCGAACCAGGCGTGCCCGAACTGGTCTCGGGAGCACCCCGTCTTCGGGGCGCGGCCCTTCACGGTCAGCGCGGCCACTGCGGCCAGCGGGGCGGCCGTGGACTTCGCGGGTGACGGCGTCGGCGTCGGCGTGGCCGTCGGTGACGGTGTGGGTGACGTGCTCTGCCTTGTCCTGGGTCGGGGACGCGTACGGGGCAGACGTGGAGGTCGGGGCGGCGGCGGGAGCCTGCTCGGACGGCGTGGCGAGAGCTCCGCCGACGAGAGTCAGCGCCACTGCGATTCCCAATGCGCCGACGGCCATTGCACGGCTGCGCAGCCACGCCCACCCGACGCGCCCATGGATGAGGGCGATGACGGCCACCACGAACACGTAGGAGCCGGAGAGGCTGAACACGCCGCTGACTCCTGAGCTGGCGGCGCCAAGAAAGGCGGCCAGCCCCAGTCCGCCCCAGCCGAGCCAGTTCGCCAGGGAACGCCACCCCCACAGAGCCAATGACTGCGCGTGCGTTGGTCGCTGGAGGGACGGTAGGCCTCACCGAGTCCGTTGACGCTTGTCTCGTGGGTGGTGGTAGGCCGTGACAGGTCCACTGTGCCCCGTCCCAGTACCGTTGGTTCCCGTCGGACGTGAGACGCCACCCCGCCGGAGAGTTCGTACCACCACAGTCCCCCGTGCCATAGCCCTTCTGTTGAAGGGCACCTCCGTCGGTAGTCTGCGCTTCTGACACCCGTGTTCGATCCCAGTGAAGGAGGGCATGGAGATCCTTGGGACAGGGCGTAGGGCCGGGCGGCGTCTCGGTCGTACAAGCCCTCAGCAACGGTGCGCCCGCTGGCCGGCGTAGCGGTCGGCTTCGGTAATGATGGTCATTGCTGTCCTCCTTGAGTGCCGGGGTGCGCGACGGCGTGTGGGTGCAGGTTGCTTCGGGCCGGGTACTGCTGGTCGTGTCGTGGCGAAGCTGTAGAGGATGGCAAGGGCGAGGCCGTGGCCCTGTGGCCAAACCCGAGTCTTCGCCCGGCTGACGTCGGGCGGCTGGCTTGTCTCCCTGTCGAAGTCCGGGGCAGATCGGGTAGCCGTCGCCGGGCCTTCCATGGGCCGCAGGACATCAGCGGCGGGCGCCGACGCGCAAGTTGGCCGCGCTCGGGCTGCGGGCGCGGGTGTGGCCGGGGCGGGGGGGTTCTGCCTGTCGTTCCTGCGGCGGGGATGGCGGGGGCGGTGTGATCGGCGCGGTCAGCGGGGTCGCCGCGCAGGACATCGAGTTGGAGCTGGTGGTGACGTTTCGGAGCTGCGCCGTGATCAGCTCGCGTACTGGTGGTGGAGGTGGCACGGCGCGGTCGGCGACGAGTGCCCGGGGGTCGACCCAGGCAGCCTCAGGGCGCTCAATACCCAGTGGCTTGCGGCCGGCTTCGAGCGGGGTCAGGAGCTGTTGGGCGGCTCGGGCACTGACTGTCGTCGTGGGGTGGAGGGCGGCGTCGTGCAGGAGCAGCGAGGTCTGGTGGGGTGCCTCCAGGGCGCCGAGCAGGGTCGCAGTGGTGGCAGGCAAATGGACGCGGGTAGCGATGGTGGCGGGGTTAGCCAGGGTGGTGCCGGTCATGACGATCTCAGAGAGCGCGTGCGCGACCTCTGACCCGGCGGCTCGCAGGTCCGGGTTGACGTGTCGGTGGGTGTGGCTGGTCAGGTCCCGGACGGTGGCGTGCAGGGTTCCCCAGGCGTCCTCGGCTTCAGTCAGGCGCGGTAGCAGCCGCGCGCGGTAGGCCGGAGCGTCCAGGACCCCGAGGGAGGCGGCGGCGTCCAGGACGGTGCGGGTCATGGCCAGGGTGTGGGTCTGGACGCGGGTGAGCTCGGCCAGGTTGGCCATCGACGGTTCGCGGGCCAGCGCCCGGTGGGTGGCGATGTCCCACCCGGCCAGCGCCGCGGACAACCGGTCCTGCGAGGGGGGCTCACGGTGCTCAAGTGCAGGGTCGCTGGGGAAGGTCCGGTAGACCTCCCTACCGGCGACGGCCTCGAACGTTGCCAGTCGCTGCTGGGCAACGCGCAGGGCCGACCCGATCCGGGCAATGGACGTCCCAGCCCGGGGGTGGGAGCGCAGCTGGGCCTGCACGGCCACGTTGATGGCGTGGGAGGCCACGTACAGGGTGTGCAGGACGCGTTCACGGGCGACGCCGGCGTCGGCCAGCACGGCGGGGGTGAGCAGCGGTGCGGGGCGGCGCTGGCTGGCGACCATGTCGTGCGCGCGGATGAGGTTCCCGGCGATGGCCAGGAGCTGGTCGTCGGGCGGGCCGTCGCCTGGCCAGGACCGGTTGCGCAAGTGCTGGTGCATGGAGGTGGCCATGAGCTGCAGCCGTTCACCTGTCTGGTCCTGGCTGCGAGCCCCGGCCAGCGCGTGGACCCCCGGCCCGCCGCCGCGGCGGGGCAGGATTGCCAGGAACTCGTGGCCGGCCTGGACGACCTCTGGCCAGGAGCGCATCATCGCGGCCGCGTCGAGGGCGTCCGGGTCGAGCAGCAGCCGCCGGGCGGTGAGGTCACCCTCGAGGAGGAGCTCGCCGACACTGAGCCGGTTCGACGCCTTCATGGCGTGACCGCCTGAGCGAGCTCGAGCAGGAAGCCCAGCGATATGCCGAGCTCGCCGGGAAGGGGGTGGACGTGCTCGGCGTCCAGGGCGGCCCGCACTGCGGTCGCCGCCGCGGGCAGCCCGGCAGGGTCGGGCACGACGAACACGGCCGTGTCGTGCGCGGGTAGGAGGTCGAGAACCTCTCCTGCCAGGTGCTGCGCCTGGCAGGCCACGACGTGCAACCGGACGTCCCGTGAGTGCTCGCTGGCGCGGGAGGCGTCATCTCCCAGGAGCGCCAACGCGGCGGCGAGGTGGTTCAGTGCGGCCGCTCGCTGCGCGCTGGGCAGGACGTGCAGGCCGGGCCCGAGGCCCGCAACTGGTGAAGTGCTCATATATCCCTACGCATTCCGGGGCGTCCTTGGGGGCCACTTCTCGGCAAACGACTTTTCTCGAGCTGCCTCCGACGGCCCCACTGTCACCCGGTCCGCCACCTGTGGGTCGACCTCCTAGCGGCCTGTGGATAACCGTGCCGGGGTGTCAGTGGTGTGCGGAACAGTGACCTTGAGGACCCACACGCCCGGGCGACCGGGAGCCCCTCCCTCGCCGGGCGGGGGACGAAGGAGGCGATTGTCATGACAGCGTCGACATCGTTGATGGCGTGCTGCCGCACCGTCGTGCCCGCCACGGTCAGCACCGTGGTGCTGCTGGTGGCCGCCGGCGCCATGCCCGCCCTGCCGGTCCTGGCGCTGGTCTGCGGGGTGGGCGCGGCCACTGTCCTGCTGCTGTTTGGGGTTGGGGAGCCGCTGGCGTGCCGCGCCCTGCACGGCGCCCGTACGCCCACCGCGGCGGAGGCCGCGGTCATGGCACCGGCGATCACCCGGGCGTGCGCCGCAGGGCTGGGCCCGCCCCTGGTGCGGGTCGCAGTCCAGCCAGACGGACACGGCCTGGTTGCGTTTGCGTGCGGCGGCTCCACCGTGGTGGTGCCCCGCGCCCTGATTGTGGCGGTCCACCACGGCCGCGTCAGCTACGAGCAGGCCGCGGCGAGCATCGCCCATGCCGCCGCGATCTGTTCAGCCGGGTTGACCCGGGGCCAGCTCGCTCTGGTGGTGTGGTGCCTGCCCTGGGTCGCGATGGAGGGCGTCGTGGCGGCCGCGGGACGAACGTTGCGTGGCTTCGCTTTGCTGCGGTTGGCGTGGCGGGCCCGGGTCGTCGTCGCCGCCGTCGCGGTCGCCCAGACTGCCGACGACGGCCGCCCGTGGATGGCCATCGTTTTGGTGGTCCTCATCGGCGCGACCTACGCGCAGCCTGCGCTGAACCGGGAATGGAACCGGAGACTGGCCCGGGTTGGCGACGACACCTTGGCCGAGCACGGCTTGGGTGGGGACTACGCGGGGTTGCTCACCGTCTGCGGGCACCGCGTCGACCTGGAACGCCACGCCCGCCTCACGAGGCCGCGAGACACCGGCCGCACTGGCGGTGTCGTGCTCTCCCTGACCTGAGCGACGACACGCCCGCGGCCTCGCGGGTGCGTACCTCGGACCGGTTGAGCGGAGGGACCCGTTGTAGTCAGCGGTGCGCAGCGGCCCGGTGCGAGGCCAACTGCACACACCGGGCCCCGCAGGTCGGGCAGGTGGCCAGGTCGGCCGTGGATAGCCACCTGGTGATCGTGCCTTTCAGCCACAGTTCGCGGCCGTCGCCGACCACGAAGTCCGGGGTGGGCACGCGTCCGGCGCGCACCCACTGCAGCGCTGCGGTGTCGCTGACCCCTGCCAGTGCGGCGATGCCCCGTGACCCCACCACCCCGTCGGGCAGCCGCGGCCCTGGCGGGCGGAACGGGCCGAAGGCGCGGGTCTCGCGAGAGACCACCACGCTCACAGTGCCGAACTCCTGCGCAATCGCCTCCAGGGTGCGTCCCGCCCGGCGGGCCGCGACCCACTGCTGCACCACCTCCGAGGCCGGGTACGGTCCCGCACCTTTGGTGCACCGGGAGACCAGCTGATGGGCCACGCCCTCACGGGTGGCGATGTCAGTCACCCGCTGCCCGCGCTGGCGGGCCAGCACCCACCGGTCGGTGCGCTGGCGCACGGTCTCGGCATCAGCCACGGTCCGGCCCCGCTGCTTCGAGGCCGCCGGGAACGGCCCGTACGGGTTCGTCGCGTGCCGGACTGTTCGGGCGCTCACCCCGGCACGGGCGGCGATGAGCGCGACCGACTCGCCATCGCGTCGACGCGCCAGCCACTCCAGCGCTCCCACCGGGCCACTCACACTGGACACTCCAGCACGTGGGCACGACGTGGACAACCGCAAGCAGCCCGCAGTCTGAGCCGGCACAGCGCCGGGATCCCGCAGACCTCCACGTGGGCACGGCGGGTCCGCGCCGCGCAGCGGGCCTACCAAGCTTCTGACTGACCGGCTCGAGCAGAGCCCTCACTCGCCGCGTCGTTCCGGAATTGAGGTAGTCGCCGGCTGTGCTCCACCGGGTTATCCCCACGTGGCGAGGCCTGCTGCGCTGTTGTCCAGAGACGCCAACGCTGGCCCCTGCTATGGGGCTGTCGAGCAGAAGTTGAATGCATCCAGTTCGGTTGTCCATCAGGGGAGTTGACCATCATGAGCACATGCAGCAGCAGCCAGCGCGCGACCGGTCTCGAGGTCGGGGGCATCTACCGGGTTCCCCCTGGGGCGCTGGTCATCGGCGCCAACGTCCGCAGCGACACCCACCCGGGCGCGAAGGAGTTCGCCGCGTCGATCAAGGCCCGCGGGGTGCTGGAGCCGATCACCGCGTGGGTCGACGACGAAGGCAACCTCGTGGTCTACCGGGGGCAGCGCCGCACCCTTGCCGCGGCCGCGGTCGGCACCCCGGACGGGCTCGTCCCGGTCCTGTCGTCACCCGTCCCGCGGAGGTGGACCGGGTCACCGACCAGCTCGTGGAGAACGTGCACCGGGCCGCGATGCGCACCGCCGAGGAACGCGACGCGATCGAGCAGCTGTCCTTGCTCGGAGTCTCGGCCGCACAGATCGCCAAACGCACCTCCATCACCCGCCCGACGGTGGACGCCGCCCTCACCGTCACCGCCAGCCAGACTGCCCGGGAGCGGATGGACGCCACGGGCTTGACGCTGGAGGCGGCAGCGACGTTCGCCGAGTTCGAGGACGACCCGAAGGCGCTGCAGGCCCTCGATCAGGCGCTGTCCTGGGGCCGGCCCCTGGAGCACACGGCGCAGCGGTTGCGCGACGCTCGCGCCGAGGGACCGCCCTGCGCGCGCACGCCCAGCTCCTTCGCGGTCAGGGGGTGCCCGTGCTGGACCCGGAGGACGTTCCCGACCGAGAGTGGACCTTGCACTTGGATGCCCTGGCCACCGCCGACGGCGAGCCCGTCCCCGAGCACGACTGGCCCAGCGTGCCCGGTGCCGCGGTGCTGCTGCGGGCGCAGTGGGCCTACCCCGACGAGCTCGACGACCCGGACTGGACCAGCACTGACGGTGTCAGTGATGGTGACGGGGAGCGGGCTATGCGGATGGTGCAGGTGTGGCTCTGCACCGACCCGCAGGCGGCAGGGCTGCGGTCGCGGTACGACGGCACCGGGACCACCGCCAACACCAGCGCCGATGACGAGCACCGGGTCAGCGACCGCGGCCAGAGCCGCCGCGAGGTCATCGCCAACAACGCCGCGTGGCGGTCCACGCAGACGGTCCGCCGGGCGTGGCGGGCGCGCTTCATCACCCGGGCCAGTGTCCCGGCCGGGGCCGAGGCACTGATCTGCGAAGCGGTCCTGACCGGGCAGCACACCCTGTCCAGGGCGATGGGTGAGTCCCACCCGCTCCTGCGGCCCCTGCTCGGGAGCGACGAGCAGGCACCCGCCACCACGCGCCTGGCGGCCCCGACCACGGCGAAGGCCGCCACGGTCCGCACCCTGGCCGCGGTCCTGGCGCCATGGGAAGCCAGCACCGGGGTCCACACCTGGCGCCACCCCACCGCGTGGGACGCCCGGATCATGGGCGCCATCACCGACTGGGGGTACCAGCCCAGCGACGTCGAGCAGCTCCTCACCGAGACCGTCGACCACGACACCGACGCCGCCTGAGCACCACGAACCGCCCGGGTGGGGCAGCCCCCCTCCCCCGCCCCCCCGGGCCCAAGCCGTAACCCATATGCGTGACAGGACCCAGCTCGAAAGCCCCCGGCTCCGTGCGGGGTGTCACCCACCGCGCCGCCGGTCCCGCCATAGCCGGCCGGCCCCGACCCCCGAAAGAACGGCGCCCGGCTGTGCTGGCTCACGGCGCGCCGCCGCCGTCAGCACGGCTCGCTGCGGGCTCGGGCTCGCTGTTGTCGGTGTTCATGGCCAGTCGCCGCAGGCGGGCAGCATCGGCGACGGTGACCGTACCGGCGCACCAGCGCACCGCCTCCCCCGCGCTGAGCCCCTCGGTCTCCACGAGCTCCGTCAGCGCCTGCCCGGCGCGATGCTCACACTGCGCGACCCACGCGTCGCGTTCCTGCAGCGCGAGTGCGACCTGAACCCCCAGCGCGCTGCACCGGTCGTCCTTGGCCTTGCGCTCGGCCCGCCAGGTGCTCTGCCCGTCCAGCGCCGTGCGCCGGGCCCGGTTCCAGTCCTGTCGTCGGCTCACCCGAACCACCCTCTTCCCCGGCTCCACTGTGGAAAGTGCCGTCATCTCCCTACGCACCTGGCGGACGCCTTGGGGGCCACATTCGCCGAACTTTCTCAGCCACACCCCCCCGTGACCCCTCCGCGACGACTCCCCTAGCCATCTCAAGAACACCCCGCCCACCGCCTGCTCGCCGTCGAGCGCACCCCTGCGACGTGCAGCGAAAGTTCCTCCCCGACGTCGCGAGCTCGCCGACGACCCCCGAAACGAAAATGCTCGTCAACTGCACACCTCATGCATCCAGGTAGTTGCAAGCCGCAACTAGTTGGCCCCCAAGGGCCTGCCCGCGTGCGTAGGGGTATATGACGATGAGTCTGCACAAGCTCACTGCCGGGACCGGGTACACGTACCTGACCCGGCAGGTGGCGGCAGCGGACCGCACCGGCGGGGCCCGCACCCCACTGGCGACGTACTACACCGAGCGCGGGGAAACCCCGGGCCGGTGGGTCGGGTCCGGGGTGGCCGGGATCGACGGCCTGTCAGTGGGTGACGAGGTCACCGCGTCACAGATGCAGGCCCTGTTCGGGTCTGGCCTGCACCCGCTGGCGCAGCAGCGGCGGGAGCGGCTCGAAGGCCCGGACCTGACCGACGCGGACTACCGCGCGGTGACCCGTCTGGGGTTGCCGTACAAGGT
>Ga0075163_10002513_pt1 | contig 24607 bp, 20 predicted proteins | sample JI1023141ADNA_FD_71478 | JGI IMG/M metagenome (GOLD analysis project Ga0075163, IMG submission 71478) | Wastewater effluent complex algal communities from Wisconsin, to seasonally profile nutrient transformation and Carbon sequestration -... | ecosystem: Engineered > WWTP > Effluent > Algae... | reverse complement strand
GATGCGACTGGGGAATTCCCCGACCATGATCGATTACACCGATTTCTACATAACCAGAAGATTGCCTAGTGGCAATAGTCACCACAGAACCTGGTGGAGAAAACTTGATGGCATTAGAGAGTAAGTTAACCAGTACCTGCACAAGACGATTGGCATCAACTAAAAGCTCTATTTGGCATGGTTCAACTTGCAGCTCTACCTGGTGCTTTTGAGCGAACATGCTTACGGCACTTACAGAGCGCTCAAAAATGATACTAAGACTGGCGAGCGCTGGCTCAATTTCAATTTTGCCAGTATCAAGGGTGTCAAGGTCGAAGAGATCGTTTAGCAATACAATCAAGCGTTCGATGTTCTGCTGCATCTGTTTTGTCGAATTTGCTGCCTTCGAAGAAACTGCCGCAGCCACTGGGCCAAGTTTAGTGAGGAATGCCCCAACTTTAGTCAATGGCTCCTTTAGTTCAGAGTGCACCATTGAGACAAAGTTTTGACGCATTTTCTTAATAGCATGCTTTTCGCTGGCATCAATAATCATGGCTAGAGTTTTGGGCTCTCCATCAATCTCCACAGCTGCCATCATGAAATCAACGGGAAATGGCTCACCATCGCGACGGAGAGCCGTAAATTCTAGGGCATGACCAACCTTACTATCAGCACCGTCAGCAGCTACAGAATCTGGTATGTCTTGACTAGGGGCAAAAAGCTTTGAGATACGTTTGCCTAGAAGTTGATGGGAAGAATAATTGAAATCAGCTTCAAGAGTTGAATTCAAGAACTCAATGGTACCGTGATGATCAAGCATTGCTATGCCCACCGGCAGTTTTTCAATCAGCTCTCTCACCCTGGCTTCGCTCGCCTTGAGCTGATTCATCTCTTCTCTCAGGGTACTGGCGGTTTCGTGGATAACCGCATCAACCAGCGCAATTTCATCGCTGCCCTTAAGTTGCGGCCTCAACTTGCGCCCGTCTTTCAGCCTGGCAATATTGTCATTAATAGCAGCCAGACGCGCGGTCACACGACTAGAAAATAGATAGCCGATAAGAAGCACCACTAAAAATGTCAGCAACAGACCAAGAGCTAGAACTCCCTCTGTTTGTTCTCTAATTAAACGCTCGCGCTCAGGGCCTTCAGTCTCAAGCTTACGAGTAATAGCAAGCAACTGCGGAATGTCTTTAATCAGGGCGTCAAAAGTAGGCATAATCGAATGTCTCTTTGCCTGCCACTTTTCCCGCTCCGCTTCGTCTTCGAGAGAAGCTCGCTGGGCTTCCATAGCCGAAAGAACTGGTATGCAGATTTTGAAATTCTGCTCGATTCTCTCCAGTAATATTTGAGCTTCTTGATTGTCTTTTAATTGCTCCTTGAGCCAGGTAATAATTTCGAGCGATTCATCCATAGGAGCAGAAACACTGTCAGTGGTGCCAAGCTCTATGCTGCGGCTAACGCTCGTGACGTTATCGCCAGTATCAAAGCCGATGAGATAGAGTCGATTAGCTTTTGAGCTTATTAGGCGGGCCCGCTCTTGACGGCTAGCCTCGGCCTCAGCTTGCGAAAGGAGATAAGCTAGTGCGCCAATCAACACAAATTGACAGACAAGCAAAAGAGCAACCAATAAAATGCCCTGAGTCGCCAGGCTCAAAGACGAGTGTCTAGATTTGGTTATAGACTTCAAAACAAGCCAATGCTAAGAGCTGGGAAAATCTTCAAGAGGAGTATAACCCGCACCTTTAGCCAACAGCTCTTGGCAATAGAAAATCATAGCGGCAGGCTCTCAACTTGCTAGAATTCATGACTCAGTTAGTAATCAATATAATTGGATAAGCAAGTCTATGCACAAGCCTATGAACGAACAGTTGGTGAATTGCCGTCGCTCTCTTAACCAAGGTGAACTAAAGGAGTTGCAAGCTTTATCGCAACTGCTGGGCATAGACAAATATTTTGACGGCGACGTTACTGTAATAGGCAGCGATCCGATTTTACGCAGCCCCCACCACCTATCTGAAGCCACGGCTTACGCACTAACTGCCGAAGCCATGGCGGCAGCCGCAATTGCCAGACAACAAGGGGGTAAGAGCAATTCGCTGACTGTCAGTGTTATTGATGCCATTCATTTTCTCCACTCATCTCATTTTCTCTGGCAGTCTGGCTATGCCATGACTGTGGGAGCAGAGTACATCCCCACCAACGGAATTTTTCAGTGTCGCGACGGCAAGTACATCATGATTGAATCAGGGCCACCCTATATAAAACTAGAGCGCGGCTATCTCAATTTCTTTGACTGTGGCAACAACCGCGACTCAATCGCTCGCAGCATTGCCAAACACGATGGTGAAGAGCTACAAGAAGCACTATCGAGAGCCGGTCTACCAGCCTGCCTTGCCTATACAAAAGAAGAGTGGCGGGCCCATCCGCAGGGCCAGGAATTGCTGAAAGAGCCCGTAGTTGAAATTGAAAAGATTGCCGAAGGCCAACCGATTCCATTTAGCAAGAATAGCGGCAACGGGCCCCTTAACGACATCAAGGTCTTAGACTTTACCCATGTGTTAGCAGGGCCACGCAGTGCTAGAACACTGGCAAATTATGGTGCTCAAGTGCTGCATATAAGTTCACCCTACCACGGCGATACTCTGCCCCAGAACTTACTGGTAAATCCTGGTAAGCACCTGGCTTACCTCGATCTCAATCAACCAGAAAATATGGTGCAGATGCGAACACTAGCAGCTGGCGCCGATGTTTTTACAACATCTTATCGCCCAGCGGTCAATAGAAAATTCGAACTCATGCCCGAAAATCTTGTCAAAGATCACAGAGGCTTGATTTACCTAACTATCAATGCCTATGGTCATAGTGGCCCCTGGCAAGACCGCCCGGGCTTTGATCAAAACGCCCAGGTAGCGACAGGCTTCGCTCGCGCAGAAGGGGCCTTAAAGATGGGTGTGCCTCAGTTTTCACCAGTATTTTACTTAAATGATTTTCTCACGGCTTATCTAGCCGCCTCTGGTGTAATGAGTGCACTATTGCGCCGTGCCACCGAGGGCGGTAGCTATCACGTTAAGGTCTCACTGGCTCGCAGTGCCATGTGGGTGCAAGATTTTGGTAGCATCGCTCAGAGCGCCTATGAAAATGAGCGCGAGAAAGACGACTACCCCTCTAAACTGGTAGATGTACAATCGCCCTATGGCACGATCACCGAATTAGCCCCAGCAGTGCAGTTCGAGCATTCTCCCCAAGTTGATATTTTGCCAGTGCGCCCCTTTGGCGCCGACAAACCAATCTGGTGGCGCTAGCTAGTTAGGCGCAGCCTTTGAGCTGGCCACTTGCCCTTTGCTTGCTTCCTTATTTACAACTACCCGTTTACAGTGACCAATGCGAGACGAAATACGCTTCTTCTCGTGAAAAAGACCAAGCGAAAATTTGCTCAATTTGTTGACAGAACCGTTTTCACTCTCAACTAGCTCAAGGCCTTCACCGGGTTTATCGCTGGCTGCTAGATTAGCGATGAGCTGATAAGGAATAGTGTGGCCAATAATGCCGTAATCAAGTGCAGTAAAATCAATCCACTCAAATTTGAGCATCAAATCTGGTCTAACTTCGGCATTGGCTCTAGTATCAGCAGTTCCAGAAGTACCGGCAATTACACTATTGGCATGTTCCAGCATGCGACTAAAAGCTGACAAGCTGAACACTGAAGTGAGCATGCCATCAGCGGCCTGACCTAACCTGGTGTAACCGCCATAGAGAAACTCAGAGAGCGGTAAAGCATGATCGCGGTGCGAAAAAAGAATACGAACTTTGGGTGGCTTGAGATCACTGGCCCCATCACTGCGCTGATTTTCTTCAGTGACGCGAGCATACCTAGACATATAGTGCACAAAGGTTTCAGCATCAAAATCGGCATCTACTAAAAACATCTGATCAAAAAGGTGCTTGCCTCTAAGTACAGGGGCCGAGCGAATGGCCAGACGATTACCCATACTGTGAGCTAATAAATTGAACTTGATACCAGAGGCTTTGACTTCAGCCAATTGATCAACCAACTGGTCAAAATGCTCCTGACTCCACTCATTATTGCCCTCATCAACTTGATACTGTCCGGGCTTACCTTTTGATGGCCAATCATAAACAATCACAGGCTTTTCTGAACTATAGGCCAATAGAGCAGCCGATTGAGCGGCCTGAACAAATGTAGTGTTGAAACCGTGGACGATGATGAAGAATTCTCTCTGACCCGAACTGGCAGCAACGTCTTTGATAGCCTGTCCAAAAGCACTGTATGCACTGCTTGTGCCTGAACCTGCCAGCTCTTTTGTCAAAACCTTCGAGCGCGACGCTGCAGGCAGCCAACCCAATTTCTTCTGTTGGTCAGTCAAGGCTTGGCCGCGCGAATTCTCAATTGTATATTCTGCGCTGCCGCAGTTGACGTGATAAATAGAGCTGCCGTCTTCAACTTTGCGCTGTGCTGCATAGCCCTTGGCAGAAGCTGCACGGTCAGTCATATAAAGCACTGGAATAGTTATATGCGAGCATTTAGAGCCAGTGTCAGAGGCCAGAGCTGGAGCTATGGCAAACCAACACAAGAATAGGAAGGCGGAGGCAAATCTCATAGACTTCTCGTGGCGGAGGAAGTCATGAGTATAACATCGGCCCCCGTGGGCCTAAATGGATAAATTCTCACACTAGCATCTATTCTCGACTTGAGCGCAGAGTGAAGAAAACAGCCAGACTAAACATCACAAGCACCAAAGCCATACCAAGCTTAGTAATGAACCAGAAGACATCCATAACTGGCGCCGGGATAAAAATCCCCAAAACGCAGAGTAGTAAAGGCATAACCACGAATGCCCCAGGGCCAGCGAGCAAACAAACTGTCCACACCCACTTTTTCAGCAAAAAGTCGTCAGGTGTTTCGGCTAATTCGCTCAGTTTTTCAACATCACCCTTAAGCTTAAGGGCTTCCTGTCGGCGAATGAAGCTTAATAGCTGACTTTTATATTGCGTCAAATCTGATTTCAAATAAGTACACGATGATTGAAACACCTTCAATCATATATTAAATGAGCCAAATAAATAAAATTGCCGCTAAAGTATTGTCAAGCGGTCGTCTCGCCTTTTTTGTGGGTTTCAGTATCAAGCTAAGGTGGAACAAACTAAACAGAACATCTAAGAGAAAGATGCAAAAGACAGGCGTTAATTCGCTCGTAAACCTGTAGGCAGATAATTATGGTCACACCATCAAGAGTTCTAAAAGCATATTACGCCACCACCTTTCTTGTTGGCTTAGCGTTGACTGTTCCGGTGGCCTACTACGTCACCACCGATGATGTCGGTTATCGTGGTGCCGCGCTGGTAATCTTAAGTGTCAATGTTCTTTTTGTTATGCTACTGCCACTGGTGCTTGACTGGGCTGAACGGCGCTACTACAAGGCTCGTTTCTTAGCCATGGAAGAAGTAGCAAAAGACAACCCTGAGTTAGCTCTGATACTCTCGTCGCAATGTGAAAAGTTGGCCTTACCTGGTCTTCGCCTTGCTGTTGTCGATGATAGTGTGGATGAAATGTTTAGCTATGGACTCTGGCGCAATAATCCGCGCTTGATTGTCTCTAATAATGTCTTAAATGCCCAAGCCCAAAAGAGCCTGGCTCCCAGTATCGAAGCTGAACTGACACGCTTCGCCAGCCAGGACAACACCCTTATATTCTTGATGTTTGCAGGCTTCCAAGTGATGGTGCAGAACATTATTGTCTATTTACTGCAAAGTCACATCATTCACTTCTAGCATTATTGTTTTGGGTATGACTCTGACAACACTTCGGCTTGAAAAACTTCAAGGCGGCTATTGCGCTTCCAGGCGGCTCTATCAAGCCCTGCCTTCGAAGAAAGCTGAGCCATAGTTTCTTCGATGGTCCAGCCATACTCAGTGGCGACCTTAGGCAGAAAAACCGACTGTCTCTGGCCCATATGTAAAATAATTCCGTCGACTCCAAGCCTAATTTGCTCGGCCGATTCGATCGGTTGAGGATGAGTGAGCACACTAACCTCTATTTCAAGACCTTCTAGCTCGTCACTAGTGACCGCTTCAAAACGCGGGTCTCTAGAACATGCAGCTACAGTGTTAGCAATTACAGCTTGATAGAGGGGCTGCACTGGCAAAATATAACCTATACAACCGCGCAGACAATGTTCTTCGTTTAGACCATGGCGGCGCTGATAGAGAGTGACAAAAACACCATGGGGGCACAAAAGCTTGGCACTAAGATTGGTAGTTACATCCAAATCTGTAATTTCAGGCACACGGCCAGTTGCAACATAAAACTCTAAAGTAGCACGGGCAATTTTTAGTAGAGTACTTTTCTCTTCCTCAGACAGATGCGCCACAATATTGGCGCGCTTCTCGGCAGCAATTTGGCTCCAGCTTTGTTTGCAGGTGAAAGCAATAGAGAGATAAGAGACAGAATTTTCTTCATTATCAGCCAAGTCAACAGTAATTTGATCTCGCGATGTGCGATAGTCAAGCAAATTTCCCACTGCAGTCGGTGGCAGAAGAGCTAGCAATGCCGCTAAGGCATAGACACCACAGATAGTATCGTCAGTGCGACGATAAAAAGAGAGAAATCCTTCTAAGTCGGGTTTATTCAAATAGCTGAAAGCTTCCATGTCAAGCTCTTTCAAACGCTCGGTCATATCAGCAGGAAAAGGCGTGTAGCCATAACGAGGGCCAATATGTGTAAAGTCAGAACTAACAGCAATCAAGTCGCCATCAGTTAAGTGCCCCGCGATTTTATCAGCCAGCGCGCGCGACTCTAAAGGTTGATCGCTTCTACCAAAAAGCACTGGCACAATTTTTACATCACCCAGTATCTTGCGAATGAATGCCAGTTGTAGCTCCAGTGAATGCTCAACTAAATGAGTATCAGCTCTCTCCTGGTACATTGAATCTTGCTTGAGGTCGCGCACCACATCGATGTCGATCGAAAGGTCACCAAAGACAGTAGCAAAACTTTTGCAGGGTGTTAAGGCCGCACCAAAGAAGCCCTGATAGTGGCTGGGCCCAAAGAGAAAGACCCGCTTCACACCGGCCTCAGCCGCAGCCAAATAACTAGCTACGGCCACAGCACCCGAATAGATATAGCCAGCATGGGGTGCCACAATTGCTAAAACGGACTCCTGGCTAACCGGCAAAGCTTCAACCTTAGCCCGAGCACTTTCAACAAATTTATCAATTTGACTAGCTAAACGTGTTGGGTCAGCGTCATACCAAGTGCCCGCATACTTTAGCGGACGGCGAGCCTGTTTAGTCGAGCCAAATCCAAACATAATTTTCTACTATTTACTATTAATAGGATCTAGCCTGACACTGCCACCAGAACTAGAATCACCATGGGGGTCAGACTTGGAGTTAAAGACTACCACTACGGTAGCCTTACTCATGCCCGTGGGCAGTGCGTCAAGGGGCTTGGCCTTATCAAATGCAGCTTGGGCACTGGCTTCAGCCTCAGCGCTCTTCGGTGAGCTAGCTACCTGCATACTCTCCACATTGCCATCGGCAGTGACTACCGCCGTTACCGTGACATGATTATTGCCATCAGGATAGTTCCATTGAGACAAGATGCGATTCCATAGACGAGCACTATAGGCTTGTCCAGCAGCAGCATCAGTTGACGGCGTCTGTCTTATTAGTTTTTTTGTAGCCCCTTTTGCCGCTGGCGCAGCTTCTGCAGCTAAGAGGGGAGTGAAAACGATGACGCTAGCAAGCAGGCAAGTTAGATTTTTCATTTCCATTACTCTTTTTCCTTGAATATTCCAAACGAAGAAGTGTAGCCATGTAAAAAAGTAGAGTTTCCAACCGGTCCAATTTCACCATTACAGAAGAAGCCACCAATAGCAATGTCACCTAAAAAATCACGACAACAATCACTATCGTGATTGGTTCGACCGTAGAGATGCTGACCTCTTCCCAGACATGAAAAAAGGAGGGCGCCACGAGCCAACGAGCCAGATTTATCGACGTAACGCTTAAGCATGGCCCTCAAGTCATCTCTTGAAGTGGCCGAATCTCGCAAGTGAAACTGAACGGTACGCTCAGAGCGCAAAACTTCACCAACAAGAAGGGCACCACTCATTGGTTCAATGCCAAAGATATTACGCACTAAAAAATCGCCATCAACAAATCTATCTTGAAACTCATTCATCGCCACTCCAAGAAAAATGGCATCTTTAGCCAGTCTTTGCTCAGAATCTGATAATCGCTCAATTGCTTCACGCAAAACGTTAACAGCAGGCTTTCCATCAAGTTCATAAAGAAGATTGCGATCGCACTTTGTCACACGACTGGGCTTACCTATGGCGCGACAACCCTGTGCCACAACAGATTCAACTTCAATATTGCCAGATAAAGCGACGCCAACCAAGCCCGAGCGATATACCTTATCGTCGCAGATAAGGCGATTTTCTCCGGCCTTGTGACCACCAGAAGCTAAACCACCTATTTTCACCAAGCGTGGATAAGCATAATCAAGACCTTGAATAAAAGAGTCGACCTTAAAACTAAAGGGGTCGCATAACAAAATAAAGGAAGGTTGAAGCGAACTTTCCACCTGCATCAATTTTTCCCAGCTACCTGGGGCATCATCTAGGTCTGGCAAAGAGTCGTTAGTGACATGAAAAGTTTTGATAGCTACCCCGGGCAAAATCGCTCCGGTCAGAGATATAGCTGACTGCTGTTCAACCTCCTGGCCACCCCCGACTATGCCACCCGCACTGCAACCAATAAAAGCTGCCGGCCCAAGACGCTGCCGTAAGGCAGCAATAATTCCCTCGAAGTACTTTTTATAGTCAGGCGAAATAAAAGCCAGAAGCAAATCCGGCTTGCCACCCAATTGGCTCTCCAGTTGCTCGGCCAAAGACTCGACCGCTGGGGCCCAGTTAGACTCAGGAGACTGAGCCGAACGCCCCTCCATACACTCAAGAACCGAGGCCCACTTCATCTATATCTCCATACAAAAGCATGTAATTTTACTGCCTAGCGGGCACAACTATGTAGCTTAATACATTGCTGGAGAAAAGGTGGAAAGCGAAGACCAAAGCAGCGAATTTAAAGCTGACGAGCCTGGGCAAAAACCTCATCATAAAAATGACAAGGGCCCCTGGTGGAAAGTCATGTGCTTGACCGGGGTAGACTACTTTTCAACCCTGGGTTATCAGCCAGGTATTGCTTACATAGCCGCCGGCCTACTTTCACCAATTGCCACGGCAATCTTGGTCTTGCTTACCCTGTTTGGCGCTTTACCGGTCTACTACAAAGTAGCGGCCTACTCGCCGAATGGTCAGGGTAGCCTTGCCATGCTGGAAGAGCTTTTAACCAGCTGGCGGGGAAAAACCCTGGTGCTGGTACTGCTCGGCTTTGCCGCCACCGACTTCATCATTACCATCACCCTCTCTGCCGCCGACGCTGCCGCTCACATCACGGCCAATCCGATTTTGAGCAAAATTTTGCCCTTGGGCCAAATGGGGCTAACCACTCTATTAATACTTCTTCTCGGTGCCATATTTATCAAGGGCTTCGGCGAAGCCATAGGTCTTTCGGTGGTCTTAGTCTCAGTCTATTTAGTGCTCAATCTTGCCACTGTCGTTGCCGCTGGTATTGAACTTAGTCATAGCCTAGACCATTTTTCTAAATGGAGTAATCAGTTAGTTGTAGACCATCATTCAATTTGGAACATGCTAGGAATTTCGATGGTGCTCTTTCCTAAATTGGCCCTCGGGCTTTCTGGCTTTGAGACCGGAGTAGCAGTAATGCCGCTGGTCAAAGGTAGCAATAGAGCTGATGCCAGCGCAGAAGAAGACCTAAACGGCCGCATTGATCACACGAAGAAATTGCTTTTGACCTCGGCTTTGATTATGAGCGTTTTTCTCATAGCTAGCTCCTTTGCCACGACCCTGTTAATTGAACCAGCAGACTTTCAAGAAGGTGGTGCAGCCAACGGTAGAGCTCTTTCATATCTCTGCCACAAACTATTGGGCGAAGTGGTTGGCACAGTCTACGACCTCAGCAGTATCTCTATTCTCTGGTTTGCCGGAGCCTCAGCCATGGCTGGTTTGCTCAATTTGGTACCCCGCTATCTGCCACGTTACGGCATGGCTCCTGATTGGGCCAGCGCCAAGAATCCTCTGGTAATATTCCTCACAGCAGTGGCCCTGGCTGTCACTATTATATTCAAAGCCAATGTTGACGCTCAGGCTGGTGCCTATGCCACCGGGGTCCTGGTGCTGATTACTTCAGCGGCCTTAGCAGTCACTCTCAAAGTCTGGGCATCTGCCAAAATCGCTCGCTTCGCCTACGCCCTGATCACCCTTATTTTTCTCTACACCACGGTCTTGAATATTAAAGAAAGACCTGACGGATTGCACATAGCAACCTTTTTCATTACTGCCATTTTGCTCACTTCAATTATTTCAAGAGCGCTGCGCTCAACTGAGCTGCGTATTAGAGAAGTAGTGCTAGACAGCACGGCCAAACAATTTATCAAAGATGACCCCGACCAAGAAATTCGTCTGGTTGCCCATAGGCCAGGAGGAGACCTAGAAAAAGCCGAACAAGAAGCAATGACCACGCACAACCTTCACAACGAGTATCTAATTTTTGTCGAAGTAACTGTTAGTGATGCTTCTCAATTTAAACTTAGGCAAGTTATCGTGCGGGGTGAGCAAGTTGGCCGCTTTCGTGTACTAAAATGCACCAGCCCAGCCATTCCTAATGCTATAGCGGCCTTGCTTCTGCATGTCCGTGACGCCACCAAAAGACAAGCTCACATTTATATGGGTTGGACAGAAGGCAATCCGCTACTATACGTTATTAGGTTTATCTTCTTAGGAGAAGGTGAAACCGCACCAGTCACTAGGGAGATCTTAAGAGAGGCTGAAGTCGACCCAATCAAACGCCCTAAAGTGCATGTCGGTTAATACAGCAGTAGAATAGAAATATGCCCATCATCGAAGCAGAAGACGAAGCCCTAATTGGCTCAACTATTGAGAATCGCTTTGTGCTAGACCGCATTCTTGGTCGAGGCGGCATCAGCACAGTCTATTTAGGCCGCCATAACCGTGTAGATATGACCGTGGCGGTAAAAATATTACACACTCATTTTTCCGACACCGAAGAGAGTATCGAACGCTTCAAGCGAGAAGCAATCATTATTAATGCGCTTAACCACCCCAATATTGTTCATATGATTTCGTACGGTATATTGCATGATACTGACAGTAAATCTAAAGAAGAAGCTAGGCCCTATCTAGTTTTAGAGCACCTTGAAGGACACGGCCTCGATCACCTCCTTGATCAGCAGACCAGGCTTTCCCCGGAACAATCACTTGAGATAATCAATGCAGTGGTTGATGGCCTCATCTTCGCGCACGAACTAGGCATTGTTCACCGCGATATAAAACCGAGCAATGTCATGCTTGTAGACAAGCTCTCCGAGTCAGATAAGCCGTATAGTGATGGCCACTCAAATGTCAAACTGCTAGATTTTGGCATCGCTAAATGCCAATCAGCCCACGACAAAACCTCGCAGAAGCTCACCCAACCAGGCTTTATTTTCGGCAGCCCACTATACATGAGCCCAGAGCAGTGCAAAGGTGATGAGCTAGACATTCGCTCAGACATCTATTCATTGGGTTGTATGTTCTATGAAATGCTATCTGGCCGAGCCCCGCTCAGAGGCAGCAATGCCATGCATACATTTGCCATGCACCTCTATGAGATGCCTTTAGCGTTTAAGAACCTACCAGAGCCGGTTAAGATAAGCTCCAAGTTAGAAAAAATCATCTTCAAATGTCTCACTAAACGGCCAGAAGACCGCTATAAATCGTGCACTGAATTGAAGAAAGCTTTATCCGCCCTATAAAGCAAGGTCAGCTTTTATCTGGCGCGGTCATGCGCATCGGGTCAAGCAAAGTCGTCAACTCTTCCTCGCTCAATTTAGTCTTCTCTCTGGCGATTTCGCGTACAGTCTTACCACTGGTATAGGCCTCATGAGCAATGGACGCAGCCATATCATAACCAACAGCTGGCACTAGAGCAGTACAGAGAGCCAGACCGCGCTCCACAAGTTTTGGTCCATTATCAGTAGCCGTCAAGCCGTCGACACATTTGAACGTAAAATTTGATACCGCAGCAGCCAACAATTCGATTGACTGAATGAGATTATAGGCAGCCACTGGCATCATTACATTCAATTCAAAATTTCCCGATGCACCGGCAATTGCAATAGTGGCATCATTACCAATTACTTGAGCCGAAACCATAATTAGCGATTCGGCAATAACCGGATTAACCTTTGCTGGCATAATAGAAGAACCGGGCTGCACTTCAGGCAGAGCGATTTCAGCGAATCCCGCTCTAGGACCGCAACCTAGCCAACGTATGTCATTGGCTAGCTTAGTTAAACTAACAGCAATTGTCTTAAGCACACCGGAAGCATCAACAATCTCATCGAGAGTGCCCTGTGCCTGAAAATGGTTACTAGTCTCACGCAAGGGAAAGCCAAGACGTTTAGATATTCGCGTCAAGACTTTTTGGGCAAACTTTTGCCTGGTATTAATGCCGGTGCCAACGGCAGTGCCGCCGAGGGCCACTTCCGATAAACGAGTTTGAGCATATTCTAAACGCAATAGAGCCCGCTCCACTTGCCCCGCATAGCCTTCAAACTCTTGACCCAAGCGTATCGGCGTAGCGTCTTGCAAATGGGTTCTACCAGTCTTAATCACTGGCATAAATTCTGAAGACTTAAGGCGCAAGCTGCTCTCTAATTTCAACAATGCTGGTTTCAACTGTTCGTTGATTGCAATCAAGGCAGCGATATGAATGGCAGTAGGAATGGCGTCATTAGATGACATACCATTATTGACGTGATCATTGGGATGTACCAAATTGCGATCGCCACGCTTGCCGCCTAGAATCTCAATAGCTCTATTGGCAATTACTTCATTGGCATTCATATTAGTTGATGTACCAGAGCCAGTCTGAAAAATATCAACCACAAATTCACCGTCAAGCTTGCCGGCTACAACTTCTTCACAAGCCAAAATTATGGCATCCGCTAACTTGCCATCAACATCAGCGAATTCTTTATTTACTTCGGCTGCACAAAGCTTGATCAGACCAAGAGCACGAATGAAACAACGTTGAAATTTCAAATCTGAAATAGGGAAGTTGAGAACAGCGCGCTGTGTGCTGGCGCCATAATAAGCAGAAATTGGAACGTCCATCCCGCCCATAGAATCGCGCTCAACTCTAGTATTAGTCATAGTCTTAAATAGCCTTGCGAATTAACTGTGCAATTATAGAGAAGTAGCCCTCACCCAATACCTTAAGTTAAAGAGTAAACTTAAAAAAAATGCATAGTTTCAATAAAGTTGAGCGTCAGACTCGTAAAGTCTAAGTATGAATACTCTAAAAACAATTGTGCTCATGGGTTTTCTTACCGCTTTGATAGTAGCGGTAGGCGGTCTAATTGGTGGCAGGGAAGGCCTGGTAATGGCCTTTGTCTTCGCCATAGCCACTAATGTAATGAGCTACTGGTTTTCGGCGCCAATGGCTCTGGCAATGTCACGGGCTCGGCCCATAAGTCAAGCTGAAGCACCAGAACTTTATGAAATTGTGGGCCGCCTGGCTAACGAAGCAAAGATACCCATGCCCACGGTTTATCTTATTGACGACGACTCGCCCAATGCTTTTGCTACGGGGCGAGACCCAGCCCACTCAGCTATTGCTGTCACCAGAGGCATCACTCAGCTCTTGACCCTGGGCGAACTTGAAGCTGTACTAGCTCATGAGCTGGGCCATGTTAAAAACCGAGACATTCTAATATCAACCATTGCTGCAGTATTGGCTGGAGTAGTGACAACGATCGCCCATTACGGCATGTATTTTGGGACCAGCTACAGCTCTAACAATGACGACAACAGACCAGCAAACCCTATTTTTGTTTTGCTCTTAATCATTCTGGCTCCTCTAGCAGCCAGCTTGATCAACCTTGGCATATCACGCTCAAGAGAATTTGAAGCCGATGCCACCGGCGCCCATATTTGCGGCAGGCCTCTGGCTTTAGCTTCAGCCCTGGCAAAAATAGAAAAATTAAGCCAATTTCGACCAATGACAGCAGCGAATCCCGCCCTATCATCGCTCTACATTGCCCAACCAAATCAAGCTGGTTGGCTCATGAACCTGTTTTCCACCCACCCACCGATGATCGAGCGCATTGCCCGTCTACAAGAAATGAGCGAGAAATTTTAAACTATGAGAGTAAGCGCTTGAGGACCTTGCCCGTAGAATTTTTCGGAATAATATCGACGAAATCAACTAAACGCGGCACTTTATAGTCAGCCATGTGTTTGGCACAGAAAGCTTTGATTTCACTGTCAGATACACTGCCTGGTTCTTTTAAGACAACAAAGGCCTTAACTCGCTCTCCCATATATTGGTCAGGTACACCAATCACAGCCACATCGCGAACTTCTGGCATACGCAGAATTGCCGCTTCAACTTCTCGGGGATAAATATTCATACCGCCACGAATGATTAGCTCTTTGCTGCGGCCCACCACAAAAACATAGCCATGCTCATCGATGTAACCCAAATCACCAGTATGCAGCCAACCATCTTTGATATTATCGGCAGTGGCAACCGGGTTATTGAGATAGCCTTTCATGATGTTGGCACCACGAATACAAAGCTCGCCAACTTCAGTGGTGTGGGCATACTTGCCGTCGCTACCAAAGACAGCTACTTCTAGCCCTGGCATAGCTGGACCGACCGATCCGTACTTTCGCAGACTACTCGGATTAAAAGTAGCAATAACAGAGCATTCAGTCAGTGCCCAACCTTCCAAAACAGGCACATCAAGCTGAATCTCAAGTTTTTTCATCAGCTCTACAGGCATAGCAGAGCCGCCCACAAGACCCAAGCGCAATGATGCGAGAGAACGGGGCTGTCGCTCTAACTCAAGAGATAGAAATTGAAACATAGTCGGTACAGCAGGCAATACGGTCACTTGCTCGGACTCTATCAAATTTGCTAAGGCCGCTGCTTCAAAGTGCTCTAACAAAATCATGGTGGCGCCTTGCTTGATCGTACCGAGCAAGACCACAATCAGGCCATATAAGTGACAGAGTGGCAAAACGGCAGCAAGCCTATCGTCGCTAGCTACATCAAGACGATGAGGATAAGTGTTGACCGCAGTGAGAAGATTCAAGAAAGTCAGCATTGCCCCTTTGGGCTTGCCAGTCGTGCCAGATGTGTAGACAACTAAAGCTAGGTCTTCATTTAGATCAACGTCACTAGCACTAGACCCAAGTAGTGCTATCAGATCGGCAGATGACGGAGCAGAGAATGCCTCTTGAGCTTCAAGATGCTGCAACCAGCAATTCATGCCGCTATCAAATTTATCATTGCCGAGGCGAATTACATCGAATGCGGAAGTCATGAGAGACTCCGCACCGCTGTCAGCAGCGCCACCGAGCAGGAAGAGCTTGCGCAGGGGTAGCTGGTTGAGAGTGCTTTGAACTTCCTGGCTACTGCCATTTTCACAGTCGATAAAACGGCTATGGGCAATTAGAGCCACTGACTGAGAATCAGACAATACATGACCTATCTCTTCAGCCTTGAGCAGAGGATTGATTGGTACAACTGTAGCTCCTAAAGAGCTTATGGCGAAAAAGGCGGCTAGGAATTCAGAGTGATTAGGGAAGTACAAGCCAACTTTGTCACCACGCTTGATACCATGCTCAGCTAGCAGCTGCGCTAGATAAAGCGAACGAGCTAAGGCCTGAGCATAAGAATATTCAAGGTGATTGTGCCGTAATACTTTTTTCTGCTGAAATTTTAAAGCGGCCTCAAGCAAAAGATCGAATAAGCCGCCACCAACAATTGGTAACTTCGGACACAAATCAAAACTATGCGCAGTGTTTTCGCATTCCCGCACAGACACCTGCTGTTGCTCTTGCACTTGAAGTTGAATGATTTCAGCCATCGCTATAGTTTAGGACATGACAGCCTGGAGAGTGCCCGCCGCGAATAAGTCATTTTTAATCTTGCCACTCGGCTTTTAGGGCTCGTGAATCAAAGCGAAATCTACGGCAACGGCCCCAGCACCCTCTTTGACAACCACCACCATATTTGACTCTCTCAAAGCAGCCGAAGCAGTGCGCCAGAGCTGACGTCCCCGATAATTCTTACCGACTAGATCCAGTTCAAGGCGCCCACTTTTCTTTGCTGGTTGACGCTGCAGCAGTGAACCACCAGGAGCCCGCTCTACTGACATTTTGGTACGACCAGGCAACTTGCGCTTGGCTACCTGTATTGAAGGAACATAAGCGATCAAATTTGCCGGATAGTTCAAAACAAGCTCAGGGGCAATTTTTTGGCGACTTAGTAAAAGCCCAACATTTTCAACCCCTGGATTCTCATCAAACTGCAAAGCACTTTCGGTTGGCACGATGCAGTCGCGGCCTCGTTTGACTAAGTTATCAGTACCGGTCTCTGCCAGAGGGAAAAGAACTGACTTTGTTCCCTTAGTGCCCTGGCGCATAATAATGTAGACATAGGCATCAGCATTAGCAAAGACGTGAAAGCGAATTTGATCGCCGCTGCGAAACTTACATTTGTTGTTGGTCTTATAGAGCTTTCCAGCTCGATTTAACTCAATGAAATAAGCGACACCTAAATTCTGTCTGCTCTCAGGATTAACAAGTTGGCGCAAAAAAGCACTGCGCGCTGAAGTTGCACGACTGCTCTTCAAGGGACGCGCCGAAGTGCCTGGACAACTAAACAAGCAGATTGAAGCTGCGACCAGTAGGCACAAAAGCTTGCTGAACCTGAGCATTGACGACCTATTTTAGAATTTTGTTGATACTGCTAGAGATATTACTTTCGCTGGTAAATCCAATCGAATAACTTGAAACCTCTCCCTCAGGATTGAGGAAGACCATCGTCGGTATAGGGCTAACTTCATATTGATCCATGAGCGGCTGAGAGTTAGGATCGTCAACATCAACGCGCATAAAAGTAACTCTCTCGCCATAATTGCTCTTCACTTTTGCCAGAGCGCTATCGAGCTGCTTACAAGGTTGGCACCAGTCTGCGTAGAAATCGATAACCGTCGGCAAGGCAGCACCACCCAGGCCTCTCGTGCGACCAAGGCCAAGCATAGCGGCAATCATACGAGTCTGTGGGCCAGTCTTAGGCTTGATCATTTGGTTGGGCATACCCATGAGGGCCATATTAGCTTTTTGAGCACTGACAGAACCGTGGCCAAGGCGCACTGCTAAGCGGAAATGCTCACGAGCCTTAAGGGCATTTTTACTCTTTAAATATGCCTGACCCAACAATAAATGGCTCTCGGCGTTCTTTGGATCGGCCAAAACCTTTGCTTCTAACTCTTTAATCAGCGCTGGACTAGCACTAGGAGCTACAAACTTAGTAGTTTTGGCTTTGACCGAAGCTAAACTTTGACTAGCCACGGGCAAACTATGAGCCGGTGAACTAAAACCAGCTACGAGCAAAGCCAGAAATAGACTCAGTTTCAAACTTAGTTTTGGGTCCCGTACAAATACAGAAATCATGCTTACCTACTTTATTTGATTTGCGCCACTTGCACTTATATGGTTATCGATCCAACCAGCGACTTTGGTTATCACCTGGTCGTTAAACTGGTTCTCTTCAAAAATTAGGTGTTCAGCATTAGGAATTAACACAATCTCACGATCGCTCGTCGAGAGCTTATTATATAGCTCAACGGTACCCTCTGGCTTGACCAACTTATCTTCGCAACCCTGCACAATCAGCACTGGCTTCGATGTAATCAGTTTGGCGCTTTTGTGATTTTGATTCATAAACATCTGAAATTGCATCAGCTCTTTTGGCGAGATGTTCATGCGCGCCACGGGGTCTTTACTCCAGGCCTCACGCAGCTCAGGCTTTTGCGTCGCCTGCTCAATTACCGACTCACCCACATTGAAAGGCTTATCTTTATTCTTCAAGTATTTAATCGCCACCTTCCAACTGCTGCGGCCTTGCTTGAAGCGGTCCCCAGCGGGCACCGAAGAGATCAGACCATCAATTAACTCGGGATACATAGACGTGACGCGCAAAGCAATGGCACCGCCCATAGACTCACCCAGGAGAAAAACTGGTTTATTCGGATTGGCCCGGCGAATAGCAATTAAACTGCGGCGCACATCACTCAAGCAGCCATCAAAATCGCAGGTGCGCTGCCCCTTAGATGCCATAAAGTCACCGAAACCACGTACATCAATAGCATAAGTAGCTATACCAAGGGCCTGCATGCGTTTACCAAAGGCCTCATAAGTATCTTTATGCAAGCCCAGACCATGAATACATAGCAGTACCGCCCGGGTTGGCACATCGGGATCAATCCAGGCGATGCAGGGAGCATTGGCTCGTTTTATCCCTTTAGCCTTGTCTGCAGCGGCATACTCAGCCTTGCGGTCAGCTTTAGCATCCGAACCAGTGACAGCGGCCTCTGTGGTCGCAGCAAAGGCGGGAAAGTGTAGGAAAAGAAGACCAGCAAAAGCTGCCAATACTTTGATGAATAGGCTCATGGGAAGTGATTCTCGCACAAAAGCAATGCCGTACTAGTATTAAGAATGCAGTATATACGCCGGCCGAAAGTTTAGAAGAAAGTCAACTAAGAGTCTCTTAATAACGTAAACGAGCGAAAATAGAAGACACTTAGCAGTGGAAACCCTTAGCCCGCCCATTTCTTCCCCATATCCCCAAGATATACTCTCACCTCCATCACTCTGGAAACGATTCTGCACTCCGCAATAGACCATCCAGTATTTTCAGAACCAGAGTCAGCGGCCTTACGGTTGGCGGCAATTGAACGCGATCACATAAAGAATGCTCACGACTGGAAGGCCATTGCCCTCATAGCCAGTTTTGTCTTTGCTAGCACTCTTGCCGATCGCATTATCGCCCTTAATCTCGGTGCCACCACAGTTTTTCTCGGACCAGGGGGCGAAGACCTGGGCCTTGGAGCGGCCTTCATATTTTTACCGCTGGTTGTTTTTGCCTTACCTGTAAGCCTTGCGGTTTCATCTCTTGCCGCTAATTTCACAAAAAAAAGATTGCACTGGCTCAACTTAACCATCGCTCTGCGAGCACTAATTCCACTGACATCGACCCTGGTATTAGCTAAAGATTTTTTTGCCGGTTCACAATCTGCCGTAGGAATTACACTGGCCACTATTTTTCTCTTAGGACAACTGACCCTAGCCTCCACCCTTGTGCAACTGCGATCATCGGCCTCGAGACCTTTGCCATATCTCAGCTTAATTATCGCCGCTTTTTTCACAGGACAATGGGCAGCTCTCTACTTTGCACCGCTGATAGTATCGGAGCCTATTAGCAATTTCAGCTTCGCTCTGCTGTTTTTATACGCCCTAGCCATTGGAGCATCACATTACGGCTGGAAGAGTCTAGCCACATTCAAAGACAAAGAAGACCTTGTGCGGCAGGCTATTGCCTCTGTCGAAAATCACACCCCCAGCCAAGCAGCCGATATGCGTCCATGGCAATTTGCACGATTTCTTACAGCGACAGTTGCCCTCTACCTGCCGCTGTTTGCGCCAATGTTTGTTAGTTTGCTTTTTTCAATAGAGTGCAATCAAGCTGGCACTTTCATGATCAGCAATCTCACGGCCTCCCTTAGTCTAGCCTGTGCTGGTGGCGCCGTTCTCTCAATTTTCCTCAGCCGCCTGGCGCGCAAAAGAGTGATCTTGCAGGTGGTGACACTAGCATCACTGTCGCTTTACTTACTTGGGGCCTGGTCACACACCTGGTTTATTTGTTATGCCACGCTTACAGCAATGGCTACAATTGCCGGTTTGATATTACCTGACTGGTATCACCATCTGCTCACGCACTTATCGCAAAAGCAACTGCCTCATTTTCTTGCGGCAAAAGATACTATCTTAGTGCTCATCTATGCGCTTTGTAGCATGCCTATTGAAAAAACTTTGGCTGTGGTCTCGGGCCTCTATTTTCTCAAAGAACTCAATGTACTAGGAGCAGGACTCACAGCTGTCGCCATTTTGCTATCACCGATAGTTCTAAGATCTAACAAATAGATGAACAAAGACAACATCATTTTCATATTGGTGCGTCCAAATTTTCTTGGCAATATCGGCTCTACGGCCAGAGTTATGAAAAACTTCGGCTTTTCTCAACTTCGGCTAGTCAATCCTCCTCGTAACTACCTCGATGCAGAAGCACGAAAAATGGCTGTTGACGCCTTTGATGTCTTAAAAAAGGCAAAAGTAGAAAGCTCTCTGTCCCAAGCTCTAAGCGATATAAATTTGGCTTTTTCCACCTCAGCCTGTCAGCATCGCACAGAAGAACCCGAGGCCTTGGGCCATTTAGTGGAGAAACTTCACCAGCAAGACTTGACTAGAGAGAACAAAATAGCCTTTGTCTTCGGCGACGAACGGGACGGTTTAACAAGAGAAGAAATAGCTCGCTGTCACGAACTTATACTAGTGCCGACAGAACCCACATTTGCCAGCCTCAACTTAGCGCAGGCACTAGGGATAGTGGCATACGAACTGAGCCGCACGGAAGGCTTGCACAATCACAAGCAGCTCAGCAGTGAGATATTGCCATGCGGTGCTGAAGAAGACGAGCTTATGAATCTGACGAGCGAACTCATGGACCGGGCCAATTTTTCGCGCCGATACAACCGCGATCTAGTGACCATGCAGCTCCGTAGCGCCTTACAAAAGATGCGGCCAAGCAAAAGAGAATTTGACCTCTTGCGGGGTTTTCTCTTGCGCCTCAATGACAAACTAAAGTAAGAATAAACCATGACTAGAAAACTGCGCCTTCGCTATAGCTCCTTGCAACCAGTCAAAATTTTGCAGAAATTACTTGCAAATATGAGTTATTATCTTTTCTGCACTTACTAGATAGTCAAGGTAATTAAGGAAGTAGGAAATTGATGCGTCTTCGCAATGAACAAGCTCGACAAACGGTTCCAGCATTCGTTTGCCTTCTGGCTGCGGCCTTGAGCCTTCCACTTGGCTTGGCTGGCTGTAGCGAACCATCTTCTACCACAAGCGGTGGCTCAAACGGTGCAGGGAAGGTTGACCCAGCTCTTCAGGCTCAAAATAGCGAAGAACTTTTCGTAAGTCCCGAAGAAGAAAAACGATTTGTCTCAGGTACACCAGACAGCAAAGTTCCCTTTCCTGAAGCAGAATTTGTCAAGGCAATTAAACTAATTGACCAGTTGAAGGTTGCCGAAGCCGAAAAACTTTTGATGAGCAAGTTAGACGATGCAGTTAAATCAGCTGCTGGTGAAACCAAACTTGGTCAGTACTGCGCCAGACTGTGCACGGCTTTGCACATGGAAGGCAAAGACAAAGAATCGCTTAAGTATGCCATTTTGGGTTCGCACATTTTTTATAAGCAACCGGCCGAGAAACGCCCACTACCACGCTGGTTCTTCAACGTGCACTTACATCAGGGTCTTGGTTACAAGAAGTTGCGTATGTACCCAGAAGCAGAGAAACAACTGCGCAAGGCAATCAACTTTGCCTCTAGCGCACCAGCTGGACAAGTAGATTGGAACTGGCACCGCTTGTGCCTAATCGAACTGATTGATACGCTAGAGCATGAGAGGAAGACTAGCGAAGTAAAAGTCGTCAAAGGCGAAAAGAAAGCTCTCGAAGACAGTCATCGCTAGTCAAAAAGTAAATCTTGTACCAAATTTAGTGCAGATTCAGTGTAGATTTTGACTAACAAACAACTTAAACCTGTTCGAAAAAATTCGATTCTAAACGAGCTTCTTAGTCGCGAAGAATGGGCCCGCATCAGAAAGCCAATTATTTCGGCCTTTCTAATTTTGCACTGCACACTCAACTATTGCTATTTATTCAACAATCATCCCTATATAAATAACGTCAATCATTTTTTCTTTGGTTACTATGCGTTTATGGGATTAGAACAATCGTGGAATGTCTTTTCCCCGGGACCTCGCAGTACAAATCCACATTTGACAGCTATCGTCACCTACCAGGACGGCTCCAGTCGACTTTGGACCTATCCCCGCATGGAGAGACTTGATTTTTTCACTAAAATTCCCAAAGAGCGCTATCGAAAATTTTTTGATGACAATGCCGCCTGGAATGTTCCGGTGGTCTGGCCCGATATTGCTCGCTATGTTGCCCGCACAAACTACTTCGACCTAGACAATCCACCAATTCTGGTGTCGCTGATTCGCTTTTCCTCAGCCATTTTGCCAATGGAAGAAGGCATTAACAAACCCAACCCGCCGCAATCAGACTCGAAAGTACTGGGCGTCTATCCCATTACAGCCCAAGACTTGGATGGGGTAATGCATAAATGAGCATTTATACAATATTGCAAGCATGGGACAGGTTTTGGTTCTCCGAAGTTTCACCACTCTCGGTGGCAGTCTACAGAATACTGTTGGGCTTTCTTACCATCGCCTTTATCTTATTGCTAATTCCCGATCTCTTTGTCTGGTTTGGCTCCCATGGAATGTGCTCCAATCAAGCAGTAGCTGATTGGAACAACGGTCATGCCGTATTTCTCAATCTATTTTCTTTCTTTCCTGATAATGACCAGTTTTTGGTTGTATTTCAGTGCGTCTTTTTCCTTGCGGCAGTAGCTCTGACCCTCGGTTTTCACGCCAGAGTCGCTGCCACCATTTGTTATCTTTGCCTGACCAGCCTCTATCACCGCAATCCGTTTATTTTTAACGCTGGTGATACTTACTTACGTGTCTCTACCTTTTGGTTAATCTTTTCGGCCTCTGGCAACGCTCTTGCTCTCACCGGTAGACAGAAACGCAGCAACCCTGCCGGTAACTTCAATAGTTATAAGAAGGTCAGCATCTGGCCGCTGAGGTTGCTGCAAATACAACTAGCCACTGTCTATTGGCACACTTTCTTTTGCAAAATTGTCGGAGGCCCCTGGATAGATGGCAGTGCCGTTTTTACAGCTTCTCGTATTGAAGACTTACAGAGGCTGCCCCTGCCGTTCGTGTTTGAGCACGCTTGGACCATCAACCTTTTGACCTGGGGGACACTCGGTATTGAAGGTGCACTCTTTACCCTGATCTGGATTAAGGAGTTTCGCTACTGGGTGATCGCCTTTGCTGTCATTTTCCATCTCACCATCGAATATCACATGAATATCCCAATATTTGAGTGGCTGATGATCGTGAGCTACGTGCTCTTTTTCGAGCCAGAACATCTTGCCTTGGCCATTACTTGGTTGCGCAATAAATTCACTAATCAGAAAGTAACAACGCCAAACTAGACACCACGTCTATCTTTAAGGTCTCTGGCTAACTCAGATAAATTGGTCTGTGACAGTTCATCTAAACGTCTGTATTTCGCACCATCAGATTCGTTCACATGTATCCGGCTTTGCTGCGAGCATTTTTCAAAAAGCGATTGAGCAAGGGCAAAATGTTTATTGCGGTCAACTTCTTCTTTAGAGGAATTGGCCCAAATATAGTGAAGAACGGCCTGTTCGTTTAAGAGCCCAATCTTCAAATATTGCAATTGACTCTTAGTATTTTCATTCTCGGCACCACTTGTTTGGTCTAAAAGCTTAGAGATTTTGTCATATCGATCTTGCGCAAATTTGTAGAGTCCTGTATCACGAAAACTAACGGCAGCTAACTTGTTAAGCCTTACTCTCTGAACCAATTGTGCTTCTTTATCTAGCGCAACCTTGCTACTGGTCAATCTAGAGTCAGCGTCATCGACGGTATAACGACCACCATTAAAATCGCCCAAAAAGAAAAGCAATTTCGCCAGACTAATTCGTGCTTCGACAATGTCATGGTCAGGCGCATCCATTTCTTCCAAAATTCTGATTTTATCTCTCAGAGCAGTCTCTTCTCTTTTGGCAGATTGCTCAGGTTCTATCTTGCCAGCCCAACTTGAGCGCCACGAGTAGATATAGAGCATGGCGAAGCACCAAGACACCAATGTTATTGATATCAACCAGTAAAATACTGTCACTCGCCGTGTTTTTGTCTTCAAAATGCCTCCTGAAAATTTCCTCTACTAATCTATATTCACACTACGTCCGATTACATATCAACTAAATTTAGATCTAGAGTGAAGAGGAACCATACCTAAATTGAAGTGCCTCGCAGGCTTTTACGAAAGTGCTAAAATCGCTGTCGTTAAGTTTAATGGAGAAAATCAATGGGCCTGTCAAAAGCTGTCTCAATTGCTAAGTCAGCTCTAGCGCTCACAGCAATACTGTCGGTCCTTAGCACCAACTATGCTTTGGCAGCAGAAGAAGCGGCTTCAGCAAATAAAGAAGATGATACTGAAGACAGTAAGCCAGCTGTAAAAGTTGTCAACGAGAAAATTTTGCCATTGATCAATGACGCATATAAAGAGATTGGTCGAGGCGAGTCAACCAAAGCAGTCAAGACTCTTGTAAAAGCTTTGAACATCGATCCTGATTCCATTACAGCTCGACGCTACTTGGCATTTGCCATGGTGCAAGCGGCACAGTACGTACCGGCCCTTACTCAAATGCAAAAATTGAG